>Ga0115008_10002468_pt1 | contig 15324 bp, 18 predicted proteins | sample FraStrMetagenome_FD_87164 | JGI IMG/M metagenome (GOLD analysis project Ga0115008, IMG submission 87164) | Marine eukaryotic phytoplankton communities from Arctic Ocean - Fram Strait ARC3M Metagenome | ecosystem: Environmental > Aquatic > Marine > Oceanic | place: Fram Strait | collected...
CTACCGCAAACAGGTAGTGTTGCACAAGACGTAGTCCCATTTCCAGAAGTTTGTTGAAAATCTATAGTTCCTTGATCTCCATCATAATTAGTTATGAGTACAACATATACTTCGCCTTGTAAAGAATTTAAAATATTTAGAGTTTCAGTTGGAGCAATACTAAAGCTACAGTCTGTAATTTGATCTGGAGCATAAGGGTAAAATGTTGGATCTGCGGTATTGTTAGGACATGCAGGACAGTCTGTAAGCGTTATATTTGCATTAGCATCAGCAATATCAATAAAAGGTCCCCAAGCAACAAAATCAACATCAATTGGATTGCCAAATGTATCTTCTTGACTTATGGTAAAAATTAAATCACCAGGTTGATCAATTTGTAAATAAAAATAGGCAGCATTAGGTATTGAGCCTAAACATCCAACTTGGGTTAAGTTTGATCCACCAAAAACATTGTTAAATGTTAATTCAGAAGTTCCAGAGCAAAATTGCTCAGAGCTTGCTACATCTGTGCCTTGTGAAAAGGATAAATTTATAGTGAGGTAACATATAAAAAGAAAAGTAATTTTTTTCATATTATTATAATTCTTAGTTGGTTGATATTTATAAAAAGCTAGTGAATTGCCAGTTAGTTTTAACTTCACAATTTGTAATTGGGTCAATAATTATAGCTCTCCATTTTATACACTTGCAGATTAAATCGTTATATTTTAATTTTTGGTTTCCTGTAGTATTTTCTGAAAAGTCTAATATTTTGTACGTTTTTGCTTCTAGCCTATTGGTGCCATCCAGACCTTTCCAACAAGAATTTAATGGTTGAACCTCATAGGTTAACTCTAAATTTTGAGTATTTGTGTTCTCAGAGAAATCCCAAGAAAGAATAATATCATCTACACTTTGATTGTCTCCAGAAAGTGTTTTAGCGTTTAGTGTGAAATTTTGAATACAATCACTTAGATTTGGTTCTACTTGTTGAGCATGTGCTAAACATCCAATAAAAAAGCATACTAATAAAGAAGGTAGTTTTCTAATCATAATCTATATTTTTAAACACACCAAAATTGTGTGAAATTATCATTACTTAAATTGTAGGTGTTAATAAATTGTAGATTTGTAAATGAAAGTGTTAAAGTATTGAAAATAATTACAATTTTAACATAATTTTAAATAATTATTATAAATTTAGTTAACATGTTAAAAATCATCGATTATAAGAACTTTAAAATTGATAATCAGGTATTTATGAAACCAGAATACATGAATCATGACACTATTTCTGGTAATAAATTAAGAAAATTAAAGTATAACCTTATTGAGGCCAGTAATAGTCGCAAAAACACACTTATAACTTTTGGAGGTGCGTTTTCAAATCATATTTTGGCTGTAGCGTCTGCAGGAGATTTGTTAGGATTTAAAACTGTGGGTATTATTAGAGGAGAGGAGTTGCTTTCAAAAATTGATTCAAATCCTACCTTGAGCTTAGCTCGATCCTACGGAATGTCACTAAAATTCATCTCACGAGAACATTATAGAAATAAAACTAGTGATGACTTCATCTCAGAATTGAAAAAGGAGTTTGGTGATTTTTATCTCATTCCTGAAGGAGGAACTAATGACTTGGCTGTAAAAGGATGTGAAGAACTCTTAACTGATGCTGATAAAGGTTTTGACATTATCTGTTGCTCAGTTGGGACAGGAGGCACTATTTCTGGATTAATAAATTCTGCATTACCACATCAAAAAATTATCGGATTTCCAGCCTTAAAAGGTGATTTTTTAAGTGAAGAAATCACTAAATTTGCAAAACATAAAAATTGGGAACTACATACGAATTACCATTTTGGTGGCTACGGAAAAGTGAATGATACGTTAGTTGAGTTTATCAATACATTTAAGACAGCTCATGACATTCCGTTAGATCCGATTTATACAGGGAAAATGATGTTTGGAATTTACGATTTAATTGAAAAAGGCTATTTTCCGAAGACATCAAAAATATTAGCAATCCATACAGGTGGATTGCAAGGGATTGAAGGAATGAACCAAAGGTTAAAACAACAAAATAAGCCTTTAATCGTTTGAAGATTATGAAAAAAATAATTTTGTTTTTATTAGTGAGTTTTATGGTCGCGAGTTGTGGCTCTAAGAAACGTGTAGTCACTAAAAAAGATAAACGGACTTCAAAAACAGAGCAAGTTGTTGTGAGCCCTAAATCAACTAGTGCTTCTAATACTGATACAAAAACTCCAGACGTTCCTGAAAACTTAAATCTTAGTGCTGTAGAGATCTATATTTTGAAATATAATGCCATCGCTATGGACGAAATGCGAACTTCTAAAATCCCTGCAAGTATTACATTGGCGCAAGGGATTCTAGAATCTGGTTCTGGGAATGGTCGATTGTCGGTTGAAGCAAATAATCACTTCGGTATAAAATGTCATGGATGGACGGGTGAAAAAATCTATCACGATGATGACGCCTCACAAGAATGTTTTAGAAAATATGATTATGCGCAGTCCTCATTTGAAGATCACTCTGAATTTTTAACAGGTAGAAGTCGGTATGCAAAATTATTTAAACTGAAACCAGATGACTACAAGGGTTGGGCAAAAGGTCTAAGAGCTGCTGGATACGCAACAGATAGAAAATATCCTGAAAAGTTAATTAGCCTTATTGAGCGATATAATCTTGATAAATATGATGATATTATATTAGGAAGCAAACCCGTTATTGGGATTGCTGAGGTTAATCATGTGGTTGTAAAAGGGGATACTTTGTATTCCTTATCAAAAAAATACAATACGACAGTTGATGCTCTTAAACGTCTTAATCAATTAAATTCTAATGAGATTTCATTAGGTCAACGTCTTTTTATTAAATCAAATTAATATGTTATATCAGCGTAGTAGTGCGTTATTTAAAGATGCAGAAAACGTTATTCCTGGAGGTGTAAATTCTCCAGTTCGTGCTTTTAAAGCAGTAGGAGGAACGCCAATTTTTGCAAAATCTGCAAAAGGTGCTTATGTTTATGATGAAGATGATAATCGGTATATAGATTATATTAATTCTTGGGGCCCAATGTTGTTAGGTCATGCTTTTGAGCCTGTAGTAAATGCAGTTATTGAAAAGGCAAAAAATGGAACATCTTTTGGAATGCCTACCGAAATCGAAACCAAAATTGCAGAATTAGCAGTCTCAATGGTGCCAAATGTCGATAAAATTAGATTTGTTAATTCAGGTACCGAAGCTTGTATGAGTGCAGTAAGACTGGCTCGCGGATTTACTGAAAAAGATAAAATGATAAAATTTGCGGGTTGCTATCATGGTCATAGTGATGCATTTTTAATTCAAGCTGGTAGTGGTGCAGTGACATTTGGAAGTCCAAATAGTCCTGGTGTTACAAAGGGAACAGCTAAAGATACTTTGTTGGCTAAATACAATGATATTGACAATGTGAAAGCATTAATGGAAGCTAATACAAACGAAATAGCCTGTATTATAGTGGAACCCGTTGCTGGTAATATGGGATGTATTCCGCCAAAAGATAATTTTCTACAAAAGCTAAGAACGTTATGTGATGAGCACAATATCCTTCTTGTTTTTGATGAGGTTATGACGGGTTTTAGATTAGCAAAAGGTGGTGTTCAAGAATTATACAATGTTGATGCAGATATTATTTGCTTCGGAAAAGTTATAGGTGGAGGATTACCTGTTGGAGCTTTTGCTGCTCGCAATGAGATTATGAATCATTTGGCGCCTTTAGGAAGTGTTTATCAAGCGGGAACGCTTAGTGGTAATCCATTAGCTATGGCAGCAGGATTAGCTATGTTAACTGCAATTGAAAATGACAAGGATTTGTTTAAAAGACTAGCAGATAAAACAGAATATTTGCACAAAGGATGTGCAGCAGCATTAGATAAATACAATATAACACATACTATTAATAGAGAAGGGTCAATGATCTCAATTCACTTTTCTGAAGATCATGTCATTGATTTTGAAAGTGCAGCAAAAGGAAATAACGACACGTTTAAAACGTTTTTTCATAGGATGCTCAATGAAGGCATTTATATTGCGCCAAGTGCATTTGAAACATGGTTTATAACCGATGCTCTAACCTATGAAGATTTAGATGACACTATTAAAGCTGTTGAGAAAGTAGCTCAAACACTATAAAAAAAAGCGACTCATGTGAGTCACTTTTTTTATAAGTTTTGTTTTTTTATCTGTTTCTAAAATATTTTAGATATGTTATGTATTGTTCTTCAGTAAGTATGTCTTTGAGGCTATTGTCTACATAGGTGTCAATTTTTTTAAGACGCCCAACGTTGCCCTCTAGATTAACACTTATTTTTTTGTAAGCTATACCGTAATCTTGATATACTTTGTAAACATCATCCATTTTTGATTCCTCAAATTTGACGATTTTTCTAAGTTCTTTGGTTTTAGCATTTGCTTCTGCATTAATTTCTAATGTGTTTTGAGCAGTTATGTTTTGAGTGCTCAACAATAAAGCTAAAGCAAATAGGCAGCCTGTGATTATTTTTTTCATTGTCTTGTGTTGTAAATAGTTTTACGAGACATAAAATTAGTGATTTTTGTCGTAAAAAAAAGCGTCGACTATAAAAATCGATGCTAATTGAGAAATTATATAAAAATTTAAAGTTTATTGTGGTTGTCTTAATTTCTGCCTCCTTTTCTTTGTTTGTCTTGTTTTCCTTGTTCTCTTTTCATGTTTTCCCATTTCTCATATTGATCTGCATCTAAAATGGTCTTCATTTTTTGTTTCATCGCAATTTGACTATCTAATTTTGCGTTCATCATTTTTACCCGCTCTTCTTTTGAAGGTTTTTTTTGCGCTTTCATCATTTTTCATTTTTTCAAATTCAGCCATTTTCTCCTTTCTAGCTGTAGCCTCTTCTAGCATAATCTCTTTTACTTCAGTTTGTTGCTTTGCAGTTAAATCTAATGCCAATGTTATTTTTTTGTAGCAATGGTAGCTATATCTTCAGCAGACATGTCTTTCATTTGTTCACTTTTAGCTTTTCTGTGTATTTTTTCCTTGTCTTAAGCTACTGCTTGTAATGATATAAATGCTAATACTATTAAAATTAATTTTTTCATAATGTGTTTGTTTTAATTATTTATATTTTTTATTGATACCTCTTTGATAGTGAATTTTTCAATTGGTTTAAATAGTTAATTAATTTTAACGTTAATTAACAGTCTGCGCTTTTTCAATAAGTCCCATGGTTGTTTCATATAATGGTCTAGATTCTATTTTGCTTTTTAACCACGCATAAAAGCTCATTACAAAAATATCTTCCTGTTTTTCTGGAACCCAAATAAAGGCATTTTCAACTTTATTTTTATACGCTATTGAGCTCACTTTTTCAGGATTTTTGAAATAAGCAGTAATCAAATTTATAAAAGTAATAGCTCTTTCTTGATTAATCTTCTTTAAATAATCAAAATAGGAACGCCTGAAGCTCAGTAGTCTAGATTCTACCAGATCTATTTCTTCAAGTTCTATATAGAGGATTATTTCTGCTATATTTTTTTTAATAACCCATTCTTTACCTGCTTTTTCAATGTAGTACTTATCTGTATGGTAGAATTTTGAGAAGATAGTTTTAGCTTGTTTGAAGTCAGATTTTTGCATGTAAAACATGACTAAGCCTAAGTGAATATCTAATAAAGATTCTATATCTGCATGTTTCGTTTTTTTTACAGATTCTAAAAGAGAAATGGCTTGTTCTTGTTCGTCGTTGTAATTGTAGTTGAGAGCTGTTAGTAAGGCGTATTTCAGCTTAAAAGATGCATGATATTTTTTACGTTGCTGGTGCATTAGCGTGCTCATAATCTCTAAATACTTCAATGAGTTATTGAATTTTTTATTTCTAAATAACGTATTAGCAATCATATAAACCACTTGAATGTGATATACCAATTGTTTGTCTTTAGTTTTGTGGTTTTTGATTCTCTCGTAAGTTGCGATTAGAAAGGGTTCAATTTTTAAGTAATCATTTGCAACAAATGCAGACAGACTTACGATGGTCATTAGTTGATATAATGATTTAAAAGAAAGCGTGTCGTTAATCTCAATATCATGTGCTTTGAGGGTGTTTTTGAGGATGGTTTCAAAATCTAGAACTTTACCTTTATAAGTCATGTCACTTAAGGTCTGTCTTATTTTAGCATAAACAATATTCAATTCATCTTCAATAAAATGATGTTTTTGATTACTTCGGAAATTGGAAATCAACATATTTATATCCACTGACGGATTGAGATAAGCATACTGGATTTTTGTATGATAGATTTCATTTAATATAGGAAACAACTGATGTTCTTGGGCTAGACCTTCGGCTTTGTCCAATATTTTGTATGCTATTTCAGGTTTTTTGTGAATGAGGAATGTGCGGGATGCTAATATATATTTGATGATTTGCATGTCTACAGAATTCTCTTCCTCTAGGTTTGAATTTGCAATAAAATCAATAAGGGATTGATATAATCTTTTCCTTAGTGCATGATAAGCTACTTTGTTATCTGCCTTGTAGATTGTTATGCACATCTCTTTAGAAGTAAGTTCATTGTGTGCTAAAAGCCTAAAGAGCTCTATGTTTTTGGTGTCGGTGCGTTTGTTCTTTTTCTCTAAATAATTGATGAAACGTTGCTCATCTTCCGAAGAAAACGTGGAAACTATAGCTTTTAAGTCTGTCATGTTTACTTTCTGTGAAAACAGATGTCTTTTTAATGATTAATAAATCGTCAGTTAAAATACATTATTTGCAATAAGTATTATAATAAATGATGTGTTTATCAATATGTAATCGTCAGTTTATTGTGAAAACTGTAATTCTAAATACTGTAAATCACCGCATATTTGTCCTGTAATTAACAAAACAAAAAATTATGAGACGGTTTATTAAAACGACAAGCTTTATAATTGCGATAAGTGCACTTATTGTGTTTTCGCAACAGATTCAAGACGAAATTTTAGACAGTTATCATCATTGTGTAGATCAATTAGCAAGCAGAACAATGACGAGTTCAAATCCAATTGGTTTTTAAGATGCAACTTAAGAAATTAAATACCGCATTCTTTGTAACTATTGGAGTTTCAGTAATTGTATTTGTCTATTTAGTGTTTTTGGGATATGATGATATCAAAACCTTAAAAGATGTTGTGAAAATTGTAGCATCAATTTTGTTCCCATTACCACTATTGTTTTTTGTACGCTTTTTATTAATAGAACATTTTTTGCCACAAAACACAGATGAATACAAGCTGAAACATCAAAAGCCAGCAACCATTTTGCTCGTGGCGAGTGTAATTATAGGTGTTTTGAGTATGCGAGTAATCGAATGGATAACTGGTCAAAAATTAGAAGATCATCTTGTTTTTGCGCATCTTATTAACTCGACAACAATAAGTAGCTACGTACTCAATTATATTTTGTACAACAATTTGAGAGTCAACGGAATTTTAAGTGGAGTTCTACTTTCATTAGCTATTCACGTGTTTTTTCTATCTGCTTAATTAAACAAAAAAGTAAAATAAAATCATCAAAAATTTAAAACTATGAATCCAATTATTCAACCTTCAAAACCAAGAAGTAATTCAAACAAAAGGGAATTGTTATTTACATTTCAATCCATAATTGTAACTGGTTTATTAGCGTTTACCGCTATTGCGTTTTTCTTTCATTTTAATCTGAGAATCGAAAAAGGTATTAAAGTCATTTTTGCCCCATTTTTATCTGTTGTCCCATTACTGTTTATTTTATCCATTCTTAGAGATTTGAGAAAAGGTTTTCAAGAGGGAAATTATACTAAAGATGAGATGGTCAAATTCTGTCTTATTACAATAGGAGTCACAGTTGCTTTTACAGGAGTTACTTATTTGTTAACAGAAATTGATGCTTTAGAAATATTATTAGCAGCAATAATGGCCATCTTAAGCGCTGTGTTCTTTTTGAGAAGTAAAATCAAAGATATTTTGGGGATGAGTATCATCACAGGAATTGCCGAAGGTATTATCGTCTACATGATTTTTTTGTTTTGATGATTGGTTAGTTAGTAACCCAAAACCTTTTAAGTGTTAAAGCTTGAAGGGTTTTAAATCTAAAAATTAGTATTATGAATGATTCTTATAAAATTTGGACTTTAGTCGCTTCGGGGTTTTTAACATTAGTCATGACATCGTTTTTTCCAGATTCTGGAGGTGGAGCTGCAATGGTGTTTTTTATCACGGTACCTTCTTTTATTGTCTTAGGAATTATACTCGCGCTTTTTTATCGGCTAATTTCTAAAAGAGTAATACACCAAGATATTAAAGGTATTGTGTTTAACCTTCTATTCTTTTTTATGATTACTCTAAATATTATGGCTTATCCATTTTGAGAACGATTCATATGAAACAGCAACTCACCAAATACCTAACAGATTTTTCAAATTTTAATTTGACAAGGCCAGTAAGCGATAAAGTGAGACTACTAGAAATACTTGCGGTAGTTATAGCAGGAGTAGGGAAGTTTGTGTTTATGGATTATCTCAATTGGCGATTGCCATTTGTGATTGCTGCTATTTTATCATGGTCATTATACGTGAGATATCGTTATAAAAAAGACAATCAAGTATTGAGAGATTGGGGATTTAGATGTGATAACTTTCAATCAGTTTTAAAGTTAGTATTGCCTTTTGCAATCATCTCAATACTATCATTTATAATGATTGGTTTTTTTCAGGATACGCTTAATCTAACATGGCATATTTTCCCGCTACTAATTACATATCCAATTTGGGGAACTGTTCAACAATTTCTAACCATAGGTTTGGTCGCTGGGAATTTGATCACATTAAAATCCATTAAACTCAAAAAAAGTAGTGTCATTTTAATCACTGCGACGTTGTTTTCTTTAGTACATTACCCCTCTGTGTGGTTATTGATTGGTACATTTATTTTAGCATTATTTTATGGATATATGTATCTAAAATCTAAAAACCTTTATGTTTTAGGTCTATTCCATGGTTGGCTAGGCGCTTTGTTTTATTATACAGTTCTTAATCAAGATCCATTTGCAGATGTGTTTTTAAAATATTTAAATTAATAAGTTATGAATTCAAAACTCATTAAAGAATTACGAGATTTGGTGTCAAACGACGTGATTTCTCATGAGGTTGCTTCAAAAATTGAAACCTACTTTCTAATCAAACAAGAACAAACACCAAATAGATTGTTTACTGTTTTTGGTGTTTTAGGGTCACTATTAGTCGGTTTAGGTGTTATTCTCATTTTGGCACATAATTGGGATGATTTTGCGAGAAGTACAAAAACTATTTTAGCCTTTTTGCCATTAGTGATTGGTCAATGTTTTGTTGGATTTTCAATTTGGAAGAAAAAAAGTGATGCTTGGAAAGAATCATCTGCAACATTTTTGTTTTTCACCATCGGCTCTAGTATTGCCCTTGTAAGTCAGATTTATAATATCCCTGGAAATTTAAGTACCTACATATTAACTTGGATTGTATTGAGCTTACCTTTAGTTTATCTACTCAAATCAAATACTGTTGCGATATTAAACATGATTGGTATCACATATTATGCTTGTGAAGTTGGTTATAGTTTTGGGTCATTTATTGAGTCCCCTTGGCTATATCTTGTATTTATGACTTTAATCTTACCGCATTATTATAGGTTATTTAAATATTATAAAGATGCAAATATCACATCTATATTTAATTGGTTGTTTCCATTAAGTATCACTATTGCACTAGGAGCTTTTGTAGATCAACTATCAGAATTAGGTTTTCTCATGTATCTGCTATTGTTCAGTCTGTTTTATAACCTTGGTAAAACTCCCTTTTTTGATGAACAAAAATTAAGACGAAATGGCTATTTGATTTTTGGCTCTTTAGGTATTGTTATTGTGATTTTAATCATGAGTTTTGATAGTTTTTGGTATTTAGAACGTTTCTTTTTCAAAGCTCAAGAAACTTATGTGTCAATATTTCTATTTTTAACTAATTTGGGTTTGCTTGGATATGCTTATTCAAAAGGATGGCTAAAATCATTTAATTTATTTCAATACATTTTTATACTGTTTTCTGTCTTGTATGTTTTCGGGTTAAACATTCCTGTCATTGGCACAATTGCGGTTAATTTGATTGTATTGGCTTTAGGAATTACAACTATTAAAATTGGAGCAGATAAATTTCACTTTGGGATTTTAAACTACGGACTTCTAATAATTACAGCACTAGTAACCTGTAGATTTTTTGACACGAATATGAGTTTTGTTATCAGAGGGTTATTATTTGTAGCTGTTGGTTTAGGATTCTTCCTAACCAATTATATCATGCTCAAAAAACAGAAATCAAGAGGTGAATCCTTAAAACACTAAACTATGAAACGTAAATATATATTCATTCTATTCATAATTTTAGCATTAGCACAAATTGCAGTGCCAGCTCAAATGATTTTTGGTCGAGAAGCTATTTTAAAAACAGGAACTTCCTATAAATTTAGTACAGAACCTGTAGATCCTTCAGATCCATTTAAAGGAAAATATATCACTCTCAATTATGATGTCAATAACATCAAAACTCTAGATTCTATTTGGTTACGACGTCAAGATATTTATGTCACAATTGTTAATGATAGTTTAGGTTTTGCAAAAGCAACCTCTGCTAGTATAGAGCTTCCAATTGCAGGTGATTTTGTAAAAGCAAATGTGAATTGGTATTCAGAACGAGATAGTATTTTGAGATTTACATTACCTTTTAATGAGTTTTATATGGAAGAAACTAAAGCTTATAACGCAGAGCTGGCACATCAAAAAGCCCAAAGAGATTCTTTACCGAATAACACATACGCTTTGGTTTATATTAAAAATGGTGAAGCTGTTTTAGATAACGTATTTATTAACGACATTCCTATTGCTAAGTTTGTTGAAGATTAGTTAAAGCTTATGCATTGTTATTTTTTCCTATCTTGTTAAAAGAAAATTCTTTAAATGGCCTATTGGGTATCCACAATCATTACAATTCTTGTGATTTACGTCGCCATTAGTATTGCGTTGTATTATCTGCAGGATTACATGTTGTTTAAACCTGAGAAGTTACCTGCTGATTTTCAGTTTGACTATGCAAATCAAGAGACCAAAGAATATAATTTAGAAACCCGAGATGGTGCCCTAATTAATGGATTGCGTTTTTTTCCGAAGGGAGAAAGTAGAGGTGTCGTTTTATATCTTAAAGGGAATTCTAAAAGTATCAAAGGCTGGGGAAAGTTTGCTGTAGATTTCACGAGACATGGTTATAATGTTGTGATGGTGGATTATCGTGGCTTCGGAAAAAGCACAGGTAGACGCTCACAAAAAGCCATCAAAAGAGATTTACAACTCGTCTATAATAAACTTAAAGAGCAAACCACTGAAGATCGCATTATCCTCTACGGTAGGTCTTTAGGTTCAGGTTTCGCCTCAAAACTCGCCTCTATGAATCACCCAAAAATGCTAATTCTTGATGCGCCATATTATAGTTTGACTAAAGTAACAGCACGTTATGCGCCTTTTATGCCTTTATCTTTACTGCTGAAATATCCACTACCAACCTACAAATGGCTTAAATATGTTCAATGTCCAATTCATATTATTCATGGGACGCAGGATAAATTAATACCCTTTAAATCGAGTATTAAATTATCAAAGGTGAATCCTAAATTGACCAAGTTGCATACCGTTATTGGAGGCGGACATAAAAACTTAAATAATTTTGAATCGTACCATAGTATGTTGGACGATATTTTAAATAAGACACCCAAAACCACAGATTTACAAACCACAAGTATCAATGTCATCCATTCCTCAAAACCGACTAAAACAAAGGCTTAAAAAAGTATTTAAAACACTTTTTATTTTATATGTTATGATAAGTGCATCACTCTACTTTTTACAAGAAAAACTGCTATTTCTTCCTACCGAATTACCTCAGGATTATCAATACGCATTCACCCATTCTTTTGAAGAAGTCTTCTTAACTCCAGAAGATGATGTCTCGATAAATGCCATTCATTTCAAAACCGAAAACCCAAAAGGAGTTATTCTCTATTTTCACGGAAATGCAGGCGATTTGAGTCGCTGGGGAACGATTTCAGAATTTTTTGTTGCTAAAGATTATGACGTTTTTATAATGGATTATCGCACCTACGGAAAAAGTAAAGGCAAACTAAGCGAGCAAGCTTTTTATAACGATGCACAGTATTGTTATAATTATTTACTTAAATATTATTCCGAAGAAAATATTACATTATATGGTAGATCTTTAGGGACGGGAATCTCAACCTTTTTGGCGTCACAGAACAATCCAAAACAGCTTATTTTAGAGACCCCATATTACAGTATTTTGGATGTTGCGAAACATCGGTTTCCTATATTTCCTGTATCGTCGTTATTGAGGTATACATTTCCTTCAAATGAGTTTATTATGGATGTTAAATGTCCAATTACTATGTTTCATGGGACAGATGATAGGATAGTGCCTTATACTTCCGCAGAAAAATTAAAAGAGGTTGCTCCAAAAGATAAAACAAGGTTTATCACTATTGAAGGTGGTAGTCATAATAACTTGATCGAGTTTGAAGTATATCGCAAAGGAATAGAAAAGGTTCTGTAGCTATTTTCTAATCTGTTTTTTACCAATTCTTCTAAATAAGACTATAAACGCATAAACGGTAGCAAGAGTTAAGGCGGTAAGCAGTGCGAATTTGGCTGACGATTTAAATGTCGTCTCAACGAAATAATAAATCCAACCTATGGCTATTATAACATTAAAAAGTACAATCATGTATTGTCTAGATTCTACTTTTTTAAGGGTGCTATCATGTACTACAAATGTATTGGAGATCTGGTCATGAATAGCCCTTTCATCATCACTAATTCCAGAAAACACGCTTAAAAATCGACTTAGATTTCTTATAATTAATTGAAAAACGCTTGGTTTATTGCCGTCTTTATCAACTACTTTGCTTTGTGTTTGAAATTTACCAGGTGTTCTGCTATAGATGGCTTCAAAGCAGAAATAGTATGTAAATCGTACTAAAAGATAGATTAGAAAAGCAGTAGCTTTAATTTTAAATGGAATAACTCTATAGTCATCAATGAGTAAAAAATAGATGACTACAGCTGCTATGCCAAAAATAGAGGACAGAATAAAATCAATACCTAGATTTTCACCACGCTCGGTTTCGTTGGCTAGATTGTGATTTGGGTAAATGTTGTTGGTTATTTTCATTTGTTAAAACTAGATAGCAAAGATATAAACTAAAAAAAGAAAAATATCGAGTTAACTCTACCCTTTTGTGTTTTTATTAAACGTCTACGACTTAACCTTTATGTTTGAAAAAGTGATTCTTTAAGATTTTTAAAAGTTTAAATAACATAAATAAAATAGGAATTCCGCATACTACAATTATAGCTAATAGAATTATGGATAATTTAAAACCAATAAATGGAATTTTTCTAATCTCATCTATGAAATCGGTATCCTTTAGCATGTAATGTGCTCCTGCTACTGAGCCCGAGAAGTAAAACACCAAAAGTAGGCTTTCAATGAAATCTTGAGTGTTCAAACTGAGGTTATTAAAATAATAGTAGAGTGGGATTAGCGATGCTATAATAATTGCAAATCCTAAAACTCTAATGAGCTCATTTTTGTCTGTATAACTTCCACTGCTTTTATAGGAATGTTCTAAGCAACTTGAGCAATACTCACTATTATGATGAATACAGGTATGACACATCCCTCGTCTGCAATTTTTACATTGTTTTTGAAGGAATAGATTAGGGTGTGTATGGCAAAAACATAAAGCTTTTGTGCTGTGTTCGTTCAAAGTTTCAATTCATAATGATGTGTAATATTATAAAAAAAGCTTCAGATTTCTCCGAAGCTTTTTCAATATTTCTAATTTGGTCAAGACATTTTAGATGTCTAACACGTTTAATGTATTTATTATCCATTAGGATTTAAAATCGCATCGATACGCTCAAGAGCATCTGCAATATGCATTCTACTTAAAGTATCTGCACCACGAGATGAACGTAATGAACTACGTAATGATTTTAATTCTGCTCTTACAACAGCTCTAATATCCGACTGGCTTGTGTTTACAGCAGTCACTTTAACATAAGGGCTAAAAGAACGACCACCTTGATTTTCTGCAATCATCATCGCTCCTAATCTATCAATGTGCGCACGTTGTAAATTACGTCTATATGTATCAATTTTTTGTCCTGTACGTAATTCACTCCAAACACCTTTACGAACATCACTCATCATTTCTGGTAAAGAATAAGCATCGCTATCATAAGTGTTTGCTTCTGTCAAACGTTGCATTTTACCTAAACTAATAATATTGTTAAGCGTTCTTTCTTGCATTCTACGAACACGTTCAATTGAACCTGTAAACTCGATACGGTCAAAGATGTCTTTATTAATTAACCAATCTGGTGTTGTAAATAAATTATCTTGGATAAATTGCATAGCCTCTTTTTGCTTCGCTTTTGGTACAGCTGTATATACTGCTCCAGGTTGATCTGCAGCTTTATAATTCTCATAAACACCACCAATATTATTAGAAACATGTCCCATATAACGGTTAAACTGTGATAAGACATGACCATACATTTCTTGTAAATCGTCATAATCTTCTCCAGCTTCTGTAGTCCATTCTATTAGGTTTGGTACGATACGCTTTAAGTTTTTGATTCCATAAGAACTTGCTAACATGGCATCATCACCTAAATCTTCAGTTTGCGAACTAGGATCTACAACATCACCAGCTTGTTGGTGTCCAAATCTGTACATTGGATCTCCAGCATGGTCCATAATCCATTGGTTAAGGATCGGTTTTTCTTCTTCCGCAGTTTTTCCGAAGATAGGTCTGTAACCCCAAGAAATAGCGTATTTGTCATACGTACCAATATCTGGCATTAAAGCCACACCTTCATCTCCTGGTTGCGCTACGTAGTTAAAACGTGCATAATCCATAATTGATGGTGCAGTACCAAATTCTTTAGTAAACGCTGCATCACGTAATTTTTCTACAGGATATGCAACACTACTTCCCATATTATGCGGTAAACCTAATGTGTGACCAACTTCATGAGAGGATACAAAACGAATTAAGCGACCCATAACTTCATCCTTAAATTGTGGACTCTGAGCATCTGGATTTATTGCAGCAGTTTGTACAAAGAACCAACCACGTAATAAAGACATCACGTTATGGTACCAGTTAATATCACTTTCTAAAATTTCTCC
>Ga0115008_10002474_pt1 | contig 15309 bp, 17 predicted proteins | sample FraStrMetagenome_FD_87164 | JGI IMG/M metagenome (GOLD analysis project Ga0115008, IMG submission 87164) | Marine eukaryotic phytoplankton communities from Arctic Ocean - Fram Strait ARC3M Metagenome | ecosystem: Environmental > Aquatic > Marine > Oceanic | place: Fram Strait | collected...
CACGTCTATCTCTCAATTTGCGTTGATGGTAAGAGAGGCGTTTATGGAAACTCTTTTTGTAGCGGCTGTGTTGATGGGGTTGATTTAGTAGATAGAGGAGGATGATTAAATCAGAGTCGTCGTGCATCATTCTGTAATGTGTTGCATGATGGATGAAAAGCTTCTTCTAAACTAGCTAATATGATGATGCGATATGGCGCGCTCTAATATAGCTTAAAAATCAATAAAAGGCTACAAAAAAGCGAACTTTAATATTTATGTATCGCGTTACATAAAAATGAATTCTCGGAGCGCAAAAAAGTACATAAATAATTTATGTATCGCGTTACATAAATTTTTTATGTATTTCGGAATGCTCCAGTAACGTTTGACCCGCTTAAGCAACCTTCCTCTAGTCGAATAAATATGCGTTTCCTTTTGAAATATTGACTTCGTTTTTCTAGCTCAAAATCTAGCCTGATCTTATAGCGAGGAATTACTAGTAAAATTCTGCAAGAAACACGCACGACATCCAAAAATCTTCTTTGTCTTTGTCTTCACACGTCAATTTTTTTCGAAAGCTAATTTATGGAAATTCAGCCTATTTTCGAAAGTGTTATGTCAAGCAATATTTGAAGATCCGAGTAGAGTTCCCATTACCATTGATTTAGCCAAATGACTACACAAACACCGAACCTCGTCACCTCGTTGACACCGGGATGCTTTCGTAGTTCACGGTAATCACAGTACATCGTAGTAGTACATGTATGCCATGTTCCTTAGGCAATGATATATCTTATATAGAGTATAAGGTAGACTCTCATGTAGTACAGTGTAGTATCGTAATAGTAATAATACATATAGACTGATAAAAGTAAATAGCAAAAGGTTGTAAATTGTGAGCTTAGAGATATCCATCCCTATCATCAGACCACTCGCCAATAGCACTAAGTTAGCTTCTCAATCTAGTGTTCCCCTGAAATCTAGCATCCGTCGCCAGAGTAGATATAGGACTGCAATGAGTCTTAATATATAACTTCCAATATGACATTCAGTATAACATTCAATATAACATTCACTGTACCCCCATATGGAGGGCGTATTGCCCAGCTCCCTTTTCAGGGCAACTGGTTACGGACAAAAAAGCTTCTTAAAGAAATAAAAGAAATCATAACAGTAAACAAAATACAAGATCAATGTCCAGGAAACATAATCCTATCCCGAAAAGCTTTCTTTGTCACTCCGACATGTACCTTCGTGAATATATCTGCAAGATTCGTTTTAGTATTTTCATATGTAATTCTCAGAATATCTTCTGCACACTTAGGCTAACATAGTGATATGCGATACTTTTCGATTTCTTCTTCAATGTAGATTCAGGTATGCTTGTATTGTTTACGACGGACATGTTGTGGACACAAGTATGACAATAACCCTCTATGGGTACTCCCATCATTTGGATTTTGTAGATTGGCCCTTCCAATAATTCCACTCCATTTTTGAGAGCCATAAATTCATCTCCGAAAGAGCTTGTTTCGATAGAGTTCTGCTTTTTCGAATACCAAATTATCGGGGCTAAACTCCTGTTCTTGACTGTCGAGTCACTAGATTCGTAGCGTGACTAGCATCCACAAACATCGTCAATTCAACTCCTAGACCCAAAGCTTCTGATATATCAGGCGGATCACACTTCCTGCTGAATGGGTAAAATTCAGACCAGTCACGGCTCTTGATCTCTGGAAGATGTTCATTATACGCGCTGTCCATTACCAGTTTCCAGTCTGGGTTTACCTGTAAATAGGAAAAATATGTGAAACTGCATGCAGGTGAGTAATACGAGGCATGCAATTATATGATGACATCATAGATCCTTCAACACATATGCCAATCCGTCCCAGCTCTACGAGCCACCTTAGAATGCCAATTAGTTGCATGTATAGGATTATGGTATCGTCATCAAGGTACTCAGAAGAGTCCAGCCCAGGCTTGTGTCCAAGTCCTGAGGGCAAAGCTGATGTCACTTTTGACTTGAGTGTTAAATTCAATGGCGTAATCCTTTGTTTTACGACCCTTACTGATTCAATGAGGTACTCTTTCGATCCGATTGCCCATGTATAATAGGAGTCACCATCCATAAGGTGTTTGGAAATACTTGCTCCCAGGTACCTCGTAGGCTCCTTAATAGAGCCCGCCTTTAGTAAGAAATATTCATTTAATGAGTATAATATCCGTTTTGGATTTTCAGATATCGCAATGATATCATCTGTATATACAACAAGACGCAATGTCTGTTGACTTTTTCCTTTCTCGTTGCACGACGCCAGACGTCCATATCTGCACGACATGGGATAGAGTTTAGTTCTTCACGTAGAATTCGAGGGTCGTAACGAGAGAAAGAGCTAGAATTGGCTTCATGCTTGCGTCCTTAAATTATCTCAATTTATTATCAGCAGACGTTGCTGGTGCATACTTGAATGCGCCGTGTGCAGAAAATGTCTACATGGTCCTAGGTGAAGAGTTCGGCGACTTCGCCGGACGAACAGCGATCATGAAAATGGCTTTATACGGATTAAAGTCGGCCGGGTATGCGTATTCTGCACATGGCGCATTCAAGTATGCACCAGCAACGTCTGCTGATAATAAATTGAGATAATTTAAGGATGCAAGCATGAAGCCAAGTCTAATGCTCTCTTTCGTTACGACACTCGCGTAAGTTGCGCTAGACGGCGAGTCAGTCTGATCTCCCCGTGCGCATATAAGCGCTTTTCTCGTTAGATCCATCTTGACATCAAAAATTATCATCAAATCGATAAAGTTGTATCCAGGCGGGATCTTCTCATTGCGTTCTAAAATCTTAAGAGCGGGTAGCACGGTTTTAAGCTCTTTCGCTAACGTGTTACTCCAGTGTCTTGTGCCTATTTCCTCATCTATGCATAAAGCTCTTTGAACATCGTTCGGTCTAAGTACCTCTAAACCAAACTTCTCCGTCTTTATTCTCTTTGCTGACCTTCATTTTACCGTATTGATGATACTCTCGTGCTTTCTCAATGTATACGGGATCCACCAACGAAAATCAGCTTCGTCAGAAATTTTATTGGCCACCACATACTTAGCAGCTTTAATCAGGGATCCTTCTTTCGCGTTCTTTAGATCAAGTCATTCTGTTTTATCGTCGCTCAATTCTGCGCATAGCCTTTCCATTCTTTTTCCTTGTAGCATTCTGATTAGACAGAGCATTTCCATCCTTCTTGTGGTCAACGAAATCCTTGATAAAGTTATCTTTTCCATCCGCAATAAGTGCCCCAGAAATCTAATTTGCAAAATATGATTCAATTCTGCCATCTTCAAATTCAACTTGGTAAATTGATGTGTCCAGAATAGGAATTGTATTAAACTTCCCGATGAACTTTCCGTCTGGTCCCCTTTTTCGGCCTGTAACTACTGCAAAGTGCTCCTTTCCACCTTCCAATTACGTTATCTGTTTCATCATGTGTTTATCGAATTGAATGTCGTCATCTTCTTCGTCGCTTTGGACTGTGTTAAAATCACTTTCATCATCTTCGTAAGGTACGAAATATAGTATAGTATCATTGACAATCGAATATTTGTCATAATTCAATGTTTCTGAAGTTTCTTCTACGACAACGTTATTTCCTTTGTTCGTAACGCGCTTGTTTAACTCCTGCGTAAATTCCTTTTCCATTGCCCGAATGTCTTCGGAATTTATCTCATCATGTGTTTATCGAATTGAATCTCCTCATCTTCTTCGTCGCTTTGGACTGTGTTAAAATCACTTTCATCATCTTCATAAGGTACGATATATAGTATAGTATCATTGACAATCGAATACTTGTCATAATTCAATGTGTCTGGAGTTTCTTCTAGGACAACGTTATTTTCTTTGTCCGTAAGGCGCTTGTTTAACTCCTGTGTACATTCATTTTTCATTGCCCGAATGTCTTCAGAATTTATCTCACCTTTGTTCAGGGGTGAAACGGATGATCTTATTATGACTTGTGCTTTTGCCATCAGTAGTGCGTAACATAGTTCTCCTCCTACGTCAAAGCTAGGTTCCAACCATCTCGTTAACTGCTTTCTCTCTTGATTCGACTCCTTTGAGATATAGCGTTCAACCCCAATCATAAATTGAAAAATCTACTATATGGGATATGTCCGCTGTATAACCATGTATGATTGTTGCGCCACACTCTCCGTTTTGTGATGGATGTCCAAGAGCCATGTTGCTTCGGATCTATAAACAATATATGAAAACTCGGTCCCATAGTAACTTAGGGATGTCTCTACCAGAAATAAATCTTTGATACAAACGGGTTCCCTCCCTGATCATGTCTTCAGCTGTCGATTGGTTGTACCTATAAGGTTCCAAGGGATATATCGGTACCTCCTTCTAAGTTCTCCTCTCGTTAAAGAAGATGCACCATCTGGTATTAATGCACGGGGGAAACCATCATCTCTAAATAAATAAGATAGAGACTGATGAACATGCCTCTCTTCTGATAAGGGATAAGCTTTCGCCCATTGGAATCTCATTGCGTATACTGCTAAACACTTGTTTCCTTCCAACGACCTGCAAGGCCCAAATTTCGCAGTTAATTCGTGGGTATCTAGTTGCATCTGCGTGGGCCGGAAACGCCTGTCCCCTTGGACTCTTGACCAATCTCGTAGGGCACGCTGTTCCGTTTTATCGATAGTACATCTCGCACATTCTAGACTAATTCGCCACCACCTAGCCAGTTGTTCCAGTTTAATATTATAAGTCTTTCCTTTGGTCGACACGCCACTAACTCGACCTTTAGGTTCATTTGACAAAATTTGTGAGAGAGGATATGGACAAGATGAAATATACGGGTTAGTTCGTGAAGATAGTGTGTAAACTTCGCGAGACTGCGACTGGACGTGATGTCTCATGTTTTCCTCCATTCTGTTAGACTTGTCATCATATGGTTCTCACTATATGGAGCTCGTCATATTGACTGTTGTGTTTCGTGTTTCATCGTTGACTTTATCGAGTGTTGGAACTCGACATTTGAAGTGGCGTATTGGTTCGTTGAATTCAAGTGGTATATGTACTCAAGTGTCGGTACACATGATGGAATGTGATTCGTTCTTTCTTCTTCCCTCAGTCGTATGAGGGGAATGTCGTTTACATTTAATTTATTTTCCTTCAACTGATCCACACATAAGAGATTCACATCAAGTGAGGGGATGAACAAACATTGGTCAAACACAAGAATGTAAGTCTTCATGGTATTCACATAATCATACGCGACACACACACACACAAGCAACATGCACATTTTTTAGTGTATTCATCGAAGAGTGGAAGGCTGTGACATTTAAAGTATGAGAATAGGTGTGTAAGACACGGCAATACTTCCCAAAAATAACAAGTGTCGGCATGTGAGTCGGGTTCCCAGCGTGGTTCAGATGACATCGTAGTCATTACTCGTCTTGGACGTAGACGCCCATCGTAGGGTCCTAGTCATTCTCTTGTGTGTCGTCTCTTCGACATTCCGTTACCGGCATTCGTGGCTGATTTCGCATGTTTCTGATTCTGGTTTTTCGTCTCGACATTCGAGACATGTCTTTCATTTCGTGATTGCGCGTTTCTGTGCCGATTTCTTCGGCTCTGCCTTAAAGAATCGCAGTATTTCCTCTCCTCCACCATATATGATTAGAATAAGTGCCACCGTTTAGGAATATATGACATTCTTTTGAATTCGCAGGAGCCTGACCACTCCCTCCATTGTTATTACGGTTTCTTGAGCTATTCTCCTCGACGAGGCACTCGAGATATTCTTGGTAGTATTTGAATTAACAACGCGGTTCTTTGCTAATACTTCGTTCGAAAGGTACTAGATCGCCGCCGTAAAATCGCTTGAAAGTTGTGCGTCGTTGCAAATGAATGTGCACGCCGAGGATAGGAAAGTATCACCTGCTACTTTAGTCAGCAGGGTATCGACTTTAGATTCATCTGTCCTGTCATCTCCATACTCCGAGAGGTTGATACGAACACATCTAACGTGAAGTTTCTCGTACTGCCTTTCCAAAGTTTTCTCTCTAACACGTTCCTCGCATCCGTCTTGATCCTGCTGATGTGTCCTCTCCCCTTAAAATGTGCTGTACGTGAGATGTAGGCCTTTTATGATTGACCAGGCGTCCGTCTTATGTGTCACCGCCCTCAGCATTAACCATACACGCTTATTATTTTCGTTGAAGTCATCGTCGTTCATTGATGTTCTTCGACTCAGTTCGCGTTCCACGTCTGGCTGTAAGAAGCCGGGATCGTCTCCCGGATTCGTATCTGGATCCACATATTCTCTCGTAACGTAGGATAAAATAACATTTCCCTGCCCGTACGTTGTTCTCAGCCACGTGTCAATGTATTCAAAAAAAGTGTAATCGTAGGAACTACCGGTAGGAACATGAATTGGAAAATAAAATCCAAATCCAAAATTCTGAACCGTAGCATTGGCTATTTTCGCGGACGAAAAAACTAGTTTCGAAACTAACCAATTGCTGAAGTGTTTGAACAGCAAAGGACAGAAAATGACACAATGGTATGGTTGTGTATGTCACTGATAATTGATAATGCACATCTAATGCGGTAATATCAGCTACGGAATTGTCTGTATCTCCCAAGGCTGGGTTACGTATACGAAAAATGACGGTTCTAAAATGTTTGGATAACCCTAACCAGCGTGTCATTTGAACGTCTATTTTCTCGAACAGGGGCAAAAGTAACTGCCAGAAGAGCAAAAATTAAGTGATGATCATAGGAGCATACATTCATTGTAATATAAACTTAATTTTATTATAAACTGAATTTTAAGCCTCTTTTGAAAGGATTTTACATTTGTGTTAATTTGTATTATTGCATTGAATTGTATTTGTCCGTTATTGTTCGCTACGAAGATTTTTAAAAATTGGTTCGAATGAACAAACGAACGAACAGCAACGGCAACGGACAATCAGGTTGGATGGTTGGTAGGCCAATCGGTAATGAAGGGGGACGTTTTTTATTCCGGGGGTCTCCCCACTGAACTTTGTATGTGGGGAGGTCATGAGGCTAGTAGAAATGTTAGTGATTTGTGGTGGGCAAACCTGTTTTTATAAAAATATTTTAGTGAACTTAGCCTCACGTATAAATTTACACGAATACAGATCAAAATCACACGACAAGTATCGATCGATCGACCACTGACAACAACCACAACCATATATGTCGATTGTAACATAATATCCGGCTTGAAAAGAAGATTAAAGTTCATCTAGATCTATATATATAATACATGTACAACAATATGCTTGACCCGTGTACGTAGAAAAATACGTAAGGGTTTAAGTATAATTATACCTCACATTGTGTCATCCCTTCTGAGGTATTTTTGTTGGGGACAGTCGTTTTGTGGGCATTCCGCGCTGCCCCCATTACCGATGATTTAGCCTAATGGTTGGATTCACAAAAGAAGCTGTTCTATCATATTAATTAATAAATCCAATTTGAGTTACTCGAATGTGAGTAAATATATTGAATTCCAATTAAAAAAAAGTTAATGCAAAATTTTTGTGACATACCGCAAACTTTGAAACATATTTTAAATACCTGGTACAAGAGTAGAAGTTAATAAAATAAAAGCATACAGTTTTAAAAAAAAAAATTTAAAATGACCTGACGTACTGTATTCATAAAAAATAGTTTTTAAATAATATTTTATTTTTTTATAGGACATTACCAAACATATTGGTTGTCACAGGAGCATCCAGGGGTCTCGGACGGGCGTTTGCCGTTGCAATGGCAAAATCTTATCCATCATCAAGACATCAACATCCCCTTTGTGTATGCCTCATCGCTCGAAACGAAAACGAGTTGTTACAGACGAAAAAAGTTATTTCTGAGGCTGTTTCCGGTTATGATCAGAAAATTGCATCGATTGAATATTATCCAATGGACTTAGCTGACTTAAATTCTTTGGAACGATCGATGGATGACATGCTACAAAATGAGTTAGATAAGGCACGTGCAAATGGTTTCGATCGGGGCTTTCAATCGGCATATTTAGTAAACAATGCTGGTAGTATTGGCGATTTGCTACCTGTTTCAGAGTTTACTTCTTTACAAAAGTTTCAGCAATTTATTGACTTAAATGTCACATCTGGTTGTTGGATTACAAATAGTTTCTTGAATTTCGTTCGCGCTAGTGTGAATGATATTGCAGTGGTTGTCAATGTATCTTCGCTGTGGGCTGTTCAACCGTGCAAAACAGTAAGTCAGTATTGTGCCGCTAAGGCGGCACGAGATATGTTTCACAAAAGTTTGGCACTTGAAGTGGAGGATAAACCTTTAAATGGAGTTAATGTAAAAGTTTTAAATTATGCCCCAGGCCCATGTGAAACATCAATGCAGTGCGATATACGCGAGAGTGACACGGTAGACGAGGGTGTCAAGGAATTTTGTATAAAAAGTAAAGCTGAGTCTACGTTGGTTAAACCGGAGGATAGTGCTGAAAAATTAGCCATGTTGGTATTTGAGAATAAATATTGTAATGGCGATCATGTTGACTTCTTCGACTGCTAATTGGATTATAAACGAATATATATATATATATATATATTATCGTTAAATTAAAATCTACACCCGGGGTAGAAAAGAAAATCTTACTTCAAGCTTTTATTCGGTCCTTCTTGAATCAATTAGAGATTCTCACAAGTGGTGATATTTGTTCTTTGAATCAATATGAACTACATTTATATTCGTCAATAAATGCTACATCGATGCACACATTTAATTATTGTGATTAAGGATCTAATTTGAAAGTACTAATTTTTTACGGGAACCGCGTTGTCTCAATTGATTATTTCTTGAAGTTGGTGACTGCTTAGAGAAGTTAAAGATCTTTACTCTATTTTAGATATCGACCCTTTACACATACAGTTATCCATCTCTTTGCAAAATGAGTGATAATTGAAACCTCTGCATATTTTTTGATGTATCCATCGAAGTTATATTGTGCAAATAAAGGAACCTCATACCACTCCTGATATTTTTGTATACGAAAAACGATGGTACAGTTTGCATGAGATCACCACTGGTACGATCATTGACAACAAGTGAAAATTATCACGCATTCATACCACAAGTAGAGCCAAGGATTTTGTTGACCAGTAAAATCAAAAGGTTAGGTTATGAAAGGCAAGCAAATATGGTGCACCTCGAGTTGTAATGAACAACGAAGGTGATCCGGTATTATATCCAAACAGATATTTTTATTCAACATCTTTAAAATTTCATGGGTACAGAGCAACATAATTAAGCCGTCTCTTTTGTTTTACGGGGGAATAGCTTCATCAAAAAAAACATTTCATTTAGTTGTGGACTGAAGAAGGCGCAACCCAGCAAAGATTTCAATTCAAGAAAGAAGCAAAACCTTGAGCACTCCGCATGTTATCTTATTCTATAACTATTTTCTTTTACAAACTATTAGTAAACATTTATGTATGTCAATTTTGAATATTAATTCACAATAATACCAAAATATAAAAACGAATCCAATCCAATCCAATGTAAGCATCCATTTTACGGATTGGCGCGCAAAATATACACAAGTAGATTCGGACAACCCTCAAAATTCGCAACGAGTTCTGTACATGTATCATCATACGTCCTTCCCTGCTCCTGCTCCTGCTCTGCTATGACGCACATATCCTTCATCTTGAAGTATAAGTATACAGTTTAAAAAACATATAACACTTTATACCTAACACTCTCTCTCTCTCTTAAGTCAAACACAACCACCATCACAATCCAAAGGGAACAAGAAACATCATCATCATCATCATCATCATCATCATCACCATGTGGACAACCGGTATAATAACATGTCTCGTTCCGTTCATTGGATCCATCCATGCATTGAATAGTAATCCTAAGCCAACAACTGTGGTGGCTGGAGCAACGGGTTACATCGGTAAAAGTGTAGTGAGAGAGGCGGTTCGTCAGGGTTATCGGTGAGTGAGGGATTCATAAGGAGTCAGTAATGTGTGTCTGTCTCGATTAAGAGAATGAAAGTGAAATTCCATTGAAATTAATGTTGCAGTTGTAATGCGATGGATTTTGTCGATTTGGCATATACTCATTGCTTTTTTGTGGTTGTGATTGTGGTTGTGATTATGATTGTGATTGTAATTGATGCAGTACCGTAGCACTCGTTCGTGATTTGGAAAAGGCTTCAAGTCCAGCTGGGAAGGCAATGTATGGTCAATACTTTGAAGGAGCAGAGTTGGGTAAGTTTTTTAATTATTTGCGTTCATTTTGTGTACAGGATGTAAATGTGTTTGTCTCTTGGATGTATGTGTGTGTGTTGCCGTCTTTTTGTTGCTCGTGGATCTACATTTTTTTCTCATTGAAAATTGTGTACTTTTTGTATGTAGTAAAATGTGATGTTTGCGATCCTGAAGAACTTACAAAGACTATGGCTTCACTTGGAGAAGTGGATTCGATTATTTCTTGTTTGGCAAGTCGTAGTGGTATTAAAAAGGATGCATACGCGATTGATTATCAGGCGACATATAATTGTCTCGAGGCTGGTCAGGCCGCAAATGCCCGCCACTTTGTTTTGTTGAGTGCATTTTGCGTGAAGAATCCCTGGTTGCAATTTCAAAAGGCCAAATTGAAGTTTGAAGCTGCTTTGCGCAAACAAGAGGATTTGACGTACAGTATTGTTCGTCCAACGGCATTCTTCAAATCAGTCAGTGGTCAACTCGAGGTTATTCAAAGCGGTGCGCCTTTTGTTATGTTTGGCGATGGAGAGGTTACTAGATGTAATCCAATTGCTGAGGCAGATTTAGCAACTTATCTCGTAGACTGTATTGTCGATGATGAGCGCAAAAATAAAATATTGGATTTGGGAGGTCCTGACGAGCCTTTGACTATGAAAAAACAGGGAGACATGTTGTATAAGAGTATCGGGAAGGAGCCAAACTTTTTTTATGCTCCGCTTTGGTTATTTGATACAATTATTGATTCTCTTCAATGGGTAGCAGATACATTTAAAAGTGAAAAGTTTGAGAATGCAGCTGAACTTGGGCGAATTGGAAAGTACTATGCCGTGGAGGATATGCTTACTACGGATCCCTCTGAAAAGTTTGGAACGATCACATTGCAAGAGCACTACGATAAAATTGCAGTAGAAGGACAGGAGTATGACCCCTACACAACCATGTTTGCAAAAGCACCCGCTGCAGCTGTGTCAGAGGAGGAAAAGACTACCGTTTAGAAGAAGTAATAAAATTATGATATAAATTCAAGATTAATGTTGTTATAAATCGTTCATCAACTAGCGCTGTGCACATATCAATCTCGAAGGTGTCCTAAGTTTTATAGAAAATTATGCTCTAATGATGACCGCCTTGGAGAGAACGCAGGTGCCGAATATGTAGTGCTTTGATGTGACAAAAATGACAATTTTCTTCAACGAATAGCTAGCCAGATCGTGCTAGACATATCCCGGTAAGTTAGCTGTCTTATATCCGTTCTAACCGGATTTAAGAATATTCCGACGCAACCAATTATCGGTATATATTTTTTTAATATCTGTATACTTTCATTTTGTTAACTTCTACTCTTGTACCAGTGATTGATTAAGGTCAAAGACAATGATTATGTAAGACACTTCCCACCACAATAACCATCACATCGATAACGCCTTCAACTTAGTGGTCTTAGCTGCCATCGATGAAAATATGAGAAAATTCATAAAGTTTAAATTTAGGATGTCAAAATTTATGAAACGTGACGGAACTTTTACATGACCATGAAACACATTTTTTCCGGCACTGTGAACTTTGAACTTTCAACGTACCTAACTATTAACCATGAAAAAAAGGTTCAAACAAAATACGAGTACATGTATTCATACGAGTAATATCCATAAAGAGAATAAAGCAAATGAGTAATTTTGGGTTGATTCTAGAGCGAATCGATATCGTATTATCTGTTTAATTCCTCACCCGGGAAACCACGAGGCACACATGTAGATTTTTATTGCGATCGATATCGCGGATAATCGATACTGATATGGTCTGTAGATAGCTTTTTCGTCCTTTTTCTATCCCTTACCCTATACTTTTATTTTCACCATTGACCATCCTTTGCGTTATATATTCAACTGTATACTTATTTTGTTAATATCTATTTATACATTTTTTCAACTGTACCGGTATACTTATTTCGATAACTTCTTTAGTGTAGCACGATAAAATCTACTTAAATACGCTAGTATCTCTTGGAATGTTTTTGCAATCAGGAGAGAGAGAAAAAAAGAGAGAGAGAATTAACTGCATGTTTATGAATTTATTTTCAGAAAAGACAACATCTTTCAACAAACTATGAAAAAACTTATGGACAGATTTTTTTTCGTATTCGCCGTAAAATATGCACTTCAAGTAATGGTATTTTTGACTTTATTATTAGTAAGCTAAACAACAAGAATTGAAAAGAGACCTAAAAGCATGGCAACAAAAAAGAATGTTGTATCATTATTTGAAAGCTTTCCACAAAATGGACCGAAGCTTTATCCTCTGTACAAATAAAGTGAAAATGGTAATTGAAGATGCACTCAACAACTAGCCCTTCCATAAATTTTATTTGATTGGTGCAACCTTCTGCTGAATTTCTGCGCAGATTGCGTATTCTCTTTATAGGTATGAAAAAGGTCTGCAAACTGAGTATTTTGTACTTGAGCGGTCCAACTTTCTGCGAAATTTTTTTACGATCGCGAGGCACGAATAATACGTCCAACAGAAACTATTTCTGATAGAAATCTTCTGTTTCAGACTTGCCGTTGTTATCCTTAAAGTCAGTAGATTCGTCATCACTTGTAGAATTAAAATGACAGCTCATCTTCGATATTTTATCAATACAAATAGAAATCGAAATGAAACCCAAAAGTTGGACAATTGGAACAATAAACATATGAGAAACCGTTGAACCATAAGACGGTATATTGTAATCGCCAAATCCGACCGTGGTGAAGCTAATGAATTGAAACCAAAACGCCTCTTCAAAAGGAATGACACTGTGCACATCCACACTAGAAGTATCACCAATGGCTAAGGATATTTGATATAAAAACAAATACGCTCCGGCAACCATTACGACCCATATCATACAAAACCAAATGACCGCAGAAATAAACCTCTCCCTCGCTAAAGAAATATTCGGTACGATCATACTTACTAGATAATCATACAAAACTTCGACGAATCCTCCAGAAAGACGAAGCAAACCAGCAAAGAGTAAAATGGAAAGAATACCAGCAGTATACACTAGAAGTCTACTATAATTTGAAGAAAGAACCCTTGTTCCGTAACCTACCGTGGTCATGATGGTAAACCAGTATACCGCACCACCTGGTGGATAGGCATTACAATTTTCGTGCCCAGTGGCGGACATCACAGCATTCTCCAACGCTGCCGCATCATTCATGGTTGAATTCAGAACATTTTTTTCATACCCATTTTCAAAGGACGTCACCCATTTTTGAAACACATATTGTGCATGGCTGGCCCAGCGCGATGGTACATTGAAACGTTTCGAAGCATCCGGGCAATCCGTCCAATCAAACGTAAGTGGACTGTCCGTCACACCAAAAAACGGAACATCGAAAAGATTTTCTTGTTGCACAAAATCGAAATAATCTTCCTCCTGATAAAATATGTTGGCTCGATCTTCGGCACAGGAATCGACGAGTTCACTAAATAGCGTTGTATTCACTGCATTTCCATTTTCTTCGGCAATTGCTAAGACTTCCGACAGAGCTAAATCCGAACAGGTCGAAGCAACTTGAATCATTTGTTTCTTGGCGGTTTCATTCGCTATAAGAAGATCATGATATTGGAGGTATAAAACCGCTAATGCATGATCATTAGAAGCCTTTTCTCCATTGGGGGTGCCACCAATGGCTTCTGTGTTATCAGCTCCGTGGATTCCGTTTGATTCCCAATAGGCCAGTAAATATCCGAATAAAAAGCAAAGACCGATTAATCCCAATAGAGGAAGTAAAAAATGTAGAATTGTTCCATAAAGAAGAGGATGGTTTCTTAGGAGTTTTCTACGAAAGTTCATTTGTTCTGGCAAAATAGAAGAAGACGAGGACGGTGGAGAAGTGAAAGAAAAACAATGATTATCGTCGTCTTGATTTTCATGCTGCTGCTCGGATTGTTCCTTGTATTCCGAAGACCATGATTGATAATTCGCTGCTGAACTTTCATCATCTACATGCTGCTGCTGCTGCTGCTGCGTCTGTTCGGATAATTCCTTGTTTTCCGAGGACCGTAATGAATGATGTGCTGCTAAAATTTCATCGCCTACATTTACTTCATAGAAAAATGGAACGTTACACTTAATAGTTTTTGGAACTTGCGCAGGTTTTTCGTTGGCAGCAATCTCAGTCTCAGTGAAGGAAGAAGAATCTCGTTGAAGTGCCTGAATTTCTTTTTTAAGTCGCGTAGAGGCTCGTATTTTTGATCGAATGCTACGGTCTCGTGCACTTGATCGAATGCTATGGCTTCGTAATTTTGATCGAATGCTACGGTCGAGTTCATTGTCGATTTTCCCCCAAACTAGTAAAATGAATTTTTTTAAAACAAAAAATGTAAAAAAAATATTATCATCGAGCATAGAAAAAATTCTTGTATAAAAATTTATAAAAATATACATTGTTATTTTTCTACGCGTGTATTGAATATGGAACTTACCTCCGATCATGATGGACTCCTTTTGTACAGCAATGTTTTGGAAGCACCGTTTAGTTTAGTTTCAGGTTCAAAGTATAAACGGAATGAGAGTGGGAGAGAGATATGAGGACGTGAGATTCATTAAAAAAAGTGTTCTTCACAGACATATTTCGATTGTGTAGGGTCCCCTCGCTTTGTGCTCGTTCGTGGATACAGAATGACTAAATAATGTATATGTAACGCGTACGAGCACAAAGGGAGGGCACAAATTTTTTATTACAACTTGTATTTGACAAATGACGTTCAATAAAAATAGGCGAGTCTTAGGTTATTCACCTTAATAGACGACTCACAATTCGCATAGAACAATGACATTCAAAAACGTTTTTATATACAGAATGTATATCTTCTTAAGTTGGGCGTCTTGTAAAATGAGAATCTTCCTTTGTAAGAGGGTTCGGACGGAGAAGGATACGATATGCCTCAAATTTCGCACTCACACGAACACATTTTTTTACAATACACAAGGCGAGATACCGCTATTCAAACTTCCGTTGAGTGCCATTAATTACA
>Ga0115008_10002485_pt1 | contig 15262 bp, 12 predicted proteins | sample FraStrMetagenome_FD_87164 | JGI IMG/M metagenome (GOLD analysis project Ga0115008, IMG submission 87164) | Marine eukaryotic phytoplankton communities from Arctic Ocean - Fram Strait ARC3M Metagenome | ecosystem: Environmental > Aquatic > Marine > Oceanic | place: Fram Strait | collected...
CGCCAACACCTGCTGAAGCACCGGTAATCAATACGGTTTTATTTTTGAATGTAGATAAACTCATAATATATGATCATTTTTATTATTAAAGAATCTAAGATCTTATCATACTGCTCACGAAGACTAATTATTACATTTCATGGAAACAAATTTCTGTAATGGCTAATTACTTAGTGATAGCCTTACCTTTTGAAGCTATAAAAGGAGAGGCCATGGAAAAATAGAATACCAATTAAAAGTAATATTTGAGTAACATTAAAGGGAGTTAACTATGGTTCCGACCAATAGCACTTCGCAAACGAAGAAAGGAACAGCACGAAGCTCAAAAAGAAGCACCGTAAAAAAAAGCGATATAAAAAAGAATGCTAAGCCAAAAGAACCGGCTGGTAACGATAACCAATCGCATATTCACAATGCGCTAATCGCCACATCAGCAAATGATACGCTCGACAATATCCGCGTAAGTATGGATATGATTCGTGAAATTGTTTGCAGCGACAATGATGGCATGGCGCTATCTGATGACACTAAGCAGGGATTATTCTTGCATATCGAAAATTTGATAAAAGCATTACGCTTTTTGAGAACGCTTTAAACAATTATTTTGAAACCATTCAAAAGCACTTTAAAGCAACGGTATAAGATACAACATCTTTGATTAGTGGCCTTTAACCCGTTTTGTTAAAGGCACCTATTAATCGTTAATCGTTAATCGTTAATCGTTAATCGTTAATCGTTAATACATAATCATTAACTAGCTTCTAACTAAAGCCACTGCCAATCTAAAGGGCAAGCGCCTACTTCTGAGTAATCATCGCAGACTAAAATACCAGGGATCGCTGCGACCTCATCACCCGCATAAATCACCGGATAAAAATCTCGCAACCAAGGTGGAATACCGTGCTCGTTAAAACATTTCTTTACTGAACGACTCATACCACCATAACGAAAACGTATACCGTCTTGACGCGTACCAAGCGTATAAGCACCTTCACGCAAACCGATATGACTACCGCGTTGATCGTCGAGTACTTTATTCTCAGAAACTAACAAAGTCCCTAAACCATTAACCGTCATCGACTCGCCAAATGCCCAGCTAATATTCTGCTCTAGTGCCTTAGAGGCCTGCAACAAGGTATCTTCACTTAACAGATATAATCGGCCACCATAAGAGCAAAGCCTATAAGCACCCAACTGAACCTTTGCACTACTACTTGGCGAAACCAATAAGTTATCAATTTGTGCCATCAGCGCTGTCGATGGCATGCTAAGTTGCTGGGTCGATAACCAATAACGCAATACATTACTGCGCCGCTTCTGACTCAACGCTAAACAAGCCGCTATCAATAAACTGCGGCCATAAGCTGCGGTTTTAGCATTCACATTGCAATCATCGTTAGAATGATGACTAACATCAACCAACTCTAAATCTAATTTAGCAAGATCCGCTAATAATTCAGCATCACCGCTCGCATGTTCGGCATAACGATTAAGCTGAATGACCACTGAGGGCCAACGTTTTTCAAGATCAGGCAACACTTGCTGCCTAACAAAATTACGATCAAAGCTTTCATCAGTATTTGAAGGGTCTTCTATATAACTTAAATTGTTTTGTGCGGCATAATCGGTTAATTCAGCACGACTAAATTTAAGTAACGGCCTCGCAATTTGAGATTGCCCCAACGAACGCTGCATGGGCATAGCCGCGGCACCACTGGTTCCAGCACCACGAAACAAACGCATCAACAGAGTTTCGGCTTGATCATTAGCATGATGTCCCATTAGCAATACGCTATGAGAGTCATTAGTGTTTTCATTGGTATTAGGATATAGAGCCACACAGGCGCTGAGATGATGTTCAAAGACAGCATAACGCGCCTGCCTTGCTGCATTCTCTAAACCTTTACCATCGCTGTTTACAGCCACTTTTTTTATCAGTAATGGTATAGACAAGTTATCGCAAACAGACTGGCATTGCTGCTCCCAGCTATCACTAACACTTTGCAATTGGTGATTAATATGAATGGCAGATAAGGAGGGTATTGAAGCGTCGTCAAGCGACGTCAAACCAATTTTTTGGGTGACATCAGATTGATGAAGCGTCTGGAGAAAATAATGAACAGAGTGCAAAAGCACCGTTGAATCAAGGCCGCCACTAAAGGCAACAACCCAATGCCGATGCTTTAGCAAGGATTGGTAAGCGTCTAAATACGCAGTGTTACTGTGACTAGTATCTAGACTGCTCATAGTCGCACGCAAGGTAGCATCATCGTTATCTATTATTAAGTTGATGCATACAGCGAGCTAAACTCACTAGCTCTTACATATTGCCGTATGACATCAATCGTTTGTAACGCGTTTCAAGTAAGTCATCGAGTGGCACTTTCTGCAATGCCTTCACTTCTTTAATTAAATACTCTTTTACTCGCAGCGCCGCTAATTCAGGATCACGATGTGCACCACCTTCTGGCTCAGCAATCGTGCTATCAACAATACCTAAATCTTCGAGCACTGTTGATGTTAACCCCATGGCCTCAGCCGCTTGCGGAGCTTTCTCTGAAGTTTTCCAAATAATATTGGCACAACCTTCTGGTGAAATAACAAAGTAAGTGGAGTACTGCAACATAGCGAGCTTGTCACCAACACCAATACCTAATGCACCACCTGAGCTACCCTCACCGATAACTACTGAAATAATCGGCGTTTTCAAACAAGACATTACTTGAAGATTTTTAGCGATAGCAAAAGAAATCCCACGCTCTTCAGAATCAATACCCGGATAAGCCCCAGGAGTATCAATTAATGTAATAACAGGTAATGAAAAGCGCTCGGCCATTTTCATTAAGCGCAATGCTTTACGATAGCCTTCAGGCCTTGGCATACCAAAGTTACGTTTAACCTTATCGGCAACCTGCCGACCTTTTTCTTGACCGATAACCATAACTGGCTCGCCTTGCAGACGTGCCAAACCACCCACAATAGCCGCATCATCAGCAAACTGACGATCACCATGAAGTTCGTCAAAATCATCAAAGATGCGAGTAATATAATCGACGGTATAAGGACGCTGAGGATGACGCGCGACGCGGACGATATCCCACGGTGTTAATGATGAATAGATCTTGGCCGTAAGCTTGGCACTTTTCTCTGTAAGCTTGGTAATTTCATCAGAAATGTTTAAATCATTATCATGACCGACCGAACGTAACTCTTCTATTTTAACTTCAAGATCAGCTATCGGTTGTTCAAAATCCAGATAATTTGGGTTCATATATCTTCACGCTATTGTTGTTGTTGCAATACATTTCGTTATTCACGCCTAGGGTAAGACATGATTACTACAAGTATTGCTACTAATTTACGCTGCAAGCTATCGGTATCTGGCAGGGAATATTGCAAAACCCCTCTCAGCAAAACCGTATACTGCTGCAAATTTATGATTAATATCCTGTCATTATAGGGGAATAAAGAAGCTAAATCAGCCGCTTTTCGCGGCCGTTATTGGGACTTATCAACACTCTGAGTGCTTATTTGTGCACTTAATGCGCTTATGCCGCCATGACTCAGGAATTAGACTCTGGCGAGTTTAAAGCAGCCGCTTCTACTAGCGCTGCATCCAACCTAGCCTGCCGTTTAGCAAAGTGATAAGAGGCGTTTTCACCAGCCAAATACAATGCCGGTACAAAAATAAGTGTCACAACACTAGCAAACAATACACCGAATGATAAAGAAGTGACCATTGGAATTAAAAACTGAGCCTGAACACTGCTCTCTAACAATATCGGAGTCAGTCCAAAAAAGGTCGTTACGGACGTAAGCACAATAGGTCTAAACCGTTGCACAGCTCCATTAACCACAGCTCTTCGCGGCGAGAATCCTAAGCGACGCAATTGATTAATACGATCGATTAAGACGACATTATCATTTACCACTACCCCAGCGCAGGCCATCATACCTAAGACCGAAAACATACTAATATCGACACCAATAATGAGGTGCCCATAAATAGCGCCCATAAAACCAAAAGGCACAGCAGTTAATACTAATAATGGCTGCCAGTAAGAACGAAACATAATTGCCATAACAGCAAATATGCCCATCATTGATAGTAATAAAAATAAGACCAGCTCCTGGAAAAACTCATCATTTTCTTGCTGCTCACCTTTGAGTGCAATGACTACATCAGGGTATTGATCAAGCAAGGCATCAATCTCTTCTGTTTGCAGTTGCTGAATAATAGCCCCTGCATCAAAGCCACGCTGCACATCACTCGTTACCCTCGCGACACGCTTACGATCTAAACGCTCAACTTTTTTATAGGATTTACGGTATTCAATATCGACCAGTGATGCTAATGGAACTCTACTCTCTAATGAGCCAGTCCTACCACTAGAAATATACATTTCCAACAAGGCTTCTTCATAAGAGCGTTCTTGTCTTGGGTAACGCACCATTACTTTAACGTCTTCACGTAAACGAGGAATACGCTGAACCTCTTCACCATAAAATGCGCGTCGTACTTGCTGCGATAAACTCGCCAAGTTAACCGCTAAGGTATCGGCCTCTGGCTTTAATTGTAAATTGATTTCATTAGAGGGATTATCTAATGTGCTACCGACGTTAAACACACCCTCTACGGTTGCCATTTTCAGTGCCAAGGCAGCAGAGAATTCTTCTAGCTGCTGCTGGGAATCACTGCGAACAACAAACTCAATAGGCTTGGGAATATCAAAAATCGTATAGCTAACAGAGAGATCTTTTAACCCTTGCATCTCACCAATTTGTTCTTGTAATTGTCGCGCAACAGTATCAGAGCCTATAGGTCTGTCGTTACCATCTTCGAGCAATAAAGTAATACGAGCAGTAGTAGCATAAGCCGCAACATGAATGCCTTGTACCAGTTCATATCCGTACTTAGCATTCACTTTGGTTCTTATTTGCTGAGCAGATAACTCAAGATGATTTGCTACTGACATTATTTGATTAAACGGCGCAGCCTCAGGGAGCGTCGCCTTTGCTACAACATAGTCAGACGTAACGCGTGGGAAAAAACTAAAGGGAAGCCAGCCACCTTTAACCGTCGCTACGGCAAAGATAAACAAAAAGCAGAACACTACTATAGTGAGTTTACGCGCACCCACTGTCCACACGAGTAAGCGACGGTAATGAGTATTAGCGAGCAACGGCAGCAAAGCTGCTACGGCTAAACGACGCTGCTCTAAATAATGTAACAAACGAGAGAATGGCGAAAAAACATAGGCAACTGCAGTTTTTACTATGCCAACCACTACTCCGCCTTTGTCCGCTAAATGTGAGGGCAGTAAGAATAAGGACTCAAACAAAGAAAATACCAGCGCTAAAATAACTGGGGTTGCAATCGTTGCTGGCTCGGGGCCATCACCAATAAAAAAGAATGGAACAAAGAATATCATCGTACTTATAACGGCGAACCAGACGGGCGCAATGACTGACATTACCCCTTCTATTGCCCCTTGCCGCTGGCTACTGTGATTCATTTGCTCTGTATAAATGGCTTCGCCAACAATAATGGCATCATCAACAACTATGCCGAGAATCATAATAAAGGCAAACATTGAAATAATATTGAGTGACACCGATGTAAAAGACAACCACCAAATGGCACCCATAAAGGCCACGGCTATACCACTACATACCCAAAAAGCGAGAGACGGCCTTAAGAATATTAACAAAATAATAAAGACTAATAACAAACCGCTTGAGCCATTATAAATAAGTGTATCTAAACGGCCTCGATAACTTACCGATGCATCTGACCAAATCGATAAACTTACCGCATTTGGCAACTGCTCAGATTTTTGCTCAACATAGGCTTTAACCGCTGAGCTCGTTCTAAGAATATCGGGATTACTTTGATTTCGAATCCAAATTTCTAACGAAGGTAGACCGTCGAGCGTACTATAAATATCAACATCTTCAAAGCCATCAACAACCTTAGCAACATCACCCACCCGCAATAAAGCACCGTCAGCATTGCGCCTTAAAGGAATTTGATTAAAATCTTCTGCATAATCGGCTTGGGCGCGCGTTTGTAATAATATATCGCCGCCACTATCACGAATTTTACCGGCAGGCATATTAAAAGAATATCCCCGCACAGCGGCGGCAACTTCATCGAATGTTAAGCCGTAATCTCGCAGTGCATTTTCAGATATCTCTATGCCTACTTCATAGTTTCGCGGTGTGCGAATTTCTGCAATAGCAACAGACGGCAACGCCGCAAGCTCTTCACGAATTTGCTCACCTAATTCTTTTAACTCACGCTCTTGGAGATCACCCGCTAACTGCAGTCGCATAATAGTATTACGCCAGCGTTGCTCGACAATTTGAGGGCGCTCAGAACCTGCGGGAAAGGTGTTTATTGCTTCTACATTGGCTTTAACATCATTCAATATGCGAATGGTATCTTCTTCGGGCTTAACCTCAATAATAACTTCGCCGAAACCTTCACGCGCCACTGAGCGAATTTCTTCTATGCCGCCTAATTGCTGCACGGCCTCTTCAATGCGCGCACATATTTGTTTTTCAACTTCTTCTGGCCCAGCGCCAGGGTACGGTACCGTAATCTTAATTAAATCTATTTTTATCTGCGGAAAAAATTCTTTATCCAATAACGGAAAAGTCATTAAGCCGGCAATAAGAATAAAGAACATGGCTAACTTTGCAGCAATAGGATTATCAATAAACCAACTAACAATAGAACGCATTTTTTATATCCGATTTATTCTGGGCTAACTTGCGCTGCAGTGATATCACTTTCAGGTTGATCACGAATGACATCTAAACGATCACGAATTTTCATACCTTTTAAAGCTAGTGATAAAGTTGAGGTAATAACTGCAATAGGATTACTGGCCTGACTGTTATCTACTAGCTGCACAAGTGCAGTATCCTCATTGCTCTGAATGACAATAACATCAATGTAAGCTAAGCGATTATTATCTAACACCCAAATCTGTTGCTGTTGTCGAAGAGCGGTACGTGGAATTAAAAAACTATTATCAATACTGTTGCCCGCTATTTGCGCTGAAACAAATTGGCCTACAGCCAAGCCCGGTTTTAGCAAGACTCCAGCTGCATTAACATTGTCTTCAAACGCTTGTGGCAAGGTCGCTACAAAATAATACTGACGACTACTACTATCAATCGCACCTTCTAAACGATCAAGCTCCGCATCCCACACATACTCATTACTTCCATAGCGAGCAATTAGCTTAACCGGCGAACGCTGTAATTCAGATACGCTTACGTTTTGCCTCTGCTGTGCGGTCAAGGGTAATCGAACTTCTGCAACGTCGCTGCTATAAACCTCAGCAATCGAAGCACCCTTCGCAACAAATTGACCAACATCTACTTTTTTACTTAACACGCGCCCTGCAAATGGAGCGCTAATCTGAGTGCGAGACAAATCTAATTGCGCTTTTTCTAAACCCGCATCAGCGGCAAGCAAACCTGCCTTAGCACTGGCCAATTGAGGCTTACGTAAAAATAATTCATTCGCTTCGCTATTACCTAAGTCACGCCACTCTCGCTTGGCTTGTCGAGCACGCCCTTTCTCTGTGGCTAATAACTGCTTTGCATCAGCTAGTTTGGCATTTGCCTGACTCACCGCAATGCGATAATCGCTCTCGTCTACCATAACAAGCGATTGATTCGCGTCAAAAACACCGCCAGTAGAAAATTGCTCGGCAATTGACTCAACTCGCCCAGTTACTTGTGATACTAATTCAATTTGGATTTTAGGCTTAACAAGCCCCTGCGTTTCTATCCACACACGGTGACTTCCCGGCTGAATATGTAAAACATCGACAATAGGTGTAGGGGGTAAACGGATAGGCTTTGCGGCAGGTGCCGGCTTACTGGTAGTAATTAACCAAGTGACTAATAGCCCAACGACAATTACGCTGGTCAGTAAATAACGATTCTTTTTTGTTCCTAGCATAAAGCTTTATTTCCTAGCACGATCAACATTAAGACCGTATTCAATAAGATAACTAACAAGACAGTAACAACCATTTATATGCTCATAAACGCGCAATTGTGGCGTTTGCCTAAACAATGATTTTTATACGTTCAGAACGGCTCACTTGTTCACTATAATAGCGAAGAAACCCATGAACAACGTACGTTAGTTTACCCTAACATAGGCTGGTATATCGACGTATAATATAGGCGAATTTTAACAGCCAGCATCGACAAAGCGTCCGCCATAGAGCGAAAGCCCTTTGCTAGCAACTAAGATCATCACTCACATCGTATAAACATTGGATAATTTATGACTACAGGCACTTGGGATCCGAGCAGCAACACAAGTAAATTGGATGTCAGTATTGACCCGGCTTTAATACAGCGGTTCTTGGTGCTGGCTGAAAACAATCAATTATCTGATTTAGCGACCCAAATAGATGAGCATGATAAAACGCAATTTGCCATTATGCAGGCAGATATGACGCAATGGAAAGCTGCACTTAATGATTACAATGAAGCCCAACTGGTTGCACTTATACGCTTTTTTACTTTAGTTGAAATGGCGCTTCCCGAATGGGCAGCCGGCGCAAAATCACCGGTTATTAGTATCAATAAAATACTAAAAAGCCGCGGCCATAAATTAGACAAAGAAATGCTACTTTGGATTAAGCAAAATAGCGACAACCGTTTTATCCCTAATGGGTCACCGCTGCTATAGTTGATATGACTTTAATATAAATAGATTTGATATAAGTGCCGCGTTAATCAACGCGGCTAGAAGGTACAATTATTGCTTTCGAGCGTTAAATTTTTCAAGCTGCTCTGGTGTAGCCTTTAACTGATGCTCATCTTTCCATTGCGAATACGGCATACCATAAACACGTTCACGTCCCTGCTCATAATCAACCGTCTCACCGCGCTCATCTGCCGCTGCCACATACCACTTAGCTAAACAATTACGACAAAAATTAGCCAAATTCATCAAATCGATATTTTGAACATCTTTACGTGAATCAAGGTGCTCAAGTAAACGTCGAAACACCGCAGCTTCTATTTCTGTCTGCTGCGATGGACTCTCTTTGGCTTTATCGTTCATATTATAAATAACTCAGCTTATCGCTAATGAGTAAACTAAATGGGAACACTAAACAGGTAAACCACCAGCCTAAAGCGACTGATAGTAATCCATTAAAATTTTAGCTACTTCAGGACGTGAGAATTCAGGCGGTGGTGCAATACCATTACCTAGCATTTCACGTACTTTAGTACCGGACAATAAAACAAAATCATCTTTTGAATGATCTGGTGCATCTTTCATCATCACCACTTTATCGAGTATTTTCGAATAAGCCGTATGATCAGCATTATAAATTTCAATTTCTAATGCATCAGCAGGTACTTTTTCATCAAAGATAGTTTGTGCATCAAAGGCACCGTAATAATCACCCACACCAGCATGATCACGACCAACAATTAAATGGGTACAGCCACAATTCTGACGGAAAACCGCATGCAATACCGCTTCTCTTGGGCCAGCGTAAAGCATATCAAAACCGTAACCCGTTACCATGACTGAGTTAGGCGCAAAATAGAGCTCTACCATTTTACGGATTGACGCATCACGAACATCGGCAGGAATATCACCCGGTTTCAACTTGCCTAATAACATATGAACTAAACAGCCATCAGCACCAAGGTCTTCTAGCGCCATACGGCACAACTCTTCATGAGCACGATGCATTGGATTACGCGTTTGGAAAGCAACGGCTTTCTCCCAGCCCAATGATTCCATTTCGTTACGAATCTCAACAGCTGTGCGATAAGTATCAGGAAAATCAGCTTGGAAGTAAGAATAGTTTAATACCTGAATAGCACCCGAAAGCATGATATTGCCCTGCGATCGAAATGCCGCTACACCTGGGTGATTACCATCTAGCGTGCCAAAAATTTGCTCAACCATGCTATCCATTTGCGCATCAGAAACCGACTCAATGGCATCTATTTGCATAACGGCTAAAACTGGGTTGCCTTCAACATTCGGATCTTTAAGCGCAATGCGCTGACCTGCTTCGAGACCCGAGGCATCTTCTACTAAATTGACAATTGGCACAGGCCAGAACAAACCATCAACGGTATGCAGCTTTTGCGCAACACTCAATGAATCCATTAGGTTCATATAGCCCGTTAAAGGCGTAAAGTAACCCGCGGCTAACATTACCGCATTAGCAGCGGCTGCCGAGCTAATCGTAATGGCTGTTAAATCTTGTGCTTCTGCTGCAAGCGCTGCACGCTCATTATCATCTGCAACATACAATGGCATTAACTGTTCTGAGCCGTGTGGCTTAATCATTAACTACTCCGTGACTGTTATCGTAAATTTAATCATTACCTTACTTAAAAGGCATAATGAGCGCTTAGATCAATCTCGTTTTTGAATTAAAAATAAGCGCTACTAAAATGGGTCCTAACTTAAATAATGCCGCGCTCATTGAGTAGCGACAATAAAATTTCAACTTCTTGCTCTAATGACATCTCATGGCTATTTAAAACCACTTCTGCTTGAACTGGAGCTTCATAAGGATCATCGATACCAGTAAAGTTTTTGATTTCTCCTGCACGGGCCTTCTTATATAAACCTTTAGGGTCACGACTTTCCGCAACATCCAACGGCACATCAACAAAGACTTCAATAAAATCCATACCCGCTTCATCATGCAGCGCACGAACAATATCGCGATCAGCGCAATACGGGCTGACAAAGCTAGACAATGTAATAACACCAGTATCAACAAATAACTTAGCTATTTCACCAATACGACGAATATTTTCAGTACGATCTTCAGCAGAAAAACCTAAGTTCTTATTAATGCCTAAGCGTACATTGTCACCATCCAAGCGATAACTAAGGCGACCCGCTTTATGCAGGGCACTCTCTAACGCTACAGCAATGGTGCTTTTACCGCTGCCAGACAAACCTGTAAACCAAATAGTGGCGCCTTTTTGACCCAATAATTGATTGCGGTGAGCACTATTAATATCACCTTCATGTCGGTGTACGTTAGTCGCCTTTTGCTCTGCCATAATATTTTCTCTATGCTGGGTTTAATGCATGACAACAAAAACGTGCATTAAATTATTAATATAAATTTGCCTAATCATTTAAATGATTGTTGAATACAATCTGTCTTGAATACAGTAGATCTTAAATACAATGAATCTTGAATACAGCGAATGTTGATAAGCTATTTTCTGGGATACTACTGAAAGACGCGGCATTCTATTGGATTTAGCAAAAATTACAAATGCAAACGGCTTGCTTTGGATGACAAAAAAAGACTGAATAGACATGAACAGTCTATTAATAACAGACACTTAGCGTCAACAGTGGACATTTCTTGTTGGGTAATATCTACGAAAATTATTCGCGCAATTAAGCACTGAATCGTAGAATAGTCCGCTGAGAACCTAAAACGACAATATTGACCCAAGCTATCGACTAGAATAACCACCCACAAGTATCAAACAAGGAATCACTTTATGGCCAAAATTATTATCCTGCTTGCGGGACTTGGCGTAGCTCTGTATTTATGGGTTTGGATCAAGGCTCGCTATCAGCAACAAGGCCGCCCTTTTGCAATTAAAGCCACCTTAGTCGCTTGCGCCCTGCTGTTAATTGGCCTGGCTGCAATAGGTAGAATTCATTGGCTTGGTGCATTACTCGCCAGCGCCTTAGCAGGAATGCGATTTCTACTGCCCATAATCTTAAAGAGCCTACCGCTGCTTGCGCCTTTTCTAAAACGCGCCAAAGCAGAACAAGCCAATAATAACGCGGATACAATTAATAGCAGTGACATGACTAAGAATGAAGCATTTGCCATTCTTGGGCTCGATACCAGCGCCTCAGAAGAAGAGATTGTTATGGCGCATCGACGTCTTATTCAAAAGCTTCATCCTGATACTGGCGGCAATGAATATTTGGCCACTCAGTTGAATTTAGCTAAAGAGGTTTTACTTAAATCATAATGCTGAGCTAGTAATCTAGAACGGTTTTAATCCAAGGAATGGTTAACCGACGGCCAGAACTTAAGGCCTGCTGATCCAAGCGGGCTAACAGATTAGATAGGTCAGCCATATTGCGCGAGCAGCGATTCATTAAAAAGCTCGCCACCTCATCGCTCATCATCAAGCCAAGTCGCTCCGCCTTAAACTGCAAAACCTGTATTTTTTGCTCATCAGATAAAACGCTTAACTGAAAACCCGTTGCCCACTTAAGTCGCGATTTAAGATCAGCCAACTCAACATTAAGTTCTGCGGCAAGAGAATGACTACCCAGCACTAAGCGCGCATCACTTCGATTTTTTAATTTTTCGATTAAATAAAACAGTTGTTCTTGCCAGTAAGGCTGTCCCGCCAAACTTTCAACATCATCAATACACAATAAGTCAAAATCTTCTAAACCATCAAAAAAACCGGCCATTGCGGCTGTTGTTTGAGTCGTACTAGACGAGTCGCCAGCATCACTGGCCACTAACAATTCGTTTAAACTAAGATACATAGCCGACAATTGATGCTCTGTAGCAAACGCTGTACAGGCTTGAAGTAAATGGCTAACGCCAGCGCCTTGACCTCCGGTAATGTAGAGCCACCCCGCCGCCGACCCCTCTTTAGGACCCGCCAAGGTTTTCAGTGCATTAACCAACTCATCATCGGCAGTTGACCAAAAGCTAGAAAATGTTGCAGCGCCATCAAGCTTTAAAGCAAGCGGGAATTGCTGATTAATTTCACTACTCAAAGAAATATTCCATAAATATAGTAAACATATTTTTTTATAAGGCTGACGTTAGAGTTTAAGTATCAGCCGTTATTTTATCTTGGTAAAACAAACTACTTTTATAGCTATGCTGCATATGACGCAGTAAAACCATAGCAACAGCAGCCACCGGCAAAGCTAACAATATGCCTATAAAGCCAAATAACTGACCACCAGCTAATACCGCAAAAATAACCGCTACTGGGTGCAAACCAATTTTATCACCTACAAGAACTGGCGTTAGAAACAAGCTTTCTAATAACTGCCCTACACCAAACACGGCGAATACAGGCAGCAAGTAAATCCAATCATGAAACTGAAAAAGCGCAGCCGTGCCCGCCGCTAAAATACCGACAATGACGCCTAAATAAGGCACCACACTCGCAGCACCCGCAAGAAGGCCTAGCAGCAAGGCTAAATCAATACCTGCAATCGATAAGCCTATGGCATAAATAATGCCTAGCAAAACCATTATTAATAACTGGCCGCGTAAAAACGCACTCAATACCGCATCACATTCTTGCGCTAACTTCACCACAACAGCCACTTGAGCGCGCGGCAATATATCGCGGATATGAGCTATAAAAACATCCCAATCACGCAACATATAGAATGCGACCACAGGAATTAACGCCATAGTGCCTAACCAAGCCATAATCGCAAAACTTGAACGCGTTAGCTGACCAATAACAACACCGACAACATCGCCTGCTTTTTGCCAATTATCATTAAACGCCATTTTAATTTTATTCAATATTTGAGTCGATTCTTCTAGTCCAAAAGTCGCTTGTAACCAAGGTAGTAAATGTAAGTTTAACCAATCAATTAATTTGGGTACCGTTTGAATTAATAAATCTAATTGCGTCGTCATCATAGGAATAAACAGTAATAAACCCAGCAACAAACCCAGCGTCAATACAACAAAAATAATAATCACCGCCCATGTTCGCGAACAGCCTTTTAATTCTAACTTATCGGCTATGGGGTCACCCAAATAGGCAATAAACGCGGCAATAATGAACGGCGTTAGCACAGGGCTCAACACAAAAACCAATACCATTGAAACAATAAATAGGGCTAACCAGAATAATTTCTTGGCCGTGATCTCACTCATTTCTGACACTCACTTATTTCAATTAATTGAATTATTTATAATGCAATATTAAGTCGGTATCAACTATCGACGATCTAGCCATTGATAGTGAAGCTGATTACCTAAAACAACATCGCGACTATTATTGCCTGCAGGAACTAAACGCTTATTAAGCTCAATTAAAGCGCTTACCTGATTAACATCATCACTTCCTTCCAAGCTAAAATAACAATGTTCACCATCGATATGGCTTAACTGAATAGCCTTTAACGCCGGCACCTGCCGAAGATATTCACTGAGCGCAAGATAATCAGCAGGCTTTCTAATGCCGCTAAACTTAATCGTCAGATTATTACTCAGTCGCGCCTGATTAGCCCCCACTGCATAATCGGCAGCTAATCGATCGGCAACCATATCACTGCCCTGAGTAAAGTAATCAGCCAATTGAATGCCACGATAATGTTCGACTTGACGCTCACCCTTATAAAGAAGCATCCACTGCCCGAACCAACTTCCATCATAGGCTTGACTAAACTTACCAACCAACACAGCACCATTATCATAGCGATTAGAGGCCATATTAATAATAGGCACAGACAAATCCCAAATATCAGTGGCGCTAATTTGACTCGCCTCTTCCAAGTCTAATAACGGCTGAATTAATGGTACACCGCGAGCTTTAGCACCTTCATTTAATGCCTGATAAATACCTGGAGCAATTTCAGCATTGATCATTCGACGCTGATCATTCTTTTGCTCAACCAACCATACTAAAACACCAGGCCGATTGGCCTGCCAAAAAGGTGCACCCGCTTGGCGAAGCAACTCTTTAATAGCGTCTGCTTGAAATACAATCGTTAAACGCAGCACTTCTTGTACTGTTGAAATATCAGTTTGCGCTAAAATAGCCGGATCAATAATGTCTGCACTTTGAGTTAAATGTGTATTTGGTATTGAGGAAGGTCTGAGAGAATTCTCTGCAAGAAAACTGGGCGCATCGCTAACTGCATCTGTAAAAGCATCAGCAATATCAGCTATCGGTGTAATTGAGATCGCTTGATAAGAAAAACTGGCAATATAACGATCAGCTTTTAAAACGCTAGCAGCAAGTAAGGGATAGGCTTCAATGGAAGACTTATCCCCTGTCACACGAATTAACAGCGCCTCAAGCGAAGCACGGCTAGCAATAACTCGCTCTTGTCGCGATTCACTTTCAACGTCAATCGTCGTGGTAAATAAGTCTATCGCCTCACTCGCCAATACAAGCTGACAACAAAAGAAGCACCCAAGCACAGCGCTCATGACACACTTAGTAATACTGTGGAGCCATTGTAAACATAGAAGCATATAGC
>Ga0115008_10002486_pt1 | contig 15257 bp, 15 predicted proteins | sample FraStrMetagenome_FD_87164 | JGI IMG/M metagenome (GOLD analysis project Ga0115008, IMG submission 87164) | Marine eukaryotic phytoplankton communities from Arctic Ocean - Fram Strait ARC3M Metagenome | ecosystem: Environmental > Aquatic > Marine > Oceanic | place: Fram Strait | collected...
AGTACAGCAAAGTTCGTCCAAAATTCTCACGACAACTCTCACACCCTACGCAACATGATGCACTGAACATGAGCAACCCACCATCCATCCAGACTATCTGGAACGCCCCAAAAGCCTCGTCATTACACGGCCCATTACCCTCGTTTATTTATCGAACAACTGAAAGTGTGGATAGTTTATACCTTAGCTGTGCGTCCATCCATCCCAAGAATCCGTGCCAATGTAATATTCTACAGATTTATGACATCGAGTCTGATGCTAGAAGCGCAGCAAAATTACCACGAGATGTTAGAGGTTATCTAGGAAAAACGAAAACTCGATCTTACAAGAGATCCCGATTACAGTTTGAGCGAAATATAGAATGCTTTCAATGGCATGATAGGAGTGGGGCTCTGTTTATCGTTACGCGTGATGGAGTTCTTCATGTTGCAGAATGCAAGGAGTTAGACAATGGTGCTGCTCAGGCCGTACACGGAAACAATTATGACAAAGTCCCGGTATCGTCGTCAAGCCTAGAGCGTGATAATTTTTCTGTTACAAAGTGTTTCGATAAGTATGGGAAAGTTTCCAAGTTGCTTGGGACGAAAAGGCTCTTATTTTTGGCAGGAAGGAGGGACACTAAGGGTGATCATAGAAAGAGTGAATCGATCAGTTTAGTTTGCATTGGAAGTGTGATAGGCTTGACTGTTGTTTCTATTGATAGTGAATCGCATAACCTGATTTCAAAGCGGATCATTCAATTTCATAGTGTTGGTGAAAATGGAACACGCTCTACGTTACCAACCGTTAAGTCTGCTATTTTCGCATGTAAGAGTGGCTTCAGCGATGCTTTACGTGACACTTTGGAAAATCGTTACAAGCATTCCATGAAAAATGACAAATGCACCGGGCATTTTCATTATGATTCCGTGTTACTTTTGGGATCGAGCGATGGACTTCTGTTTTGTAGTTTCTTTGAAAAGGAAGAAGGCACGGGAACCTCTACCAAAGCCGTACCCATTTATTCCATAAAAGGAAAAGAGCCAATAATTGAGATATTACGAGATCAAAATAAGATTTGTCTTTGTGGTGCGCAAGGAGGTTTATCAATTTTAGACCACGCTACTGCCATTCCAGATTTTCGTGAGCTATATCACTCTCCTTCATTACGCTTTCCTTCGATTGGAAAATGGGTCCGTGTCTGCGGAGGAGGATTGAATAACAACGAAATTATACGAATAATTGCATTGTTAGAAAATGGATCTTCGTATGTGTTCAATTTCGATGAAAATATGCAGCATAAGGGACTAGAGTATAAACAGCTTTCTTTTCGATATGATATTGCTTCTGTGGTGTCTTCGTCGAATACATTTAATGGGCCTAGTTCCAAGAACGAAACACTAATGGCATTTCTATCATTTAATGGTTCGATAATTTTCGCAACATTACGATGGAACGAATTCCTCACACGTAACTATCAGGCAGGAAATGTCACTTCGAAAATAAAGTATCAAATTAAGCAGCTTCGTAAGATGTCAAGTGAAGAAGTTAGCTTGCCGGCGGAAGATACTTCAATTCTCCGAGATATAACCAAATTTTCATCACATCTTATTAATATGCAAAAGGAGATGCATTTCTCAAGGCGGTGCGAACAGAAATTGGAGCGGAATAAAGTAGTCCTGGAAGTGCCAACACGAGTATCAGACTTCACCAATGCCAAGTTTGCGAAAACGAATTCATTTGACTGGCACATTTCTGCTCATGCGTTGAGATCGCTTCCAATCCTTCCATCTGTTTCAGACCTCCATGGCAAAATTTCACCTTCAAAATCAGGATCAGACTTCGAAAATAGAGCACTAAAGAACAAAAACAATGACATTGAATGCAAAATTGTGTTTGGAGGAAGTGCGACCAGTAGATCTGTGATGTGCCAAAGTTTGGAAGAAAAGGACCCATCAATATCTTTAGAAGTACCATTTTATAATTATGAATCTCTGAAAATATTTCGTTCTTTTCGCAATTCATGTCCAATTGTCACAGAGAAATCTTCACAATGGCTAGCTGGGTCACCAGCAACGTCACGAGAGAACCCTTTAAAGAGAGATGCTTCTAAAAGGAGAAGACTCGAATTTGCAAGGCCTGGCTTTGTCTTAAATTCACGCGATTTTGAAAAGGGACCATGCAGTCTTGGCGTCATCATCCCTCTCAAGAACTCGTGCTTCTACTGGAATATATTGCATGGGATAATAGAACAAAAAGAAACTCGAAATGACGGGACTTCGGCTGACCGCAAAACTTACGTCACATCTAGAGCAGTGACTGGAATTTCGAATAAATTGAACGAGATTCCGACTAAGATCTCGGGCTGTTTTCAAGACATGTCGATTGAAATTAAACGAAATTCTGCATCTGGGACAATATGTACCGTATCTGGGAAATTCTCAGAGAGATCGCACATAAATGCACTGTGCATTTTATTGCGCGCTTTCATACTGCAAGACGAAATGAGTCGCCCTTTAAATACTGTTGATGGAATAATTGCTTTTGATTCAATCTTTAGTGTATCAAACAGAAGGCAGTTACGCAAATTAAAACTTGTATTATCCGATATTCAGAACCAACAGTCAAATCAAAAGATATCTTATCAACTTTACGAAAAACTTCGACAAATTATAATTTTATAGAGACATACACATCGCTTGTATTCAAATCTTGTCTTCATATAGATATTCTCTATTAGCTTTGGGTTGTTGAAGCTTAATAAGAGTAAAGACCTTTCTTTGTCTCTTACCGTAGATTGGAAATGTTTATAACGTCACTACGATTTGGGGAATATGCCTTGAGACATATCCGTCAATAATAAGGAATTAGAGTACTAGCAATCATGATAAGTTGTACAAGCAATCTACATGTAACAATTTGTGGCGATTGCTGGTTTGGGGAACACGGCAAATTTGATCGGCGCCAAAAAGAAAAAGGGACCAGCTGCAAGATTGATGAATCTAAACTCGGAGCGAAGAAAAACGTATATTTAACGACCAGTGGAAGCATAATATATATAGAATTATCAGAGGTTTCGATTAAAAGTTGTTTCAGTAATATCATTTTGCTTCGTCTTTCGGTTTGTTTTAGATTTCAATATTCGCCCTGTTTTGTTGAAAATCAGTAGAGACAAAATATTGAGAATGAAAATTTTATATGTTTACCAGATAGACTTCTCATATCAAGATATGAAGATACTCCTATCAAATACACTTCGAAGTACTATATAAATATGTGGCGAAAGTAGGTTCTTTATTCCCGCCATATCTATCCTGAACCACCACAAAGATATCATTATCACGACCAGTTTTTCCCTTTCCAAGCTAACCACACTACAAAATATCTGAAGATCGTCATATATACGTAAATGATTTCATTTATATCCCAATTATTGATAAAAATCACAACCGCGTCAAAATACTTTCAACCTCCTCTTCAGAACAAACATGATACCCTTTATCTTTGGTAACCTTCGCCATTTCTACATTTGCTTTGGTAATCTTTTCTTCCATAACACCTTTCAGAGTTTTCAGCGCCATTTCCTCAGCTTCCGCTAACGTCATATCTACCGAATAATCCTCTGTCAAATGAACTTGTGCTCCTTCGCTACCCGCCCCAATCGCTTTGGCTTTGTATCGCACATACGTCCCACTCGGATCACTAAAGTACAACTGCGGCCCATCCAACTCATCATACCCAGCAATCAACAACGCCACACCAAACGGCCTCGACATCCGCTTTTCCCGATCCTGCTCACTCCCTTCACCAAACGATAACGCCAAGTCACAAACCGCTTGCGTCAACGCTTCCACCGCCATCGGCTCATTGTACGTAAAGGTATGATTCTGTGCCTCAATTCGAGCATGGTCCACAAGAGTCCTAGCATCGGCAACGAGACCACTCATAGCCACACCTATATGGGCATCTATCTCTGCAACCTTATCTACGCTGTTGGGATCCAGGAGGGGACTGCTTAAACGCTTTTCCACTGCAAGCACGACACCCTGCTTCGTAGCGATGCCCACGGCTGTGGATCCGAGTTTAATGGCTTCAATGGCATATTCTACTTGAAATAAACGACCCTCGGGACTGAATGTGTTCACGCCTCGATCGTAATCGGTTTTTGTTAGATACATGTTGGTGAATGTAGTAATTTAGGAGGGAATATGTGGTGTGTGTTTTTTGATTTTTGATTTTTTTTTAAAAATTGAAAATGGAATGTGATGTGCTGCGTGTTTCAAACGATGATGACCTGACTGCAGCGATGAGCTGTGAACTGTGAATTGTTTGTGCTAATAGATACGTCCGTAGTTAGTTCGTTGGATGAAACTTGAATGATGATGTTGGGATGATGATAATGGTGATGTTGGGAAGCGGGGTCACTAAAGTATCATCTTTTGTCAGGAGTTGGGTGTTGGGTGTTTTATCGAGCAAAGAGCGTCTAAGAGGCTCCATCGTCCCATCTATTTATATAACCGTAATTATCTAAGTTATTTTATAGAGAAGAGCGAACTTTCAGGAATTTGTTACCAGTTACTAAAGGGAGTGCCCAGGGCTCTCTTGTTCGCGTTGGTATATGAAACCTTGGTAGAGAGAGAGCACTTCATCGTCCCCGTTCAGGTGTAGGTATTTACGCACTCGTCGTCGTCTCTAGAAACTTTATATAGGAAAAGATGGTTATCGCAAGTGAGTTAGTGTTATCGATTTGGATTGAGGAGTCAAAATCGTTGTCAAACATGTCTTCATGTAGAGAAGAGACGGGAAGCATGTTCAAGTGTTGTTGTTATATTGTTATGAATCTAAATTTGATTCGGCTAATCCATAATTTTCGCAATTTTTATAGCGGAACTTTGCGCTTTGTCAGAACACCGTATTTACCCCGGTAATGGTAAGCTTTTCATCCGCCGAGATGGAAAGCCTGTTTTCCTTGGTAGCAGTAAGGCATATTCTCTTACATTGCAACGTAAGAAGCCCTCTAAGCTAGTATGGACTCAGGTATGGCGTCGTCTTAACAAGAAGGGTATCAGCGAGACCACCAGCAAGAAGCGTACTCGTAAGACTGTAAAGGTTCAGCGTGCGGTTGTTGGTGCCAGTCTTGAGGATATCAAGAAGAAGGCATCCCAGAAATCTGATTTCCGTACTTCACAGCGTGCTGCAGCCTTGAAGGAAGCAAAGGCGAAGGCAAAAGCTGCCAAGGTTACCGCCAAGAAGACCAAAAAGGGACCTACCGCCAGTACTCACGTTAAGGCACCCAAATTTACTAAGAGGGCAAACAAAGGTGTAACACAGCGTTAAATAAGATAATAGTTGTAATTTCGTTCATGCACAGCAATTGCAGCTTAGTGTTTGATGTGAGAAAAGAAGAACAGGATACACGTAGCACACAAGTGAAGTGTTAATAACATCAGGGAAAGATTGTTTTCAACAAGCAATTCTCGAGATGTTTGCTACAAGGCTTTTATCATAAAGCTTGAAATATAGATGCACACTTTACTCCTAAGCCGAGAAGCACTTCTTCTCGTTCTCGATGAGAATTTGGTGTATGACTTGAATAAACTTTCTAAGAAAACATGCTGGTTTGTACGCTCTATCTGATGGATTTGATGAAGGGGAGGGTACTTTTTCTGACCATAACATCTGCTGTACCCAAACTCGTCAGCAATAGTTGAGGAGCTGACATGGATACGTTTGCAAAACGTTATTCCAAAGAAAAGGGCTCGATGCACTAAAACGATGTACAAAGACGGAAATAAATATCGACAGTAAATTTACTTATTAATGAACACATTTCTTTTGATGTCTACTTAGTTTTGTTCTTTTTCCCACTTTTCTGTTTTTTGCTACTTTTCGTTATCATTTCATCGACGTTGGTTGTTCCAAATATGGCAATCAAATCTTCTCTACTTTTATTTGTTAAATCTTTTGCATGTCGCATTTTCTTTGAGTGTCCTGCAGAGACTCTATTTTGAGCCAACGTGATTCCTTTACTTCTCTTCTTCTTCTTTTTCTTCACATCCTTATCTTTATCTTTCTTCTTTTTCTTCTTCTTCGTCTTGACCTTCTCGTCTATGACATCGTCGGCGCAATGCTGCGACTTCAAAGTAGCAAGCACATTCGTAAAATTATCTCGAGTCTTATCGAATCCTCCACTCCCATGCACATCAATGGAAGCGCCTATCCCTAAAGTTTCCTCTGCCATTTTTACTGCACGTAAGCTATGAACATTTCCTTGCTTATTTTTTCCCAATCCTTCTCCCTCCTTCCAACCCATCTTCGTCATCATTCGATGAGCAAACGATGATTCATCATTGGCCCATGCTGAATTTCTGTTATCACTCGCGGCAACAATGGTCATTTTAACAACCGTCTGAACAAAAAAAGAAAGATTATGGCGATGGTGAAGAATTTTTGAGTGGAGGGAAACGAGCACACAGTCACAGCCACAGCTACAGCCTGTTCACATCCTACATGAACAGCTCGTAGACTCTACAGTAAAAACGAATACGAGTTCGGCGCAGGTATTTGTATCCGTACATGTATTTTAGCAAGAAGCGAATTTTGTATAATGAAACGAACTTCGAAGTTCCACGTGCAAGGTGAAGATGAACGTGCGTCAAACTGTCAAAATCCCTCTTACAAAACATGAATTGATCCTTTCCTCCTTACATCTCTCTATCCTGTGTGAAGATTGTCGTAATAGAATCAAAAGGTACATATTGATAGAGAAAACAATGCGTTGTGAGGCATTGATATTCGTGACGATTGTCGGTTGCATATCTGCACAGAGCAAATACGAAAACTATGGGAAAGTCAAGTATGCCGCTCCAATCAAATCACTGACCATATTCGATCGGATGCCTCAACTTTACCCTCGTGATAGAGCTGTACAGGAGGCCCAGTTAGAGTATGCTCGTGAGAAGAGGGATGAGAAATCTTTGATTGTGAATGATGAAAATGAGGTGGATGGCGATGAAGGTTCAGCTGCAGAGGATGCGCGCACTATCACGAAGGCTTCGAATGAATACAAGTTTGTTGGAATTGTTAACGGAGCGAAAAATCTAAGGCAAGTTAAGTGGATTGCACGCCGTCGATCTCAATCAAGCGGGGGTAGCTTTCAGGAAAGTCCTGATAACTGGTCTCTTCGAATGGTGTATATTGATCCGTTATCTACTGCGCGGGATATGCTTGTAAATGAAAAAGTTGACCTTTATGCTTCTTATGAACCGGTGGGCCGCGATCCTGATACAGGAAGAGTCAATTTAAAGCCACATTATTCAGTGCGTGAGAAGAGCATCAGAAATGTATGGAACTTTAGACCGAAACAGTTTTTGACCGATAAATCTGGTATGAAATCACGAGAGCGTCGATTTCGGACTGGTGTATATACGGATGGTGCATTTATTTACGAGGCATCGTATGATTATCAAAAGGGTAAAAATGTGATGAGAAAGGTGGGGACTCTCGAAGAAAAGCAAGCTTCAATGTCAGACACAGAAATTACGTCGCTTAGCGCGCGTTTGACGGAGGGTCAGCCAGACATAATTTTAGAGCGAACAACAAAAAACGACTAATATATAAAAGTAACTTTTTGAATACGAAACGATGATCTACGCTGTACTTCATTTCGTAATTACTTGTATAGCTCGTTGATTGGCGCTGAATCATTATCACTAACGAAAACATGACTTTCTCTGGGTGCATAATCTTCAGAATTTCTCATTTAGAGTCTGATTCCGATCGTTTGCTGTTTTGGTAGATCCTAAATGCACGTCAAATAATTAAACGAAGTTGACTGATTAACATGAATTCTTGGTCAAAAAGCATATTGAAAGTTCCTAAATATTCATTGCTCCGCTCCGTATATTGATTAGAATCTTGATGGTCGTATGACATCAGCATCTCTACTGCTAAATCATCGAGAGGGCTTCGATGGTTGCGCAAGACGATGCCGGTATAAGTTGAGTATTTACACCGTATACAAAAGGCGGTTGTCCTTTATTGTCCATTACTCCGAGATAGAATTATCTATCTTTAGCAAATATCGATACTATTAAGTTATGGGCAGACAGGCTCCCCAGAATGAGTATAAATGGCTTTAAAAATATAATTGAGAAGGACCTTAAAATTTGATTGTTCCATGCCTTGTGTCTTCAATAATTTTTTCAGACATTGGTAGATATTTCTCGTTCACACGAGCAAATAATTCGTCTGTGCCACATGACTCATAACCATCTGCAGCAAGGGCGTTCTTTTTGTGTTTGAACGTCGGTGTCATATTTTTGTCGCCCTCGCCATGTTCAATTACAACAGGTTTAGATCTGCTTATTCGCAAAAAGCAAGGTACACTATAAATGGGCAGCTGCCTTGACAAATTGGAATAAATATTTGCCAGCCACATAGGCGTGATCTCATACTTATCTTCCAAGTACAACATGGCCATTCCCGCTTTCCCATCATTTTGATTAGGAATTTCAACGCCATAAACAACACAATCAACGATCCCATCTATCTCGTTGATATAATTTTCTATATTAAAGTAAGAAGTTTATAAGCGGCGCTCAAAAATGTCAGACTGGTGAAAATTATCACATACCCACTTCAGTAGTCGAAACGTTTTCACCTTTCCATCGAAACGTATCCCCTATTCTTTCACAAAAACTTGAAACATCAAAGAAAGTTAGGTTGCGAAAAAGGCTAAACAAATTTATCCTTTCATAACTTACTAATAAACTCCACTTTCATCATTTTTCTGCTTCAACATATCGCCACTAGCAAACCACATATCGCCTTTTTCCAAAACGTCCCTTACAATTTTCTTTTCAGTTGATTTCGAATCGGTGTAACCTGTAAATTCAAGCCCCGACGCAATCTTACCAAGTAGTTGACCAGCCTTGCCATTTTCTGCTAATAAAGCGAGATTAGTCACAGGATCTCTCTTCACCTCTCCGTCAGTCGACATCTGAACAAGGCAAAGTTTGTAAATTTTCGATAAAAAATTCGGTAAATATCCGCAAGCTCCAACAATTCCTACGTTATTCACGAGAAGTGCATTTCCTTCTGTAGAACCATCTAATTCAAAGATAGTATACGACATAACATATAAGAATGCATTTCTGTCCAGAGCTTAAACGTGAGTGGAAAAGACTTACAATATTCCATGACTTCGCAATCGTACGTCGACTGGAACTTTTTCCACACATCAGCCCTCATCCCGACCCCAAATGCTAATCTCAATGTGTGTTTACATTTTGTAGAAAGCTCAACATTAACGTTTGCGTGCAAAACATACCTCGCCAGTTCTCCTATGTAAAGAAATATGGTGCATTGGTTCAAGAAAATTTCTCTTGCAAAGTTAGAAGCAGAAAACTTTTTTCGTATTACAAGTGAGGAACCAGTAAAGATGCATGAAGCTACCCCCGTGAGCATTGCTACTGAATGATAGAGGGGGAGAACGCAATAGAGTCTATCATTTGACGACGTCTTTCCAAATATCTTCAAAAGTTGACCCCCACCGAAAAGTCGCTTATGTCCAATTGGTGCCGCTTTCGGAAGGCCTGTCGTACCCGACGTAAACATAATAAGCGCCTTGTCACGGGCCCAATCAATATTGTTTATGTATTCTGGCTTAGAGATGCTTGATGTAGACAAGATATCATCCATCGAAACAAACGAAATTCCTTTCACATGTTCATTCACCTTTCTACTGTTGACGACACTAACAGCAACTTTGAATTTACGAAGAACTTCCGCAACATCATCGTATTCAAGTTTATCAAGATATGAGAAGTCTATAATAAGAACATTTTTGTTCTTTTGATCATTCTGTTCAAAGGAAAGCCTAAGAATATGTGCAAGAGATTTGCCGCGTGATGCGTTGTTTAGTAAGGATGCACAGAGACCAGCTTTCCAGATTCCCAAACAGCAAATAACATAAAAAGGTTCGTTACATAGTAAGATTGGTATCGTATGACCTTTTCTCGACTGATCGAAGCCAAACGTTGCCATTAATGCATTGGCAACCTTGTTCGCTAAACGGTCTGACTCGAGAAATGAATATGATTTACCTCCTTCCTCTGATGCTACGACGAAATCTTTGTGTGCAAATTGCTCTACAGCCTTATCCCAATAATATATAATCCCTTTTCGATGATAATGCTCTGATTTTTCATCTGATAACCGTCTGCGTTCTTTGAAAACGGTTGTTAAAAGTCGAATAAAGTCTATCGCTGAGCGTGCCTTTCGGTAGGCCTTGAAAAACTCTTCCTTCCGAAAATAGATATATGTTGCTGCACAAGCAAAAACCGCGACTACGGTCCCATTTAATAAGGTGATATTCATCTCAATAAACGAACAATCTTCTATATTGTTGCATAAAAGTATAGCAATTGATTGTCATGTAAGATTCGTGATGCTCAATATGGATAAAAAAGTATGTTTTCGTGCATGTTCCTGGTTCCTGGTTGTTTATTCTTCGATTCCCGGGAGATGGAGGAATATGCCATGTCTTTTGTATATGGTTAATGACAAAATTTGGATGTCGAAACTACGTTATATGATGCGAATATGTTTTAAAGTTTATACTAAATGTACAATGTATGTACATGTAGGTGTAAATACTGTGTGTTTATTGCGATAAATAGACATTTTGAGGTAAATATGTACTTCGAAGTGCTAAATAAATTTCTTTTTAAATCAAAATATAAATATAATCTATGTGTACATCGTGTGTATCTTCTCTCAATTCTCTCAATTGCCAGATCACGCAGATCATGCACCCGATATTTATTTGATATTCAGAGTCACGACGCTCGCCTAAAATCACAACACAACTCTGTACTCTGTAATATATACATTACTGAAGTACTACTGAAGCTATCTGATATGCCGGTAGATTGTTGAGTCTGATAGAGATGAAGAGAAAAGAAGATATTGATTCAAAAACATGTACCCTTCTCTGAAAAGATGAATATTCTGAAAGTCAGTAATCACTCAATTAAAAATGAAGGTATAAATTTTCTCGAAATATTTACAAATGTGGTTGGTAACTCGTATTAATATATGATCTTTATTGAAACTGATGTCAGGGTCGAGGGTAAAAGATATCCTACTGTAAAGCAATGATTCAACGTATATTTTCATGCGTTATCAATGCAACATTGAAAAAAGGGATCAAAACCTGTGAGATTTCAAGAATAATTTTTTACTCAACCATTGCAAGCGCTCAAATCTCGAAGAAATATCATTGTCGTCATGGTGGGAAAGGTCAAGTAGGTTCTCGACGATGAAATGTCCTTGCTCTTTTTTCCTGGACAGGAGAGTAAACGGAAGAGAAAAGAGAAAAAATCTATCTTCTCATCAACAAAGAAAAATGAAGAGAAAGAAAATGAAAAAGTTGCTTTGCAGGCGAGAGGAATCGTCAGAAATGGATCAGCTCGCATTCACCCATTCCAATTTCCACAAAATCTCCAAATCCGGGAGGGTTGGTTGACTAGGCGACGCCCTAGTCGAACTAGAAAGACCAAGAATGAATCTGTTAAATTGTTCGCGGATAAAAATAAGACATTGTTCTATGTCCCGCGTATCAAGAAGAATGTATTCACGTTACAAAAATCTTTCAACGATGCTAACCGAACGTGTAAAAAAATTAGACAGGTTTCTTGTCATTTGACTCGGTCGAAAAGTGATCATGAGAAAATTCAGATTCGTTGTTCCAGTTTATTTTTTATCCTGATCAAATGTCTCTGCCGTCGATATTTCACTTACTGGAAGTGTCTGAATTGCCAAACCAAAAAGATTCTTATTTGTCAAAATAAAGCTGCATGTCTGATTGAAAGGGCGTTTAGATGCAGTCGTGCTCGATCGAGGCTTACATTAGCCAAACAAATTCGGGATGTTAGGGAAAAAGAGAATCATCGCCGCAAAACGGAATATTTCGCAAAAATCTCGAGTGCTGCCAAAACTATACAGTCATTTTTCAGAGTGATGAGTGCACGCTTGCACATCAAACAGATACTCCAGAAAAAGAAAAAGCTGGAACGAATAATAATGATACAGATGTTTTGGCGTTGTATTTCGGCTAGGATCAAGAAGTCAGTACTGATGAAGAATTGGCGATCGAAGGTAGCTGCAGCAATCAAGATACAATCATCATTTAGAGGCTGCCAACAAATAAGGTGGGAAAAGCATTTAAAACGTATTTTAGTTTTCGAAAGAAAAAGGCTTTCAAGAAATGAGAAGATAAAGGAGAGGCAAATCCTTCGTCTTCACTTGGGATCAGCACTCCGTTTACAAACCTGGACACGACGCGTGCTTTACGCTAGTTTGCTTTTACGCATTGCGTCTTACTTTGAAAAGGAAAGGAAGATTGAAGCAGTTCGGAGCTGCCAACGAATATGGCGGTTTTCTGTTGCTCGCCGTAGAGCTCGAATGCAATATTCATTGTCATTAAGAAAAGATGTGGCTGCTATCGTTTTGCAGAAAAAATGGAGGGTTATAAGTGCACAATTAGAGTTCGATAAACTAATCTTTGAGAAGAAAAAACAAAGACTGATACGAATACTTGTCAAGGAAGCAATTTTAAATGAGCATGGTGATATCCAGGTATTTCACACTTGATGTATATCTCATCCAAATCTTTTTTAATTTTCCAACTCTTTCGCTCTCAATATTGTCAGCAACCGAAGTTTTCTGAATGTAGAATAATTCAAGATTTCTTCCTCCTGTTCGGCCGTGGAACAAAGGCGAAACGAAGAAAGGAAGCGGTAGTCATCCAAAAGCATTTCAGGAGTTACAGAGTAAGAAGGCAGGTTAAAGCTGACACATCAAAGCTTCAAATTCGACGTTTGCTGATTGAATTAGCAAGAAAGGATTGCGCAGTAATTTGCTTGCAGCAATTCTGGCGCCATCACATATTTCTTCGAAATCAGAAGCGAAAGAAGGAAAACGCTGCTATTATTTGTATAGAAAATTTTATTTATGCTTACATACAACGTAACTTATTTCAGAGACTTATTGTCGAGAAGAAGGCAGCATTGGTAATTAGAGCTTTCGCTCGTGTTCACATTACTGAAAAGCTGAAACTTTTGCGGCAAGCGGAGAAGGCTTCGATAAACAATGCTGCGATCAAAATACAGGTAATAATGTATTATGTTTTGAAATTTAATATTTACACACCTCGTCTTTCTCAGTATTGTTTTTCAGATAATATATAGACAGCAAAAGCTTAAGCTAAAGTTACTAGCAGAGGCTACCAAGAAAGCGCGACATAATTTTGTGCCTAAAGATTGTGAAATTCATTTACGTGATTACAGATCTAGAATTAAAAATTGTCTCATTCTTCAATCTTCCGTTTGTACCTTGAGACGTGAGGGTGTTTTCCAGCAGATCTTTAAGATTGGTGCATCTACGAGTGGAAAGCTTTCTGGAAAGTCGTTCTCGAAGCTCTTGCGAGAGACTACAATCGGTGTGGTAGGAAAGCTTATTTCTGCAGCAGATATTGACATAACTTTTCTGAAGACTACGACAAAACTGAGGAGATATCTAACTTTTCCTCAGTTCATGAAGATTCTCTTTGATATTATCAAAGAAGTTCATTCAAAACGTGATAAGTTGATCGAGCAAACAGAGAGTGATATTCGCATACTAAACTTCTATTTTGATCATATTCTGCCATCGAAAAAAGGCCGAATGATTGACAGATTGTGTGAGAACCATGTGACAGAGTATTTAAACTTAAATGTTTTGCAAATACAGTGTGCATTTCGACAATGCTTAGCTAATCGTTACATGAGGAAAGTACGTGAAAGTAGTATAGTAAAAGCGCAAGAGAGGAAAATGATTGACTCATTGATACGAGTTCAAGGCTTCGTTAGAGGTAGTAAAGCCAGGTCGGATGTGGCAAATAAAGCAACACGTTTCTATAGAAAGTACGTTGACACAGTGGAGCGGTGTTACTATTGGCATAATCCTTTTCTTGACACGATACTTTGGTCGAAACCGGCACTACTTCGAAAGCTAGACTGCGAAGGAATAATTAAACTTGAGAAGTATGGTGAATATCTTGTGTCTTGTGTATGTTGTCCGAAAAAGGCCGACATTACTTGTGTAACATGCATTGAGTCATTCTGCTCGGAATGTTTTTCTTTGATGCATTGTAATGGGAAAAAAGTTGCTCACAAGACTTTTCATATAGCTTCATGTAGTTTTTGCGGAGCACAACATGCGACGAAGCAATGCATGACATGTTCCTCTGAAGCGCTGTCTCCATGTTTATTTTGTGATATTTGTTTTGCACGAGAACATTATACAGATGCTCTGAAGAAACATTTGGTCTCGCGATGCGTCAAGGAATGCAATCATTGCTTTAAAAATGCCGTACAATGGTACTGTGAGGAATGTGACGATTTCTATTGCCGTCCGTGTTTCTTGAAGAATCACAACCGAGGAAATCGATCAGCACATAATTTAAAGCGTATTCCTTATTTTTCGTCAAGTGTCAGTTGTCAATATTTCTTGAGAAAGAAAAGGAATAAATATGTACAGCTTACTAAACGATATCAAGATACCATATTGAGAGCAAATAACGTGCTTCCACCGTCACTCATCATACAAAAAACTTGGCGTGGTTTTAGTTGTCGACGAAAGGTTGATTCTTGGCGTAAGGAATACCAACAAACTAGAAATAGGCACCATTGCAAACCAGAAAGATTTAAACATTTGAAAAATGTTATTAATGGATATCGATATATTTGGAAGAAGGCGAAAGAGATTGTTTTCACCTAAGCATTTTATTATTTTAATCACAACAAGAACTATTGGTCAGTTGATTTAAGAGATGACATAAGTGGCTTACGTACATCACCCATGGATATTTGTCGAATCTGAGAGATTGCAATATATTGGTTAAGGTATTGATATATTGAAAAAATGTAAACTAGAAACAGATTGAATCAAAGTCTTGGAGTGATATGATGATGTTGTGGAAGTTAGACTCAAAGTTAAGTAGTAAGTTGAAAAATGTGATCTTTCTCCGAATCATTCAAATTCGAATATCAAGAGCCGATCTTTTTTACTCATCTATCGAAACTCCTTCACTGATTTTGGCTTGTATCTAAATTATGCTGAAATCCTATAATCCGTATCTCATTTACCAGTGTTGTATTCAAAGAAATTATCCTTCTTCCCTAACTTTGGAGATCTTACTTGAGGATATTCCTAGGATATAATCATTGTTACAA
>Ga0115008_10002488_pt1 | contig 15253 bp, 14 predicted proteins | sample FraStrMetagenome_FD_87164 | JGI IMG/M metagenome (GOLD analysis project Ga0115008, IMG submission 87164) | Marine eukaryotic phytoplankton communities from Arctic Ocean - Fram Strait ARC3M Metagenome | ecosystem: Environmental > Aquatic > Marine > Oceanic | place: Fram Strait | collected...
ATGAAAGATAGTAAACGGTTTAGTTCACATAAAAAACTGAACGATGCGTATCAGTACATATTGGAAAACTGCACTGATTGGACAGTAAAATACGAAGATGAGGCCGCGGTTGATAGTATGAATATTCTGCAGGCTACTCAGAAGGCAATGCACGATTGTGTGCAGGAGCTTATTGATCGAAATAATTTAATTCCCGATAAAACCCTTTTGTTAATTGATGGAAACTATTTTAAATGCCATAACATATGGAATAAGAAAAGAGCAGAGTTTGAATGTTACACACATGAATGTATAAAGGGTGGTGATAATTTGTATAGTAGTATTGCAGCGGCGTCTATTATCGCAAAGGTGTCGCGAGATAGTTATATTGAAAATATGTGCGACGATCATCCTGAACTTGATGAAAGGTATCTTCTTCGTGGGAACAAAGGCTATGCCGCCAACCAACATAGAGAAGGTATTATGAAATATGGGTTAAGTCCGTGGCATAGAAAAACATTTGGATTATGTAAACAATACACAGTAAATAACGAGTATGACAATATAGATAGCGGATAGTGTATTGCATTGCTTATACGTAGCACTTTACCCGTTTTGATTTAATCGCTCTTTGTCCGCTTGTTCTATGGGAAGTGTGGAAATCATCGACCGTTCGCTTGATAATATTTCCCTGATGATCAGCATAAATAATACTTCGTATATTAAAATCTTTCATTTTTAAGAAGCATTCTATGCATGGAGCTGAGCAAACTAGTTGTCCTGAATGAGATACGCGAGCAACGTATAGATTTATCTTTTTGGTAATGTTTTGTTTGAGACATTTTCTGAGAACATCTATTTCTGCGTGACATGAACAAGAGTCTCCAATCATGCCATCTTTTGAATAGGTTCTGTAATGGTTAAATCCTCGTGCAGCTATTTTTCCCGAAACAACCGCAATACACCCCAGTTGATAACTAATTGGAGATTTGGTTGCTTCTTCCATGGCGAGCTCCATGTATCTGGAGTCGGCATTAGATAACATAATCGTATAGGTTATGTTATTTAATTATCGTTGTTTGATTGGGGTGAACTATCAAATAAAATATAATCAATTTAGGCCGAACACATTTCGCATACTTCCTCGTTTATGCTGGCAGGTTCTACCTTTTTAGTGGGCTCGATTGTAAATTGTTGTGCATGATGGCTTGCCTTACGGCGTAGATAATAAAGGCCAGTTTTTAGTCCTTTTTTCCATGAATAGAAATGCATCGATGTGAGTGTTTTATACGTTGGCTTTTCTACCCATAGGTTCATGCTTTGACTTTGGCATATGAATGCTCCCCTATCCGCGGCCATATCAATTATATGTCTCATGGGCATTTCCCAGACAATCTTATATTTATCCTTGAGTTTTTGAGACACACCATCAAGTTGTTGTATACTTCCCTTATTTGCAATGATATGATTTTTTACTTTTTCGTCCCATATACCGAGATCGATAAGCTCCTTCATGAGGTATTTATTTGCTACAACAAACTCTCCCGCGAGTGTTCTGCGACTGTAAAGATTGCTTGTAAATGGTTCAAAACATTCGTTAAATCCTAATATTTGTGACGTGCTAGCTGTTGGCATGGGTGCAACAAGTAATGAGTTTCTTACACCACTAGATTTAATTTTATTCCGAAGATCCTCCCAGTCGTATCTATCACTAGGTTCAACTCCCCAAAGATCAAACTGAAACTTTCCGAGTTGTAGAGGGGATCCGACAAATGTTTCGTATGCCCCGTGTTGCTTTGCTAATTCGTAGGAACGTTCCATCGCACCATGATAGATAGTTTCAAAAATATGTTTATTCACCTCTTTTGCTTCGTCACTATAGAAAGCGATGTCCATTAAAACGAATGTGTCGGCCAATCCCTGGACACCAATTCCGATTGGTCGATGGCGTTGGTTACTTTTCTCTGTTTTCTCGGTTGGATAAAAGTTGAAATCAATTATATTGTTTAGATTTTTGGTGATCACCTTGGTGACTTCGTGCAGCTTTCCGTAGTCAAATGTTTTTGTTTCGGCATCAACGAAAGTTGGAAGACCAATGCTTGCCAAGTTACATACTGCAGTTTCCTTCTCGTCCGAGTGCTGAACGATTTCTGTGCATAAGTTTGATGACTTAATCACCCCTAGATTTTGTTGGTTTGACTTTCTATTGCACGCATCTTTATATAACAGATATGGGGTTCCAGTTTCCATTTGCGAATCAAGTATACGATACCATAGTTCTCTTGCTGATACCCGTCGATTGTACATATTATTTTTTTCGTATTCGCTGTATAATGTTTCAAACTCGTCTCCGACTGCATCACTAAGTCCACGGCATTTGTCTGGGCAAAATAAACACCATTCTTCGTTATTTTCAACCTTTTTCATGAATAGGTCGGGTATCCACAATCCATAGAATAGATCTCTTGCTCTCATTTCGTCATCTCCGTGGTTCTTTTTCATTTCTAGAAACTCTTCGATATCAGCATGCCATGGTTCAATGTAAATAGCAAATGATCCGTTTCTTTTTCCGCCTTGATTAATAAATCTTGCTGTATCATTGAAAACCTTTAACATAGGAACAATGCCGTGGGATAATCCATTTGTTCCCTTTATCAATGATTTATTTGAGCGAATGTTGTGAATATGTAGACCAATGCCGCCGGCCCATTTGGAAATGCGAGCACAATCGTGTAATGTATTAAAAATACCATCTAGGCTGTCTTCTTCCATCGCAATTAAATAGCACGAACTCATTTGCTGGCGTTGTGTTCCTGCATTAAAAAGAGTTGGAGTAGCATGTGTAAAATACTTTTGAGACATGAGATCATATGTTTCCCGAACTGCCTCCATGTCGGTTCCGTGTATTGCGATTGCCACCCTCATCCACATATGTTGAGGTCTTTCTACAAGAATATCATTTAGTTTAAACAGGTAAGACCTTTCCAATGTCTTAAAACCAAAATAATCAATCAAATAATCGCGATTATAATCAATCATCTCCTCGATCTCTTTCCCGTGCTTACATACTACATTATAGTATTCAGTATTCAATATTCTTGCACCTCCATTTTCATGAGAGAGGTACATTTGTTCTGTAATATCACAAAATGACCCAGATGTGTTTTTCTGATGATTGCTTACAACAATGCGTCCAGCAAGAATACCATAATCTGTATGTTGACTAGACATGACAGCACAGTGTTCTGCCGCAAGTTCGTCTATTTTTGTGGTGCTTATGTTATTATATAACTGATCAATTACTTTCATCGCAAGAGATGTATAGTTGAGTTTTATTCCTACTTCGGAACCTATTTTTTTAATGCGACGCAATATTTTATCAAATGAGATACTCTCTGGCTGACCACTCCTTTTCATGACAATCATATCAGAAGCATCTTCACTATCTAGAATAGATCCCGATGAACTAAAAGTCGACATAACCCGTTCAATATATATAGTATAGATTTATCTCTAACCTTTATCTGTAATTCTTCAGATGCCTCATAACAAAAGTTATATACCGTGTGTAATAAAAATGATAGCATGATGCTATCATTTTTAATGTATTAAATACACATACATTTTATATATGTGTTTCGTCCATGGATTCTGTTCTTATGTGCATAACTAAGGCAGGAGATCCAGCCACGACGTTTTGTTGAGGTGGTTGAGGTGGGGAAGGACATGGCACAGATAGTTCGATAATATCCGGGTTGCTACTCTTGCTGTCATTATCACTATTTTCGTCAAGTTCGGCAAATATTTCAGGAATAGTTTTGTTATTTATTTTATTTATTGGTTCATTTTCTGGTTCAAGTTGTATCAAACATCCTGTTGCATTTTCTGGTTGAGTTCTTTTTTTTGGAGCTCGGTGGGCATATCCTGTATTTCGTTCTTTCAAAATAGTGTTCCATGTTTCTGCAAACGTAGGTAGGTTTAATTCAAACCATAAGTTGTTCCGCAATACTAATACGCAACTTATTTCTTTAAGTTTCCAGTAGTAAGTGTGCACTAAGTAATGTCCGCGATCACGATGTGTTTGAATAGTTGTAGGGAACCATTTGTTTTTATATTCGGGTTCTGCCATATCAAGCGGTTTGTGTTCATATTCAGGAAGATTATCTTTATTTATAAAGAACAATGTAATACCTTTCAGGTAAGAACTTTTAGTATTGGTATCCAATGGTTTGGTTTCTAGAAAGGTTCCGTCTTCTTCAAACTCTTCCTTGTTTTCATATTCTATAAATCTGGTTTCCAAGAAGTCACAATTATCTAGACCACAAACTTCCATCTGCAATTGCATTTGCACCCAGTATGGTTTAAGAGGAATGCCAGTTATGTCTCTGTTTACTATATTTTTGATTTCAAGCATACGACCATACAAATGACTATCTCTAGTTTCTACAATTCCGTCTGGCGACGCACCAAGAAAGTTGTGTTTCTGATGTGGGATACATCCATATTCCCCAATCTTTACATTGTGTAGCATCTCATAGTACATAGTAGACACCGCCTCATATCGTTGTCCCCAATGCATTGGTGTGTTAATATTTACAGCTAAGAATAGTCTCGATTGAATGATTTCTAACTCTTCAGATGTCTTTGCAAACTTAACTATATCTAATTTCGGATAATTGGATATGGGAATTCCTGTGAGATTTGGCATCACTGTATCCATAGTGATTGGTTTACATTTTTCGAATATAATCTGATTTCGCGTGCTTTCTGTTTCGATTGCTTTAGATGCGTTACTTGCCGTAATAAAGTTATGACGATACGTGTGCCATTCCATTGTTCGCTGTTCTGGCTGAGGTATTTCTTTTAAATGCCGCAGAGTAGTTGAAATTGCTCTTTTATCATCATTGCACGGGAAGATCGCACTGGTGGTATCAACTGACATATAGTTTGTGTTATATGATCTCTTAGGCATTACCTGTATGTAGAACATATCAATTGCATGATCAACAAGTTCTGTTAATGAATTATCTTCCACATTCTCATTTATAATGCTAGATCCAGGGTTCTCTACGTTAGTTTCATCAATGAGGTCTTCTACTGCCTCCATCATTTCTTCGTGAAATGATGGGCAGTGTATCTTTTCTGGATTTTGACACGTATAATCGAACATTAGTTGTATAATGGTGTTTACAATATCTGTTTTTTCTTCGTAATTTAACGTTTCGTCTTCTAAAGAAGGAATATTATCAAACGTTATCTCATGCAATGTATCTACTAGAGTATCTAACTCGTCTAGATATGTGAACATGATGATTTGCGGATAATATCTTATAACAAGATGTTATTATATCGTAAACTATAGTAATAACTTATAGGCGTTTATATTATATACAATCAATTTGTTAGTTAGTTAGTTAGTATAGATGTTATTTAGTTACGGATCTAATAGTAACGAAACCAATCAACCTGGGCAAACGTCCACAAGAAAATTACCCGAGGGTATCTTGCCGAATACAAAACCATGGGTTATGTGCATGAATAACCGAAATCAAGTATATTATTCAAATCTTTTTACTAACCAAGCTTCATATACAAAGCCGTTATGTTTTGTAGAGTATGAAAATAATCTTAAAAAAATGTGTACACCCGAATTGGATAGAGAGTTAGATATATTGAGAAGAAAGGTTCATATATATGAAGGTAAAATGTACGAAGACAAATACCAGAATACAACAGATGTTTGCTTTACTATAAATCCAACATATACGCACGTAAAAGGTGACACGGTTTGGTATATACCCAATTATACTGATCCACTTATTAAATCAACAGTTGTAGATGTCCATCACGACAAGCCACCATTTTATACGATACGGTATATGAACGTTGAAAGCAGCTCGGGTGATGTTATTGAAAAAAATACAACTGCTCCTAGAATTAAAAAAAATCATTGATTATGTAGTGTATTTGTATCGTATTATACAATAGGCATATTATCAAAACACCATGGAGTATCTGATGTGTCATTTTTTTTCGAGAAAAGATCTTCGCCATCGGATTTATCGTCTTCTTTTTCTGATTGACAATTATCTACACATTTTTTCTCGACAAACTCTTGTGCAGAGATTTCTCCCTCATTTAATAGTTTTTTTCGTTCTTCGATATCACTGAATGCGTGTTGTAGATTAGTAATTGTCACTGAAGGTATCTCTATTTCTACATAATTTGGAATATCTTCTCTAGTCTGAAAATCTATTCTTCTTTCGTATACATTGACAACGATCTTGTATATAAGTTCAAGTAAATACTCAAATAAAGTTGTATCTTCTGTTATGTTGCGATTGTAATTTCCATGTGTCGATCCGCCTATGCCGAGAACTTCTGCTTTGTCAGGATATATTTTGAGACATTGGGTGATGGGATAGTTTGTAATTATTCCTCCGTCAACATAACATTTACCATCTAATATCACGGGGGATAAAAGAAGTGGGTACGCAGCGGACATGTGGATTGCTTTAAGCACTGGAAGATCTGGAAATGTTTCATTTGAAATATTAATTAGTTGGAACGAGTTTATTTCAACTGCATAAAAGAATAATTTTACTCCAGTAAGTTCATAAAATTGCTGCATAGTTATATCAAGAGATATGTCTCTAGTGTTAAAAAATGGTTTCATAAATGTCTCGATAGTTTCTGTTCCAAAAAATCCCTTTTTTGCGAATACATCAAAAATATTCATGAGGCTTATTTGAAAAACGTTATCCCATGGTCTCCCTATCATGTAATCAACAATTGTATCCATATCAAACTTGAGTGCAATCAAAACGGCAAGTAATGTTCCCGCAGATACAGAATGGATCGATTCTAGATTTTTTTCATTCCATATGTCGTTTTCATGTAACTTTTTTAGTGCTCCAAGAAGACGAATGGATGCTGCTCCTCCACCCGGTAAAACAAGATGCTTGATTGTCATATTTTAGTATTCAACGTATCTTTATTCTAATAGAGTGCATTCCATTTATTATATTTTTTTCGTATATGAAATTATACAATGGAAAATATATTTACACTTCATAAATATGATGAAGATATTGAAGATCATCATATAAATATGGATGATTTATATGAAAAAAAGAGGGAAAAGGATGTAGAACAGTTAAAAACTTTTAGTAAAATGTTGAAAAGAATTCATGCTAGAATACAAACTACTTCTAGACAAAGAACTGGAGAGAAATTATGCTGGTTTACTGTGCCAGAAATAATGTTAGGCATTCCTTCTTATGATCAAGGAATGTGCATTGCATTTATAATGGATAAACTAAAAACGAATGGATTTAGAGTTCAATATTTTCACCCTAACACACTCATGATAACATGGCAGCATTGGGTTCCCAATTACGTTATTCAAGAAATAAAGGAAAAAACGGGACGAGTATATGATAATCAAGGAAATGATTTAACACCCAAACCAGATATTGATTATGAAACAAATAACAAATACAATATTGGAAATAGAGATCCCACGACAAGTAACGCCAGTCAATCGGGAACCAATATTGTCTTTAAATCTGGACAGAATGTTTTTCAGAAGTCTAAGACCCAGAGTGTTGCAACAAAAGAGAAAGATAAGAAATATACACCAATTGATAATTATAAACCAAAAGGAAATATGGTATATGATGAGACCTTTTTATTTGATATGAACAAGATAAGGAACACACCATAAGTAACTAAGTGTGATATTTTATCCAGATGATGGATTTTTTATTATTTCTATGAGTTTTTTAATGTATTCTGTCTGCTTTATGCTTGTATCAAGTACCTGCATTTCAATAATGGCTTCATATACTTTGATCCCATTCATGTAATCAATACTACAAGACAGGTTTATTTGATTTACAAGTTCTCGAACAGTTCGAGTAAGTTCTTTTACTCTCTCTGTAGTGACTTTATTGTTAACTCTTACTTGATCAGGTATAGATTTGTCGAAGACAAATAGTTCGTTTAATACTGACGTGAGCTTTGCTTGGCGGGCGTTGACATTAGATACCATATTTCTCAAGTTGATTGCATATGTTTCTAAAAGTCTATTTTTCTGTTCACTAGATGTTTGTGGTGGAATATTCTTTTCTTTTTTAGCGGGGCATGTCGTTTTATTTCCAATAGCATCATAACAATCGTCGGCATTAAAGTTGCGATATTTACATATATTACTTTTATTATAGTCTGTTAATGGTATGTCCCCAAATCTATGTATATGATCAGGAAGGGAAGAGTTTCCCGTAAATAATTTGTAAAACTTTTCTAGACTTTGCCTATATTCTTTTTTGGTTTCTGGTGACATTCCTAGAAACGCTCCCGTCTCTATGTCATATTCAGCATCGCAAAATAGATCATAGAGTTCTGGGATGTCTAAATGGGTCTCCATTGAGTTATTGTCTTGATGACACACATTACCATTTCCTGTAAGACTTTGTATTTTTGCTCCACAAAAACTTAGTTTAGATAATGCAAGATCTTCGCCAAATACATCAACGCTTTCGTCAAATATGGCTCTAGTTTGAATATCTCCCTTTTCATCTTTATATTCATAACTAGGACGTATTGCGGAAACAATCACCGAGTATATTTTAGCAATATTCATGTATACAGATATTATATCTGAACACATGTGCTCTTGATATTCAGTTTTATTCGCATTAAACATGTCATTATATTTTGCAAGTATGTCACCAATCGTCGCTTTTTTTGTAAATGCCTCGTTTGTAAGTTGAGTAATTTCATGACACTTTCCAGATTTGTTTAAGTCTGATAAGCTTTCCATATTCATTGTTAGTATATAGTGAGATACGATGATATCGAGAACATCGCCATCGCGTAGAGTAGACATGTCTTCTTCTGAGATTGAACGTGAACCTCCTGTTTGATCAGTATTGTCGCTATGTATGGATTTTGTGAAGGTATTTCCCATTTCTTTTCAGTAAGATAGTATAAGATAACCACAGATTTTATATGAGTTAATAAACTGTATCTTTATAAATTGAATGTTTAATGCCGTAAATACGGAAAATAAATATCCGCTCACTAAATAGGTTTAACTTAACTTTGGTATACAATGCCAAAATACACAAGTAAAAAGAATAAAAGTGGGAGAACATTACACGACAAAGTGAAACTATGGGATGTGTTTGAAACAGAAGTCGGAGACAAATCAAAGGGAACAAGTAGTCTAGAATGTATATATAGAGAATGTGGTGATCGAGAATGCTGTGATCAGTGTTCATTTAGTTTAGCATTTTCAGAAGAAGGGTTTTTAACTTGCACAAACACAAAATGTGGAATTATTTATAAAGATACGACTGACCAGACTGCGGAATGGAGATATTACGGAGCAGATGACAACCAAAGTGGGGATCCCACACGATGTGGTATGCCGATAAACCCGCTTCTTAAAGAATCTTCATACGGGTGCAAGGTACTATGTAACGGACACACCTCATATGAAATGCGAAAAATCCGCAGATATACAGAATGGCAGTCGATGCCTTACAAAGAAAAATCTCAGTATGACGAGTTTCAGGTTATTTATATAATGGCACACAATGCGGGCATGCCCAAACTTATTATTGACGATGCTCTACGATATCACAAAAAGATTTCCGAGTATTATCAGACATTTCGTGGAGAAAACAGGGAAAGTATTCTGGGTGGATCTATTTACATATCATGTCGCGTTAATAATAATCCTCGCACGCCCAAAGAAATCGCATCTATCTTTCATTTAGATGTGCAAAATGCTACAAGAGGGTGTAAAAATGTACAACAGATCATTAACGTGATTGAAAAAGATATGGACAATACCGATAAAACCGTATTAAATAAAACAACTCCAGATGACTTTATTGAACGTTATTGTAGTCGTCTAAATATGAACCAGGAACTCACCCGTCTTTGTCATTTTATCAGTATCAAGGTAGAGAAATTAAATCTTATGCCCGAAAATACGCCACATTCAATTGCAGCAGGAATTATCTATTTCATTATACAATTGTGTGGTATATCAATCTCAAAACGAGAGGTGAAACTAGTCAGTGAAATCAGTGAGGTTACTATTGGAAAGTGTCATAAAAAAATAGAAAAGTATAAAAACACGCTTGTTCCACAAACAATTATTAAGAAATATTGTGAAATCATCACGTAATATAGTTATACTAGATAGACTGTCGTACAATGAATAATTTTGTCAAAATAAATATTGCGTTATAATAAATAGCATTGATAATGTCAAGTGATGCGAGCAAACATTTTGATCTTTCGTTCATTCTTGGGATATTTTTATTATTAGTTGCTGTGTCTGGTAACTTTGTCGCAGAGACATTAAGCTGCCAATTGCAAAAGCTGTTATCCGAAAATATGTATGTTAAAAACATAGTCATTCTTATGATTATTTATTTTTCACTTGGATTTGCATCATCTGAAGGAGCTGTCAGTCCACATAGTGTTGCTTTGCAAAGTGTTATGATATGGATGTTTTTTATTTTCTTTAATAAAATGGACATCACGTTCACTATTGCCGCGTTGGTGGGCTTATTTTTTATTTTAGTTATTCGAAATTATGTCGAATACTATGAAAAAATACGCGAGAATGTAGAGATTGTACCTTTTTTGAAGAATATGATGGACAATCTATTTATTGGTGTTTGTGGAGTGGTTATCATTGGATTTCTTCTTTATTTTAAGCGACAACACGCTGAATATAAAAAGTCTTTTTCGTTGATAACCTTTTTGTTCGGTAATACAAAATGCAAGTCTCTTGCATAATAGAACGGTAATAACATAATACGAGTTAATTTGAATTATGTTATTCATATGGTGGCTACATAAAAAATGGAAAATGCACGATGAATAAATTATAAAATGTGATATATGCAATCCCTATCTCAAAAATTACATCATAAGCGAGAACATTAAATACTGTTTTGTTGGTTGAAGTATCAAGTTCATACTCGTTTGTTTTGTTGTTAATGCTTTCTGTCTCCACATTTCGGAACATTTTCTTGTAGGACACGTACGTCCATATGGAACTGATGTATATCATGGATAAAAACATATTAAGTATTCGATATAGATGGCGTTGATTATAGTAAAGGGTCGCTGCATTATATAACGTAACGGTTCCCATAATTGATAGTGAACTGCAAGTATTAATTTGCCTTCTTGATCTTGTTTTTAAGTTCGATTTCTTACATGTCATGTTTAGCATCATATAGAGAATAATAATATGATATATGGTTTGATAATGAATGGATCGCGATCTATCTCCGAAATAAAGACCAATCACAGTAACTACGCCCCCCTCTTGCGTTCCTTGAAGGGCAATCCCTATGTACTTATTGACTGGTATTTCAAATCTTTTTCTTACTTTTAATACCATTGGGTTGATAATGCGGCTTTTTGTCATATTCAAAAACAGTTCAATCACTGTCCAAAATAAACTTGCCCCCATGAAAACAGATATATATTCGATTGTATTGCGTTCTATATAATCATGATAACAGAGACATAATCCAAGAATTGTATATGCTATTTTCTTATTTGCATCTGTTGCAAACTCACCTCTTCTAGTAATATAGTATTTTTTTGTAATGATGTCCATATTAATAAGATGAGGATATCCTTATCCTTAATATATATTATTTAATAAATACCAACATATCGTATTTTGTTATAATAAATACCTGTTAATTGTTAATATTTGACCCCGCCGTTCTTTTACGACGTTTCGTTGTCTTGGGTCGCTTTGTCTTGTGGGATTTCTTATGAGTTTTTCTTTTCTTTTTTGATCCTCCACTAACATTTCTTCCATGTGTGAAAGAATGTGGTTGTTCCATCATGTTAGTTCTTTGTTGTTCTGTTAACCAACTTCTACCTAGTAGTCTTGCACGCTCATCAAGAAATACTAGAGCACTATTCCGTATGCTATTTTCGTTATCAACTGAGTGTTCGAGAATATCTCCACCATTAAAAGTGTAATTAAAGTCAGCATCAAACTCATCCAATAACATTCTCATAATATCTACACGGCTCTGCATCATTGCACGAAAAAGAAGAGTTTCGCCCGTATCATCTTGTTCATTAACGTCTATTATTCCGTCTTCTAATCGACGTCTTAATTCTTCAACATCATTAGCGTTTCCTCTAATGATAAGACCAAATGGACTTAGTTGTGATTGTGGAATACGATCAACACTATCGACAGATTCATCATCACTATCACTAAAAAACTCAACTTCTGGAGCTTGTTCGATATTATTATCTGATGGAAAACCTTGTCTACCTGCCTTTTTACTTTTTCTCTTTGAGTGCGTGCGTTTTTTTGCCTTTTTCTTCCCTCCTTTCTTAGTAACCTTCACTGCTTTAACTTTAATAACAGGTTTACTGTCCTTAGAGAAGCCCGGATTTTTTATAAGTTGTGCATGTTTAGGTCGGGGTTGTTTTGATACCGACAACATATATAGTATAGTAAGAAATTATTCCACAGTTACCACCTTCGCTAGATTTTTTGGCCTATCGGGGTTAATTCCTTTACTAATAGATAGTTTGTACGCGAGTATTTGGATAGGAATGATGTTAACAAGACTTTGGAACGTTTTATTAAATGGAACGCAAAGAGAATGTTTTACACTGTCAAAGAGAGAAGCAATATCTTCTTTAATAAACCCATCGTTTAATGTATCGATACTATTGTGAACGCATATAATGTTTGCCCCTCTAGAGGCTACTTCTTGAAGAGCGTTATAATTTTTGGAAAAATGTTCATCAGATGGCACAAATATAATCACTGGGAAACCAGTTTCTAATAACGCAAACGGACCGTGTTTCAGGGCGGATGATGAATATCCCTCCGTATGAATATACGCAATCTCTTTTATTTTCAACGCTCCTTCTCGAGAAGTGCCTTCACCCATTCCTTTGCCAAGTAAAAAACAACTGCGTTTATTTTCGAACATATCGATTACTTCATGTGTGATAAGTTTATCTCCTATTTTCAAAACACTTTCTATATCGCGACTTAGGTTTCGGATATCACGTATATATTCTTCTCTCTTTACGCTATATATTTCTTTCTGTTGAGCAATCCAAACCGCGATCATGGTTAGCACTAATGTTTGCGATGTGAAGGCTTTCGTAGAAGCTACCGCGACTTCGGTGCCTGCATTCAAGTATACCCCACAGTTTACTTCCCGAGCAATTAACGAATCCACAACATTGACAACGCCAACGGTGAAAACATTGTGTTCTTTCGCAATAGAAATACATCTATGCAGATCCTTTGTTTCTCCAGACTGTGAAATAAAAATAGCAGTTGTATTACCTTTACGGGGTATGTCTTTGCTGGTAAACTCTGCACCATCGAATAAAAATACACAGTTAAGGTCACATATATTTTTGAAATGGTTCATTGCTATCATCCCAGAATGATAAGAAGTTCCGCATCCGAGAAGAATAAGGTTATCTGTTTTTTTTATAACGTCTTTGTAATTGTCTAGACCACCTAGGTGAACAGTCGTATCAGACAAAACCCTTCCCCCCATACTAATCGCATTTTTAATAGTTTCTGGTTGTTCATTTATTTCTCGTATTGTCCAATGGGGGTAAGGGGAAGGACTATCACGAATAAGTTGTTGGTTCGCATTCTTCATCGTATATGTATTTCCAGTGGATATACTGAGCCTGGCCGTGTCTTCGGATAGAGTGAGTGTGCAAATATCTTGGGTATTCAAAATAAAGTATTCATTAATGCGATTTCCAAATCCCGATTGTTCGGATGCTACTATTATTTCCGTGTCAGTTTTACCAATTAATAGCGGGCTTCCATGTCTAACGCAAAATAGATTATTGGGCGTATCATTGCAAAAAATAACTAGTCCCCACGATCCCGACATTCTCTCTTGTGTAGCATTGATACACTGTTCTACACCCGAAACATCTTTACTATAACCATTATCAGCGTATATAGTTTCCAACAAATTAGCAATGACTTCCGTGTCTGTTTCGCTATGAAAAATCATACCTTTCTCGATGAGAGAAGATTTTAAATCACGATAATTTTCCAATATTCCGTTGTGAACTATTGTAAATATTCCGTTGGTGCTTGTGTGTGGGTGTGAGTTTAGATCAGTCTTTGCCCCATGCGTAGCCCAGCGAGTGTGTCCAAATCCAATGAAGGATGTTGAGTGCGACGAGAGATGTGGTTCTATTAACTGTAGAGCACTGTTTTCTTCATCGGACGCAAACTTGGTAGTAATGGGGCGACAAATGCCGTCAACGGAGGACATCGAACAGATCCCAGCGGAATCGTAGCCTCGATTTTGCATATATTTTAATCCACTAAATAGAATAGCCGAGCATTTATTTGGCGTAGTACAGAGTGCTGCTATAATTCCACACATATGATGTTTTATAATATGTTTTATAATATGTATTATATTTATTAAAATCATAATACGTATTATTGTTAATTATTTAATCATCAAAATCAAACTTATCGATGTAGTATGTATTTATAAAATCTGTGCGTTCAGATGGTGTAAGAAGTCCCCATAAATACTTGATAACTCGTTGTTTTTGTTGAATGGGTAGATGGTATGCCATTATTATGCGGTCATATATTTCCATCGTATAATTATCTCTCTTCATGACATGTCTTCTAAGAATATCTCCAAGTTTAATCGTTGGTATTTCCCTGACATCTTTTGCGTCGTTGCAAAAATGAATAATATTCAAAAAAAATGACATAATAAACGCATTATTTGCAGTAGTTACGTCTTCGCCGTCTTCGTTTTCAGTTAAAAATAGCAGTGAGCACATTTTAACAACATTATAATCGCTCGAAAAACTGCGAATATCTTGTAAAAGATCTGGTGGTTGTGGGCAGTAACAGTATGGCATTATATGCTCTGAAATTATTTCGATTGGCAATGTTTTCATGTATATATATTTAGACATGTGGTGTTTAAATATATTTAAATATAGAAAACTGTATTGTATATAGTAGTATTCGGCAGACGACAGGAATGACCACAGATTTTGTTCCTGTTATTATGGCTGGTGGTATGGGGAAGCGAATGCGGTCGGATGTCCCCAAGGTATTGCACAAGTTCGCGGGCGAGCCTATGCTTGTGAAAATCATAAAAACGGCACTTGCGTTACATCCAATCAAAATCGTTATTATTGTGGGTATTTTTCGAGACATTATAAGCGAGACCCTCAA
>Ga0115008_10002489_pt1 | contig 15253 bp, 10 predicted proteins | sample FraStrMetagenome_FD_87164 | JGI IMG/M metagenome (GOLD analysis project Ga0115008, IMG submission 87164) | Marine eukaryotic phytoplankton communities from Arctic Ocean - Fram Strait ARC3M Metagenome | ecosystem: Environmental > Aquatic > Marine > Oceanic | place: Fram Strait | collected...
ATTTTACCTACATTCCAAAAACTTAAGGATCCTGCATTACACGCAACTCTCCTCCGACGGCACAAGCACCCGAACAACATTCGACGATTACCGAACTTTCAATGGTGTGCTGTTCCCAGAGAACACACGCATCGAATCAGAACAGAACAGAATCACGACAATGGTCACTCACAATGTCGAAATAGGGATCGGCATATACGATGATTACTTCGAGAACATACATCGCACAACTCCCAATCTACTCAGCCAGACGCACTAACCACTGAATGCAACTCCTTTAAATTAGGGTAAGGAACAGAGAGGCAGCGTCGTCACAATAAAGGGGCACAAGCAATATTGCCAACAAGCAAGCAGCAGAAAGCATACGATCATATGAATCAAAATTACCCATATAACTCAAACAGTAACGCTACAATAGCCAATAATACTCCAATTGAGTTTTCCAACTATTCCGCAGAGAACTCAGATATCGTAGAGCTCGCCATCTCCCAACAAGATGAGTCACGGACTTCCATCGTCACCCAAATTTAACAAGAAACGGACTACCTTTGTTTGATCTTAGACTACAGGATGACATCCTCTTCGAAATGACATTGCGCACATTCAACAGTCTTAAGATACTGAACAAATCGAATCTCATCAACTTGAGCCATCTTGCGGCATTCGCAGGTCTATTTATTTCGGGCCTCACAGCCTGCGCATCACCCATCCTAGAACTTCGAGGGATCATGAAGACACAGACTTCAGGTTGGGAATTCAGTATTCATGAACCCGAAACTGGTCGTGCAACATGGCTGAGAATACATCAAATACGCAATGGCTATTATGTCGACAACTACGACCCCGCCACAAAAACTGTGAGCATTCAACTCGAAGACGAAAAAATACAACTCTCTTTGTTAAAAAGTGACGATCATCCACTCCAGCTTCAATTCTCTCCGACAAAGCTCTCGCCTTATAACCAGCAACTATTCGCTCAGTATAAACAACTTATCCTCACAAAGACGATATCTCCCGGAAATCCGACAGCAGCGAAGAAAGCGCAAATTGAAGCTTTAAAGAAAAAAAAAGGTCTGAGCCATTTTTTAATGACTAACCCAAGTGTCGAAGCGCTCAACGAACATTTAGGCAAATTAGCCGACAGTATCGACTACGCGGCGTTAATGAAAATCGATCCGGGTCCGAGCGTCCAATCCCGCAACGCATACAATACCGCCGGCTGGGGAATCAAAAAAAACGTGAATATGAAAACTCTCGAAGACACCCTTTCCAACAATCCAAGCATAGAAGAAATACATGACCTCGTCCTTGCCCAATAAGATTAATACCGCGTTAAAGAATCTATCAATCGGTTCTCTACTTACACTTTCCGCCCTAAGTGCGACAGCCACCACAGGGCCCGACAGCTACGCGGAAGCCTTCAATAAAGATGGTCGCTGGCCGCAGTATGTAACGCCGAATCAGAAGATTGTGTTTGAAAATGGGACCTCATTATCGGCCACGATCCCGGTGGTCTTTAGTCGGGCTTATGAAGATGGCACGCTCGCTGTTGTCGATCGCATTGGTGCCGTCCTTATTGATTATACAAAAACAGATTTCACACAACAGGTCAGTGAGCTAGTTGAGAAATCCGGGGAAGAACAAAACTTCGACAATTTCATCAGACAATTGGGACGCCGCGTATTCGATCTAAGCCACAGTAAAACAAAAGCAGTATCCGAGAAAGTACTCTCCGAGTACGATAGTTTTTTAATCTGTAAAAGCCGGATGGACTCGGATGTTTTAGATCAACTAAAAGCGGATCTGACAGCCAATGAGGATTGGCTGAAGGCACACAACTGCCGACCAATCATTGTATTCGAAGAAAGCGTCCGCAACGCCGAGTTCTACAAATTCCTGGAAACGAACGAGATTAACTTTCCAGTGGTCGTCCCGATCTTCACAAAGGGCTTTATAGACTTCACTTTTACTCAACGCGAGGCGGATGCGGTTCATCTCTGGATCAATAAAAACGGCAAGCTTTTGGCTAAAGGTTCATCAGTAGAGAAAACCTTACGGTAGTTGTTTCTAAACTGCATACACTTCTCACATCGAGGCCGCCCCTAATATTTACAGAGGCGGCTTTTTGGGGTTATCAAAAATTCAAGTTTTGTCTGAATTAAACGAGCTTCAGCCTGACGCGTAAGATAAATTCCTTCACGTAGTTGATTCGCGCAGCGGCTCTAAGGCAATGAACCAGGGCATTGGATTTAATAAGGGAAGCAGGAATATAGTAATGGTGGGCCGCAGCATCGGCATCTTGCCTGTGTTTCGCTGCCGCACTCGACACAAGCAGGACACTGGCAGGATGCCGGTGCCTCGAATGTGGCTTTTCTGGGACCCAATCCTCAGGAAATAATCACTGATTCGCCTAGCCGTATTCCCCTATGGCGGCACTCAGAAGCATCTCCGGCAGACCTACGTCTGAGCATTTTCCCCTGAGGTGTTCAAAAGCTTTAAACGCATTTGCCCATTGATAGTCTTTATTAGATAAGGATTCGGTGATGATGCCATAGATGAGATGCCGCCGATTAAAACCCACTTCAATCGACAAACAGACCAAGACACGAAGCCCCTTAAATACAAACCAGATTTCTGTAGCTCACGAGTTGCCACAAACCCTTTATGCCGGGGCAACCAAACTCGATACACTAGGCAGGATGCCTGTGCTACTTTTTTCACATAGTGCCCCTTCTAGATTCGAATCCTTAACAGTCTGTCGGACTTCAAAACTTAAGGACGTTAAATCGTGATAAAATTTGCCTCAAATTTTATACGAGATGAAGAGTTAAGAATAAGTCTACTTCCGCTGGTCGTCATTGAGACTGGATGGTGATATTGCGCAAAGTCCGACAGACTCTTAAGTTCGCGCCTGCCACGTGGGACGAAGTCCTATACACGGCCATTTCAGTCAGAGTTGTAGCAGGTGCCTCTCAATCCACAGAATTAGACCCAGGATTTAACAACTGTCGAAGACCAATCTTCCATTCAACCAGATACCAAGACACAAAAAAGGTGCGGGAATAATCCCGCACCTTTTGAAACTAATTATTTGAGACGTTCTTTATTTGCGGCGACGGCACCCAGCGAATCCAAGAGCAATCACACCGAAGATGGCGGCATATGCGGATGGCTCAGGAACAGCGGTTCCGATGATCTGAATATTGTCCAAGAACGAATTCTCTGCTCCCGAGAAGTTCCCGAATGAGAAGTCGATATTAGCAACTCCACCTTCGAAAGCCCCGAGATCAATCGTAGCGAGTGCATCTGCTGTAGGACTGAACGTTTGACCGCCGACGGTGAGGTCGAAAGCGCCATTCTGACCTGCATATGCGAAGGTCAACTCAGCATCCTCGAATAGGCTCAAATCAACAGACAGAGTTAAGACTGCATTCGGGCTACCGTTCGCATCAACCAACCAGCCGAAACCTTCAGCCATAGTATCCAATTGAGCTGGACGAACCAAATTGTTCGAAAACAAATTCGCGCTATTAGACAACCCGGATGTTGTCTGATTCGCCCAGGAGAATGTACCTGTTCCATAAGTGGCTGCTGCGGATGTGTCTGGTGAAAAATCACCATCTACATCAAGGCCGCCAAAACTGTTCGTATAGTTAAAGTCCCATGCTGCAACGAGACTTTGCGCGTTAACTGAGGCTGTAGTGAGTGCAGCTGCCGCTGCAATGAGTATTAATTTCTTCATTTTATTTAGTATTGTATTTAAATTTTAGTTAATTGCTGAAGACTTAGTCGACGCTGAGACCATCACCACGATCCACGAGAACACCACGCTTGTTCAACGCAGTCCAACCAGTGGTCCACATTGTAATAGCATTACTATTTTCGAAAGCACCCTTATATGAAGTGTCATCGAAGAATGTTGATGTCTCAGCAACACCGAGGCCGTTTCCATTTCCGTTATTAGCAGAAGCCAAGTTGATCGGAGGAACCGGATTTGCACCATTCGCAGAACGACGGTTCATTGATGGGAATGCTGGATCCGAGATGACGTTAGCGAATGTCGGTGAAGCACCGAACTGAGTCTGGAATGCAGTATCAAGTGCAGGTGTAGGCATCTTAACGATACCAGCCGCAGTGTTAGTAGTCGGCGCGTTGAAGAATGCATTACCACTGAAGATAACTTCGCCTAGGGCGAAACGTGCTTCACCGTCAGTTTCGAACTCGATGCCGTCAGAACCACCAAAACCGTAGAAGATGGAGTTGTGATATTCACCACCCCAGTTATCACGGATACGGAAGACTTCAGTCGCCTTGTTTGGATTACCGATGAATGTTGCATTGTAAACAACTGCATATGTGCGAGGGATCGAGTAAGTTGTGCCGAATGTAGCATCGTTACCGGAACCAGTTTCGCCATCATGCTCGCCACCCTTGTCGCCGTTAACGGTGTCGCCATTCATCAGGCAGAACCAGAACTGGCCAAGACCAGTGAAACCTTCGTCAATGTCGAACGCGTCGTCATTGTTGAAGATCGAAGTGAGATATTTGGTGTTTACTGTGCCACCGAACCACTCGTAACCGTCGTCTGCATTACAGTAAACGTCGATGTGATCGATTTTTGTGCCGAAACCAACACCACCCATAGTTAGGCCGTTGATTTCATTTGCAGAACCAATAACAGCACCACCGTGGCGGATCGACACGTAAGAGAGAACACCGGAGTTATCGTTTGGATTGAATCCGCCGAAAGCAGAATCCGAACCTTGTGGAAGACCTTCGATGAATTGACGATTCAAGCCACCAGCAGAAGTCACATCCGTATTCACAGGAGCTTCACCAAGAATGATGATGCCTCCCCAAAGCTGACGGAATTCATGGTTAACTGTATCACCGTCTGCATCGAGGAACGTTGCAATCGCATCAAACTCACCTGCACCAGTATAAACAGCAGCTGGAAGTGGGCTGTTCTTAGGATCAGCATCCAAGAAAGGACCGTTTTGAAGAACGCCAGCGGATACAACCGTTTGCGTTGCAGTTACGCGGTCAGCGTCATCGTCAGTGTCACCAGGTGTGCCGTTATTATCAGTGAAGAAATCGTATCCATCAGCAATCTGGTCGCTATTCGAGTCCAAAGCAGCAGTGGTGAAAATGATCGGATTCGAAGCTGTGCCTTGAGCATTGATACGACCAGCAGTAGTCACAACAAGTGAGCCTGGATCGAAGTTTCCGATTCCGGTAGAAGGCTCACCACGAATGATTGTGCCCGGCTGAATTGTTAGCGTGCCACCTGAAACATAAATGATATCGGTTAGAATGTATTCGTTGGAGCTAGTCCAAGTTGTGTCTGCAGTGACATTTGCAGTCACCTGAACGATTGCTGCCTGAGCAGCCGCCGTAGAGAGTCCCGCGATGAGTACGGTTGAAATTATCTTTTTCATTTTAGTATATTTTAGTTTAGTTTGAGTGAGCCGTCAGATGAAAAGATCCGTCGACTCATTAAGTTATATCAAATGATTGTTACTCTAATAAGTAGGTTAGGTTACACTTCCGTTAAGTCCTTAAAAACTACGGCTCGCAGAGATGGAATATTTCCGACCAACAGAGCTGATTGTTTTACGCTCCTCTACATCGGCAGCAGCACCGCCCATAGAGGATCGAGCTTCGTAATACGATTCAGATCCTTCATCCGTGAGGTTCTTTATTGCGAAGTTCAGCTTCCAGCCACTCTCGAAATCATGTGACACAATTAGGTCGACGCGCTCCGAAGGGCCTCGATAAGAATCCAGTGACGTTTCCGAGCCGATACTTTCAAGCACTTCAGAGGTTTCATTGTAGGCAAGGGTCACACGCGTCCCCCAATCCGGATGCTCGTAAGTCAAATTCAGATTAATAATTTTATCCGGCTGCTCCGTAAGTGGACGTATGTCATCCAAACCATCCGCATTCTCGTTGTCATTGGATCCCAGCGAGTTCTTCTCGGCATCTGAAACACCTGCCTCCGCGGTGGTGAACGAAACATTTCCACCCAAGGTCAGGTTTTGAACAATCGGCAGTTCAATAAATGAGAGGCTCTTACTAAACTCGAACTCGACCCCCTCTGCAGTAGCTCCCTCCGAATTATTAAATGGAATTTCATCCACCACTTGGTAAGTAGGACGAAAGAATTCAATTGGGTTTTCCACCTCTTTGTAGAAAACACTGACACCGATCATGTCCCCCTCAGCTATAGCCGATTCAACAACCGGAATATTGAAGTTAAGCTGATCAAGGTAGAGCTCGAATCGGAAGTCGTAGCTTTTTGCGGTTGAAGATATTAAAAACGGATTACCGGCTAGTGCGTCACCGTTTTCGATATCAACGAAAATATCAGCGGTAATTTCACGGAATGACGGGCGATTAATGGTTTCATAATAGCCGAGCTTCAACTGAACACCTGCCGCTGGCGTTGCCGTGGCAGTGAACGATGGCAAATAGATGTGATCTTCCAGATCCTGCTCAATCGTTTCACCGGTCGTATTTCTAAAACCATCCGGAATGCCCAAAATCGCAGCCTCTGCGCCTCGAATTATTGAATTCGAAGTCGGTGGATTTTTAGCGCGTGCAAGGTCGGACTCACGGAAAAGTTTAGCAAGTGAGTCGGAAGTATTTAGACGCGTCTGACTGTCGACAGAGATAAGAGAATCCTCGAGGCGGTAACCACTCACCAAGCTCAACCAGTCGAATGGCTTATACGCCGCAGATAGATAATAGGCGTCAATTTCGCGCTCGGCACTTGAATTGCCGCGAATCGCATTATTTGCGGCACTAAAATTGCCGCTACTAATACCATCACTGGCGACATTTGTCCCAGAGACACTGCCATCCGCTCGGTTCTCAAAATAGCTCTGAATCAGCGAACTCCGCTCTGCCCGACGCATTAAAGAGCCCCCGGAGACTCCAAGTGTATCAAAAGGATGTATTTCCAAGTCCAATTTTGTAGAAACCTCATCTTCCTCGACATAGCGCCATGAATTCGAAGACAGGGAAACATTATCCCCACTGGCGACATTGTACGCGGTGTCATTGCTATCAACCGACTGTGGAATGTCTCCACTAGGATAATCCGAATAGCGCAGCAATTTTGTCGTATCACGAAAATCTGGTTCATCCTGAGCTGTGTTAGCGCGTTGATGACCCCATCGGAAAGTCGGCTCTGTCGGGAAGGAAGCAAATGTATGCTCGCCGCCTATCTGGCCTAGCGTCAAGGAACGCTCGACAAAATACAAACGCTCACGAATCAGAAAGAGATCATCGTCAGGTGTAATAGCTTCATCCGCGTTCACACCGTTGAAGTTACGCTTCACTACCAAGTCATTGGTCCGACTGGTGAAAATATTCGTGAACACACGATGATCGTCGCCCATCGAGTAAGAAAGCCCAAGCAGTCCACCCAACTTAATGTTCTCTTCAAATTCTTCGTAGTCGTAACGTGTCTCATCACCAAATGGAATTGGCTTGTTGACCGGGACATCGACAAATCCACCACCCAAAAATGTTGGCAATTGCTGCCGTTCAAGCACTATAGTGTCCGCGCCAGCAAAGTCATACCCTTGGCTTTCTTGGGCGTCCAAAATCGCAGACGTATCACGCTTATGGTAACCGGCAAAAACCACCCCTAAGCGTCGATCATTTGCGAACTCAAATGTATTCCCGACAGAGAGCGAAAATGAGGTGTTGAGGCCCGCGTCTTTTTCACGTGAACCCAACTCGTTCGAGTCCGAGAAACCATCGTCAGACGCTCCCTGCAACGGATCCGTCCGCGGCGATTGATTCAGCGAATCAGCCCCGCCTGCGAATAAGTAACCATCGCCCTTATCGAAGGAGCGAAAGTCCTCGATCGATCCGCTATGCCAACCAGTCCCAAGGGTGAATTTAAGGAAAAATTCTTCAGGCAACTGCTTGGTAATCAGATCGAAATTTGCAGCGGTTGATTCGCCATCCAAATCAGCGGTTGCTGACTTACTCACAACAATCGACTCCAACAATGATGAAGGGAAGATGTCGAATTGCGGAGATTTACGAAACGGATCGGGGCTCGGCAACGGCATGCCATTCAAGGTGGTCACAGTGTATCGGTCATTCAGGCCACGCACAGAGGGAAACTTACCGTCATTTACCGAAACACCCGCAATGCGCTTCACCGCATCGGCAACGTCACTGGCTGCAAACTTAGAAAAATCTTCACTGCTAAAGACATCCAGTGCACGCGCACTATCAAACTTCAGTTCCAACTTCATCATCAAGTCATTTGCTTCTTCAGCCGTCACAGAGAAGTCCTGCAGCTCATAGACATCATCCGACATCTCGACAGGGCGCGGTGGCAATGCGAAAGCGAACTCCTGCTCCTCGCCCCCGACGACCGCGAAGTCAGTTACGTTCGCTTCTATATACCCACCTTTGATAAAGCTCAGCGTATATACGCCTGCTGGTGCCGACCGAATACGATACTCACCATTGCCATCGGTAACCGTGCCGATATCAGCGCCCTCCAGTAAGACCGCAACGCCGCCTACAGCCGCGCCGGTGTCCTTATCGACCACACGCCCAGTAATGTGACCCTCGTCTGCAGCAAGCGCATCATCGACGTCTGTAGCAGCAGCAACGACCGCATCCATCACTTCAAACTCAACAGTCGCATCTGATTCCGGTTGTATCTCTGCCGCATTCACGAGATCCATCACGGGCTCTTCCACTTTAGCCGCAGCCTCCGCTGCGACTTGCACTTGTAGCTCTTTCGGGATTTCAAATTTCAAAGCATACGCAGGAGCGACGGCTATAGTCAGCGCTAAGCTGATTAACGATTGTGTTATAAGAGAGTTCTTTTTCATCTGATAATTGAGTTTTCTCAACAGCATATACGACCGCCGAGGTGCGCTCTTCTTTTGCGACTCTCAACGCAACGCACAAATCAATTTCAACCATTTACCTAAGGTATTACATGGGCGTAACAATCGTCACCCAACTTCACGAATCCGTAACCTCAACGACACAATCAACGGCCAAGACGATCACCCAAACGAGGCACCGCATAAAACAATCCGCAACAAACGAAAACCCATTGCTCACAAACCTTAAAACAGTCAACAAAACGCAGACTCCACCCAAATTTCAGAAAATCGAACGCAGCGACCGGCAAGATGAAGGCAATACAAATACAGCCGCCCAAAAATCCGCCTCTGATCACAGATCTAGTGGCCAATAAAAATTCAACTCCGACGACTATAAAACCATCAAACTCCTCGAAGACATCCTGCCAATGCATACACCGCGAGTAGGCAGTCACGCCTCCTCACACAATAGATGCACAAAATCGTCAGAATCAAACTGACCTCACTCACATGACACTCAACTTCCCCACAAATACGCACCGACACAACACTGCCGCTATAGTTAACAGTAAAGAAGCAGCAATGTAATCAACGTAACATTCGTCACATTGGAGCGTAAAATGCCCTAATTCCGCCACATTACCGACAATTCCGTAACAGTTCACGCAACTGTAACATTTTAGCCACAATTCCGTCACAAACTAGGTGTATTTATTACAACGCAACAAACACGCCGCGAGGCATCTAACATTCCAAACAACAAACAAAATGAACAAAACAACTCAAATCCTCGGCCTCTCTGCGGCCATCTTAGCTACAAATACCGCGCTTGCCCTCCCAGACTACAATACCGACCTAAAGGAAGACCTCGGCAATATCTGGAGCCACGCCACTCTCTATAAGAACGCGGATAACAGCGTCATCCAAAAGTTCGCACTCAGTGGCCGCCTCCAAGGCGACTACTACACGACCGAAAACGATGAAACAGGCGAGACAGACAGCAACACCGCATGGCGCCGCGTCCGCGTCGGCTTCAAGGCAACGGTTTTCAACGACTTCACCGTCCACTCCGAGGCAAACCTAGATCCTCGCAATCCACAGCCACTTTACACCGGACTCACCGACTCCTACATCGCCTGGCACCCGACCGACGACTGGAAACTCAAGATTGGCAAGCAATCCGCAGGCTTCACACTCGACGGCGCCACATCCTCTAAGAAGCTCTACCGCACCGAGCGTAGCCTCATCGGTGATAACATCTGGTTCAAAAACGAGTATTTTGCAGGTGCATCCGCCTCTGGCGATGTCGATCAATGGCAATGGAAAGCTGGCGTCTTCACCAACACTCAAACTGAAGAATTCGATAAAACATTCGATAACAGCTACTTCGTCCTCACTTCAATAGGCTACGACTTCGCAGAGCAATTCGATTCCGACAAAGCACTCCTTCGCCTCGACTACGTCTACCAAGACGAGCCGGACGAAAACGATGAGCTCGATGTAGTCGGCACAGCAAAACACGAAAACATCATCTCGCTGTCATTCCAATACGACAACGGCAAGAAGCACATCCACACTGACCTTGCCTACGCCGAGCAATTCGACGGCAACGAGATCTATGCGCTGCAAATCATGCCGTTCTACGATCTAAACGATACATTCCAGATCGCAGCCAGCTACACACATATCGAGTCCGACGACGCCGTCCTTAGCGTTACAAAATACGCGAAAAATACAGCCACAGGCAAAACAGAGTCCGCTGACGAGTTCTATCTAGGCCTCAACACCTACCTCTACGGCCACAAGCTCAAGTGGCAGAACGGCTTCAGCTACACACTCACTGACGATGACGAATACGAAGGCCTTACCTTCACATCCGGCATCCGCATTTCTTGGTAATTCCTTTAATATGTGACGCCGTTGTAACGACAGCGGCGTCATTTTGTAACTCAGCACTGCTATCATTCACAAAGTTCACGAGAACTAATTTAAAATATGAAAACAAAATCACTTCGTAATCTAGTCACACTCGCAGCAGCACTAACAATCGGTGCTTCACTCAACGCGACTGAAACAATCGTCATCAAAGGCTCCGACACTCTCGGCGCAAAGATGGTGCCGCAAATCGCAGAAGCATTCAAAGCCAAGATGGCTAAAGAAGGCGTCGAAGTCGCATTCGAAATCGCAGCTGAAGGCTCCTCCACAGGTGTCGCCTCGGTCATCGACGGCACCGCCGAAATCGGCATGTCCTCTCGCGATCCGAAGGAAAAGGAAATCGCGAAAGCGAAATCCAAAGGCGTCGACATGAACACTATCACCGTCGCCAAAGACGGCATTGCGTTGATCGTCAACGAAGCCAGCCCGCTCGAATCCATCTCACTCGAGGAAATCGGCATGATCTTCTCCGGCGATGTGACCGAATGGTCAGCCATCACCGCTCAGACTGGTAGCATCTCGGCTTACACCCGCAACACATCGTCCGGCACCTACGCCGTCTTCCAAAAGATGGCAATGAACTCCCGCGACTATGGTAGCGACACCCAGAAAATGGCCGGCAACGAGCAAATTGCTTCCGAAGTCGCCAGTAACCCGAACGGCATCGGCTACGTCGGCCTCGCTTACATCCACACTCCGGGCGTCAAAGTCCTACCAGTGGATGGCGCACAACCAGACGCAAAGAACTACCCGCTGGCTCGCCCGCTCTACTACCTGACCAACGCGAGCAAGCCACTTAGCCCGATCGCTCAGAAGTTCGTCGACTTCAGCCTCAGCCCTGAGGGTCAAGAGATCGTCAAGCGCGTGCACTTCCTCTCGATCAACTAGAGCCACCCACATTTCAATGTAGCCTACGGGCCGTTGCATTCAGCAACGGCCCGTTTTTGGTATTTACGCCGTCACACAATTGTAACGAATCTCACCTTTTGTAACCTTGGCATAATCGATTCCATCCCTATTTTACCACTTTCACATGGAAGCTCCCTCACCAACTCCACAGGATTCGCCCCCGGCATTCAGTAAGCGACGCGCGCTGTTTCTAGGCCAAGACTCCGATAGCATCATCAAGACCTTCTTCGGCAGCAATGCCATGGTCGCCATCGTCGTGCTCGCCCTGATCACCCTCTTCTTGTTTAAAGAAGGTGCTGGATTCATCGGCCTATATCACAAAAGTCTGGAGGAATACCGTGAGTCGGGATTGGAGTATGTCGATATACTCAAGGAGCAACGCGATGACTACACCGAACTCAATCGCTATCTCAACGACGTCAAAGCCGAGTGGATCAACGGTCTCAAAGCCGACGGCCTCTCTCAGGCTGAAATTTCTAAAACCGTCTTTAGCCCCGAGGCCAAAGCGCTCTTCCTCGGCTATATGCGCGTGGGGTCAGACTTGAAGAAATTCGTCAAACAGAAGATGGACGTCGCCATCGGAATACGCGACCAACATACCACCAACCAGAATTTAACCACCACACTCACGAACTTCGGCGCACGCATCAACAACGTCAAAAAATCGGGATACACGCTCGACGACGAAGACCTCGCCAAGTTTACACTCCTGCTCCGCAACTCCGATCAAGCCGAGCGCAGCGCAGCGATCCAAGCCAGCGCCACAGTTTCTGACGCAGATCGCGCCGACTACCTAGCACTCCTTGAAGCCGAATACACGACACTCGCTGCCAGCATTCAGCCCGTCGATTTCGACACCGCGATCCTTGAAGTCACCGACGAGCAGGAGCGCTACGCAGAAATACTCACAGAGATGGATCTCTCCATCTATAAAGTCCTACAAAGCGCCGATACCGTCGAGTTTAACAACGCCGCGCTCAGCAAGCGTATCGAAACATTCAAAGAGCTCAACGAGCTCTTCATCGACCAAATCCCCACGCATCGCAATAAACTCGCCAACTGGGATCAACACGAACCCGTCTCCAACTGGCGCGCACTCGGCGCATTCCTGTCTGGCAAAAACTGGGTCACCGCCAGCGATCAGCAAGACTGGTATGGCCTACTCCCCCTACTCACTGGCTCACTACTCATCTCCTCCATCGCCCTCTTTTTTGCAATTCCCTTCGGCGTCGGCGCAGCCATTTACGTCAACCAAATCGCTGGCCCTACCGAGCGTAACTTTATCAAGCCCTACATCGAGTTTATCTCCGCGATTCCCTCCGTCGTCATCGGCTTCTTCGGTGTCGTCGTCTTCGGCGAAGCGATCCGCCTCTTATCACAAATGGACGCCCTCTCATGGGTACCCTTCTTCCCCGTGCAAGAGCGACTCAACGCATTTACCGCAGGCTGCCTGCTCGCATTGATGGCGATCCCGACGATCTTCACCCTCGCCGAGGACGCGATTAACAACGTCCCACGCCACTTCAAAGAAGCCTCCTTCGCCATGGGTGCCACGCGCCTGCAAACCAGTATGCGCGTCATCGTGCCCACTGCGCTCTCCGGCATCATCTCAGCCATCATGCTCGGCTTCGGTCGTGTCATTGGCGAAACGATGGTCGTGCTCCTGTGCGCCGGCAATCGTATCAAAATCCCCGACTTCACCGCCGGCCCCGGCGTGTTCTTCGAACCCGTCCACACCATGACTGGCATCATCGCTCAAGAAATGGGCGAAGTCGTGCACGGCAGCCTCCACTACCGCGCACTCTTCATGGTCGGCATCGTCCTGTTCTTTGCCTCCTTATTGATCAACTACGGCGCCCAGTGGGTCGTCAAAAAATACAGCAAACTGGGTGATTAATCACAGCACGTACTGACCGCATTTGCCATGACTACACAAAAGGAATCCCACATTTTCTCAAAACGCCCATCGATGACAGGCACCATCGAATCGATCACCTGTTGGTCGTTTCGACTCGCTACGTATATCGTCATCATCTGCGCAGGCTATATTTTTCTGAATATCGCAATCAACGGCTCTAAAGCGTTGTTCACCACCGAGGCTCCGTTTATCAATATCGATTTCCTCACCCAGAAGCCGCAAACATTACATGTCTTTGAGCCCAAGGAAATCGATACCGAGCTAACAGCCACCAAAGCCGAAATCGTCTCACTCGAAGCAAAAAGTCGCAATCTAGGTTCCGGCGAGATCGCCGCCGCCACGAAGATCGAACAACAAATCGAAGCACGCGAAGGACAAATCGAAGCACTCGATGTCGAACGCAAAGCAGGCCGCCTGATGTATGGCGACGACGCCTACCGCGCACTCGCCGAAGAGCCTGACAGCGAGCAATACGTATACAGCAATTACGCCTACAGTGGCGGCGGCATCGGCCCTGCTATTGTCGGCACCTGCCTACTCGTGGTCGGCTCGATTTCCATCGCGCTGACACTCGGCATCCTCTGCGCCATCTTCCTTAGCGAATACAGCAGCCCTGGCCGCACACTGCAATTAATTCGCCTATCCGTCCTCAACCTCTCCGGCGTGCCCTCGATCGTCTTTGGACTGTTCGGATTCGGCATGTTCGTGCTATTCTTTGATTGGGGCGTCTCACTAATCGCCGGTTGCTTCACACTCGCGATCATGGCCCTGCCCGTAATCATTGCCGCCAGTGAAGAATCGATGCGCGCCATTCCAAAAGGCTTCCGCGAAGGCTCGCTGGCACTCGGCGCATCGAAATGGACCAGTGTTCGCACCAACGTCCTGCCCTACGCGTTACCCGGCATACTCACCTCCTCCATCATGGGCGTGGCACGTGTCGCCGGCGAAACCGCACCGATCATGTTCACCGCAGCCTTCGCGCTGCGCGACCAACTGCCCTGGGAAGGGCTGGAAAAACCAACTGATTTCTTTTTCCAAGGCGTGATGGCACTGCCGTATCACATCTACGTCGTCAGTTCGAAGATCCCGCAGAATGAATACACGCGAAATATGCAATACGGCGCCGCCTTTGTTTTTCTACTCATCGTCGGATTCTTCGCACTCAGCAGTATCATCCTGCGCATTAAGATTCGCAAAAAATACAAATGGTAAATCACGCATCCGCCCAGCAGGGAAATTAGCGAGCATCCCAATTCACTTTCAACTACGATTCAGCAACTAACTTCTAGTGTTCAGCACGATCAATTCATCACTTAAAAATCGAGGTATTTTCACTGGAGGGAAACGCTCCGTCGTTTCCACCGATGCCCAGGCGGATCTAGTCCGATGCATGGAAACGACGGAGCGTTTCCCTCCATTTCTGCTCTCATTATCAACTCATATAATCACACGGATTTAGCGGACCGAACACTAGCTACTAGCTACTTTTTTAAAAAAAATTACATACTAAGATGAGCACATCAACTCCCTCCAAAATCGCAGGCGCAGGCACCGGCACGCCGATCATCAAGATCCGCGACTTCGATTTCGCTTACGGCGACTCGCAGGCACTGTTTAATATCAA
>Ga0115008_10002495_pt1 | contig 15224 bp, 17 predicted proteins | sample FraStrMetagenome_FD_87164 | JGI IMG/M metagenome (GOLD analysis project Ga0115008, IMG submission 87164) | Marine eukaryotic phytoplankton communities from Arctic Ocean - Fram Strait ARC3M Metagenome | ecosystem: Environmental > Aquatic > Marine > Oceanic | place: Fram Strait | collected...
TCTATCCTTAAATATTTGATAAAGAACCATTGCCAAGTCAAATTCCACAATTGCATATTTTACTTGATCTGGCTGTGGTAATGTTAATTCAATAAAATAATCAATAGTAGAATCATGAACTTGTTTATATTTGTCTAGGCTACTATCTTGCTTTGCCCAATAAATAATAGAACGATAAGTTAATAAACCACTATTAGTGGATTCATCGTCAAAATTCATCCACATATTGTACAAATCAGGAATATCATTATAGTTAAAACTTTTTGACATAGAACTAAATTTCACCCATGTTAAAAAGAGTCTATTATCTGTATTTTTTAATGCCCAACCAACGCGAATCCATTTATCATATGACCCTTCGCCATAATATTTTTCTGGTAAAATTACAGAATAATTATGTGCTTCTCTAATATAATAATCAGCAGGTTTTAATGAATTAAACATATTATTTAAAGCTTCTTCTAAATCGTCTTCTCCAGAAATTTCATTCATATTCGTTTTCTTTTTAATCAAATTAAATCGCTTCTTTTTCTTTTTTATACCACCAGATGATAAACATAGTTCTAATATATCATTTTTTACTATATACTCTGTAGGATTAATAGTTCTTGCACTTAATTTTTTAAAATCTCGATGTAAATTGAAATCATTTACATCAATCTGGTCTACATCAAATTCATTTTGACTACGGTCATAACCAACATTAAAATGATAGGTCATTTCATATGGTAAATGATCTGGTTTTTTAGAACCATATAATTGCCACCCGGTTGTTCCGGCTGCAATACCTTCATCGTACACAGAATTCCAATCATTAGTTAAAGGTATTTTAGATAATTTACCTTTTTTAGATACTTGTTCTATTACTAATTTTCGTAAATAAAGTTGGACATCTTGAATCATATTAATTCCAATACAAATATGAATTCCATCCTTAGTCTTATCATCTAATTCATTTACCCTCTCCTTTTCAAAGATAAAGATATCAAATTTATCTCCATCATTAAAATTTATAATATTTTTTAAATTGTCGGTTAATAATTCTAGTAGTTCTATAATCTCGTCGTCACCATGCTGTCTTTCTTTAACAGAATTATCATACCTAAAATCTAGGTCAATCATAATTTGACCATTTGATATTTGCTTTTCTGTTAGATAGAAATCTTTTCTTCTTGTAAAGACATCTTGGACATAAAAACTATAGAATTCTTCTAGTTTATCGTTTGGAATATGATATGCACCCCCTGAAATTCCTAAATCTTTGCAGCCAATTTTAGTATGGGTGATTTCTTGGATTTTATTATTGTTTTCTTCACTTGGTTTTTCATGGTAATGTTGAAATAAAAAGCTTGATGTATCATTATAAGATAGATTGTCCATTTTTATGATATATAATACTCCTAAATTTTTATATCAATTTAATATTTGTTAATTCTTTAAATTCAAAAATAAACGAATATAATTTTAATATTAAGAACAAATTAACATTAATTATATATTGTTTCTATTATGTCAGTAACTATTTCAAAAGAATCAGTTAAAAGATTAATTAAAGATGTTAGACAACTTAAAAATGATCCATTGCACGACCAAGGACTATACTATAAACACGATGAGGATGATATATTAAAAGGATATGCTCTAGTAATAGGACCATCTGATACGCCGTATGAAAATGGTTATTATTTTTTTGAATTAAATTTTCCATGTGATTATCCTTATAGTCCTCCAAAATTAACTTATTTAACAAATGACGGTATCACTCGTTTTAATCCAAATTTATACAGAAGTGGAAAGGTTTGTTTATCTGTTTTAAATACATGGAGAGGCGAACAATGGACATCGTGTCAAAGTATCACCTCTATACTATTAACATTAATTACTGTTTTTAACAATAAACCACTGTTAAATGAACCAGGTGTTACAGAAACACATAGTGATTTTGAAAAATATAATCAAATATTAGCATATAAAAATTATGAAATAGCCATTTATGATATCGTATATAATGAAAAAAATCAATTATTTGTAGATAAATTCTACGATGAGGTTATGGAACATTTTAAAGATAATTTTAAGACTGTTAAAAAAAAAATAATGGCTTTAAAAAAAGAAAATAAAAATAGTTTTTTATTATCAACCAATATTTATAATATGAAAGCTAAAATTGATTATAATAATATATATAAAAAATTAAATCTTTTTTATAAAAACATTTAAATAAAAATTGAAATAAAGAATAATAATAATTTTAATATATATAAACCAATATGCATTTCTGCGAAAAATGTAAAAACATGTATTATATTAAGATTGACAGTGATGATTCTAATAAATTAGTTCATTATTGTAGAAATTGCGGTAATACTAACGAAGATATCGTGGATAATTATTGTGTCTCAAATGTTAATATTAAAAAACAGGTAAAAAATTATAATAATTATATTAACCGCTATACAGTATTAGACCCTACATTACCTAGAATTGACAATGTACCTTGTCCAAATACTACATGTGTAACTAATAGCGAAAAAAATCCCCCTTCTAATGAAGTAATCTTTATAAGATATGATGATATAAATTTAAGGTATATTTATTTATGTTCGCATTGTAATTATACATGGAAAACTAGTCAAAAAATTTAAATAAAAAAATATTATATTTTTTATTTAAAAAAAATTGATATGAAAATAGTTTATAATATAATATTATAACAATATGTCTGAATTTGAAAATGAACAATTATCTGAAATGAGTAATGATGATTTAGAAGAACAAATTAGTGATACCGAAGACGATATTACTCTAAAGCCAAAAGAAAATGATAGCGATGATTCTGATGTTGATCAAGATGATGATGAAGAAAACGAACATATCAACGAAGAAGAAGAAGAAGAAGAAGAAGAAGAAGAAGAAGAAGCAGCAGAAGAAGCAGACAATACACCTGATTATCCTCCACCTCCTCCTCCTGAAGAATCACAACAAATTACTTCCGAGATAGATTATGATTCTGACAGTGAATCAGATGACTATGATGAAAATGACTTTAAAAAATTAGATAATGAGTTAAAACAAGATTATTTATTACAATACCATCAAGAATCAAAGATTCATAATTTTGATGAAATATTATCTATGTGTAAAATTATTAGAAATAATAAAAATGTAATTATTGATGATCTTCATAGAACTATTCCAATTTTAACAAAATATGAAAAAACGAGAGTTCTAGGAGAAAGAACAAAACAAATAAATAATGGAAGTAAACCATTTGTTGATGTACAAAACGATATTATTGATGGATATTTAATCGCTATTAAAGAATTAGAAGAAAAAAAAATGCCTTTTATTATCAGAAGACCTTTGCCATCAGGTGGTTCTGAATATTGGCACTTAAAAGATTTGGAGGTTATCTAAAAAAATTATTTTTATACTTTTTATGTGATTCTTCTATTAATTTATAAGTATCTTTTTTATTTTTCCAATCACCAACCTTGACCCATTTATCTTTTTCTAATATTTTATAAGTTTCAAAAAAATTTTTTATTTCGTCAATTATATGTTTTGGAATATCTTCTAGTGTGTTTATTTCATTTAATCTAGGATCTTTGTCTACAACCGCCAAAACCTTTTCATCTAATCCTTTTTCGTCTTCCATTATCATATAACATATGGGGCGCACATTTACTACACATCCAGGTAATAATTCTCCATCACACATTACTAGTACATCTAATGGATCTCCATCATCACATAATGTTTGAGGAAAAAATCCATAATTATATGGATAAACTACAGAAGAATGTAATACTCTATCTAATACTAATGAATGAATATCGTTATCCCATTCATATTTAAATCTAGAACCTTTTGCAACTTCAATATAAGCAGGAATACTGTTTGGAAAATTTCGTGTTTTTAATTTTAAATTATAAGGTGAGAAATTCGACATATTATATTTATATATAATAAAATTGATTTAATATAAAATAAAATATTTAATTAACTATCAATAACATGACTAACGCATATAAAGTAAAAGATAGATTAAGAATATCATTAAAACTAAAAAAAAAATTTGAACAATTTAAATATGAACTAAATGATAAAAATAAATATTCTATTAATTATATAAATGATAAAATTAATAGAATAAATATGTTTACTAGTATGTTAAAAGAAGAATTAATTTACATGCCTTTATCTAGTAGATACATGATTACTAATGATTTAAATTTATATTAAATTTTACAACATAAACAAGGATATTTATCATAAAGCTTAAATATTGATTTTTCTTTCATTTTTGCCTCTATCATTATATCAATATCAAGACCATATTTTTCTGGTATCTCTAAAAGATATTGTGGAATCATTTCAATATAGTCACTATGATGACCAACGCGACCACTACCTTGTTCACTTACATGAAACTTTGGTTTTATACCGCGTCTTTTCCATGTCTCTAAAATTAGTGGTATATAATAATCTGGTTGTTCCATCTCCTCATCTTGATGTAAAAATCGATAACATTCAAAATGATGTGTATCAAACACAATCGGTACATTTACTTTTTCTGATATTTCTAAGCAATCTTTTATCGAAAAATCTCTTTCACAATTCTCAAGAACCAGTCTGTTTCTTATATTTTCAGGCATTTTCAAATAATTATCACACCATCTACGCTTTGTTGTTTCTTTATCTTTATATGTTCCCCCACCATGAATTACCATCACTGAATCTTTGCCTAATCCCATTAGATCAAGAACATCCGCGTGATATTTTAAATCTCTTGTCGTACTAGCAATAACATCTTCTTTTGGACTACCAATACAATTATATTGTCCTGGATGAAAGGTCAATCTCTGATTCAACTCCTTTGACTTGTTACCAATTTGTTGAAGCAAATCTAATGCAAAATCAAAATCATAATCAGGTGCTCTTTTGTTTGACTTATGAGGAAATAACTCACTACTCAATCTAAATACTTTTATTCCATTTGCTTCATTCCAGTCCATCATACTTAATACATCTTGTAAATTTTGTAAAATTTTTTCTTTAAGGTGATCAACGCCTTTTGTTTCAAAAGTTTTTAAAATAATACTACGGGAAGCAAAAACAGGAGGTTTTTGTTCACGAAGTTGTGTGTTTAGACAACACAATCCAAGTTGAATATTCTTATTCTGACTCATTTTGATATATATACTTTCTGACTAAGCATTTTAACTTCAAACTAGATCAATTTTTTTTTACTGCAAATTTTTCAATAAATTTTCAAATATGTCGTCAATGTTGTCTGTATAAGTTTTACTTTTTTTTAAATTATAAATCTCCTGCAAATCCTTGTCTATTAAAAACCATAGGTCATAAGCTAAGCCATAATTAATAGAAGATGTTAATTTATTTTTATAATAAGAAGCGTTTTCCTCTTTACTAATAAGAGGAATAATTCCATAACAATCTAAAAACTCTCGGTGATAGTCTTGAAAATTAAGATTCCGTTTTAAAATTAATTTGTCGCTATAATTATGTAACAAATCTTCTAATACTTTTGGAATTTCCCCCTTACCAACTATTTTTATTTTAAAGTCTATATCATATTTTCTCTCTAGGATTTTTTTTACTAAGTTCCAATTTCTTCTTTTTAATTCTCCTTGAATAATAAATATTGGTATTTCTGAATTTCGTTTTTCATTTTTAAAAGGTAATTCAGTAAAATACATATACTTATTTGTTTTACACAGAGGCGTTGTAAATATAACATTATTATATTTTTTTAATTCATCATCTACTTCATGACTAATGTAAAAACTATTAGGCATTTTATCTAATAGATGATGATCTTTTTTATATATTGATACATTAATTAAATACTTCATTCCAAAATACATATTTTTATTTATAATAATTTTTGGATATTTCTTTTTTAAATATTCTATAAAACTATCGTTATCACAAATTTTTAAAATAATATTAGAAATTTTATTTTTATCGATAGAGAGAATTTTATCATAATGAACTATAATGGATTCAATTATTTCATAATGAAAATAGTCATTATTCACTATCAGTAAATTCATATAAAATATATCACTATAAATATATTTTATATTTTCGTCATTATAGTATCTCTAGACCCCTTAATTACAGGATCAACTGAAATTTTTGGAAACTTGTATACAATATTCTTATTATTTGACCTTTTCAATATCTCATCTATTCTTTCTTTTTTAATGGTTTCAGATATTTGCCGTTTATTTTTAATAGTAGGTAATTTAAATAATTCCATTACATTATCTTTCTTACCACCATATAGTTCACACATAACATCTCTATTTTGTATATAGTATAAAGCCTCTTGTGGTATGTTATCAATATAATGTTTAAAATTTGGTATAAAATATCTCCCTGTCAATTTAAATATTTTATCATACTTCCAATTACTAGGTATATTGTCGAATGCATGGTATATAGCAAGCATTTCATGGTGCCCTTTTTCCGTACTAGATAATATAAATTTATTTTCTTCATGAACATCAATATTATCATAGTAGTAAGAAATAATTTGTAGGTTATCATTTTTTTCTAATTCATGAAATGTATATCCGGAATTGTCTACAACAATAATTTTAAAATCTGTTTCTAACCATTTTTTTATAGCATCTAGATAAGTATTTAATCTCTCGTTTTTATCTTGTTGAAAAACTTTATAAACATTAAATATTTGAACAGTAGTAGTTAATATAATTATTGTATCACTCATAATAATGTATCTAAATATAAATTATTTTTGTTATTATTTTTAAGCAATCTATAATCATAAACAAATGATGCCCAAGTACTTCTAACATGTTTGTCATCTAATTTTTTATAATCATTATATCGTGATAAAATGAAATGGTCTGAACAACAACATATATATTGTTCTATAAATGAATTTATTGGATTTTCTACATCTACATCATATGTTCTATATTCTTTTAATATAGTATTATTAATAATCTCTACATTATTGGTAGCTATAAATACATGATCAATATTTTTTTCCCTTTTCATTTTTTCAATTATATTAAATATTTGATTTTCATCATAATTAGCACAATCTTTTAAAGTTTTATTTTTGGGAAATCTATCTGGATATCTTATGTGAATTGCAATATATTTATTGTTAAATTTTTCTTTTATAAAAGAGTCCCCTAGTTTTTTAATATTAGATGAAAAATCCAATAACATACAAATTGACTTATAAATTTCTAAAAAATGCTTATTATATCCGCAATTAGAACAACCATTTGTAGAGCAAGTATTAAATTTAACATGATTCCATAAATGTTTTATACAAATTATATTATCATCTAGTTTTTCTAGTTCTTCAATATCCTCTATAGTTTTAAAATTACGATGGGTTAATAGCGTGGTGTTTTTATCTTTTATATCAAGTATTTTTTCTAATTTTAAATTTTCAAATGTATATTTACCATGACAACCATAAATATTATTAAATTCATAAGTTTTTGATTTATCATAATAATTACAGAAATAATCTTTTACATCATATATTTCATTAAAATTCCACACTATTTTTTTTATACTTGTATAATGACTGTGGATCGGTGGTAATATACATATTCTATTTAATAATTTAGATAAAAGTAATGCTTCTTTTATACTAACTATTTGATTTCCTGGACCACTATCGGGAGTTATAGGTAACATATATTTTCTTTTCATACATGTATTACATGGACTCTTATATTGATAATCAGTTTTTTTACTAGATAATTCAACATCATATAAAAAAGATAACATAACATATCTTATTCCTTTTGTTACAGGTTTTACACCATGTAATAAATTTGAATTAAATATAATTAATGAACCTTTATTTAATTTAAATTTTTTATTTAATTCTGGAAAATGAAGTTCACCACCTTCATATTCTTCTGGATTACTCAACATACATATACTAGATACTCTTCTATGTGATATATTACCTTGATTATCCTTATGTTCAGTATAAAATCCTTGCTCTGACCCTTCATAAATGGCCACTTTCCATTTTTCTCTATAGCAAGTAAAAAATCCAAAATCTTTGTAAATTTTATTTCTTAACTTTTCTAATTTTTTATCTACAAATATTAAATCTTCAAATTTTGGAGTATATTCATATCTATTTTTTTTATCTAATTTAACATTATCTCCAAAAGTCCCCCTTTTTTTACTATATTTTTCTTGTAGTATAATTTTAAAATCCTCTATTTCTTTATTTGTAAGAAAATCATCAATAATAATATAATCTGTCATATAATACTTTATAATATAATATTTTTTTATAATTAATAATATTTGTTATATATAAAATATATAATTTTTATATATGACAATACCTGCCAACTTTAATTGGAGACATTATTTAATAAATAATATTGACCTACAACAAGCAAGAATACGATCTGAAGAAAATGCTATAACACATTATAAAAGGTCAGGATATCGTGAATATAGAAAAATATGTAATGAACCATATATTAGTAAAAATCATGTATTATCACATGATTATACATTTGTTATTTTAAGATGTGTTAAGAAAGAACAATATTCTGAATTATGGATTAATTGTTATAATTCTATTCGAAAATTTCATCCTAATAATAAAATCGTTATTATTGATAACAATTCTAATTATAAATACATTAAAAATATACAATTAGAAAATGTGGAGTTAATTCAACATAATAAACAAAAATGTGGAGAAATATTACCCTTTTATTATTTTTTAAAGAAAAAATGGTCGAAATATATAATTTATTTTCAAGACTCTATGTTTTTAAATCGCCCTCTTTGTGCGGATAAATTAAATGTTGAAAATTTTAAATTCTTCTGGCATTTTTATCAAGGTGTTCATGATAATAAAAAAGTAATTACACATCAAATAAATCAGTTAACAAATAATGAAGAATTACATAAGTTATTACAAGATAGAAAAAAATGGTTTGGAAGCTTTGGATTGTCTTGTACCATGTCTTTACAATTTCTAGAATTTATTGAAAAAAAACATAATTTTACAAATTTAGTTAATTTTGTTAATTGTAGAGAAGATAGAAAAGGGTTGGAAAGAATTTTAGGGTTACTATGTTCATTATATCATTTTGAAGATGTGTATAACTCTTATTTTGGCCCGGTATGTATTTGTCCTAATTTTGGAAAAAATACAATCGAAAATTACACAGATCCTAAATCAGAATATGTTAAAGAATGGGAACAATTATTTTGTTTAAGTAAAATCTTTGTATGTAGATAATTAAAATTTCCATCTGTTACCACAATTTTGACATGTAATAAAAGTAGTCATAGGTTCATCAGCACTTCTTGTCTGCATTTGATAATAACTACAATCGTTACTTTTACATTTTCTACATGTAAATTCACTTGATACTTTTTGTGTTCTTTCATATTTTTTCTCATCCCGTTTTGCCTTTTCAGTTAATAATTTTTCCCATCTTTTTGGATCCATCTCATGATGTGTCATAAACGCAAACTCATGAGCCTTTATTTTTGTTTTATCATCTATACAATCTTTTATCAAATCTTGAAGATATTTTGTATTTTTGATATTAAAATAAATTGTACGCAATCTATCAATATAAATTTGCACAAAATAACTATTATCCCATTTTTTAATTAAATTTCTATTTGTTGCTTCTTTTAATGCATAATTAAATATACCCTTTTCTAAATTTTGTGAAAAATTGTCATTTTTTAATAGTTTAATTAATGATTCTGTTACTTTACTTCTAAATTCTTCAGGATTCTCAATTTTTCTCATCTTTATTGATTTAAATTTATAAATTATATTTAAATCAATTTTTTTTAATCTTCATCACTATAAACATAATCTTCAAAAGCTAATTCCGAACCACAATCATCATCATCTTCTTCATCGTCTTCCTCATCGTCATCATCTTCCTCATCATCATCTTCTGCCTCATAATCTAATTCATCGTCTTCATTTTCAACGATAAATCCATCTTTTAAATAACCTTCTTTTGTTTTCATGCTATCGGGAACATTTTCCAATTCATCTTCTTCTTCCTCATCCTCTTTTGCTGTATCTTTTAAATTTTCAAAACCACCAAATAATTTTTCATAAATTTGTTCCCATAATTCAACAGACATATCAATAATTTCATCATCATTGTTATTTCCAATTACTAACATACTTCCGAAGAATAAATCATTGTCGATAGGAGGAGGCAAATCATATTTATTTTCAGAATTTGCTCTTCCATCATCTTTAGCATATAATTTAATTTTATATTTTTCACCTTTAATTTTAACCTTCCATGTATGTCTTAGATCAAAGTTATCAGGTTTTTTTAATTTACATGTTTTATATAAATTTTCCATATCATTAATTTTCACTTCTTTAAGGTCACCTGCTTTATCAATTAATATACCAATGTTCTTTGTCATTATAATGAATATAAATAAAGGGTTTAAATTGTTTTATAATATATTTTATAAATTATTAATAAGTTTTAGATTATTTCTAATTATTCAAATTTATAATATAATAGATTTAAAGGTTTAACATGTGTTAATATAATGATAAAAATATTTATTTGTAATATATCAAAGCATATTTTTAATGAAGAACAGTTAAAAAAATATCTAATAAAATCTGATAAGTATTCTTATATTTTCTCATGTGATGGAAATTTTAAATTACACAATGATAATATTTATAAATTAAAAAATATGGACAGTAGTTTTGAAAAAAAAACAATTAATAATGTAGATTTATTGTTAGATAAATCTTATTTTATTAAAAAAGATACATATAATATTCCTTTTACATGCTATGATTTATTAGATATACATGTAAATATTTATGGTTTAAGAGATCAGTCCAATTTAAAATTATATATTGAGAAAAGAGGTTGTAGAATACATGATGTATATTTTATAGCAAATGATAAATTAGATGAATATAATTTATATGATGATATTAATACGTTTTTAACGATGTTAAATTAATATTTTTATATAATATATTTATGGATTTATTTTGGATAATACAAAATATAACAATTTCTATTGTAATTATCGGTTTATTTCACTATATTTATGTATATTTAATTGATAATTTTACTGAAATAAAAATAAAAGACCCCGAAATTGTTCATTCCAATTATAATGATATTATTAACGCAACTAATATTAATAATAAATCTGTTCAATTTGAAGATATATCTAATTCTACCGAAGATACTAATCATGATAGAAATATGGAAGATGAATTAAAAATCTATTTACAGCAGCAAATGAGCCAACAGTTAAATTAATTCTTGTATTTGCAATAATCTATTATATTTTGCTACTCTTTCTCCTCTTGCTGGAGCACCTAATTTAATATATTTGGCATTAATACCGACCGCTAAGTCAGATATTAATGTATTATTTGTTTCACCAGATCTATGTGAAACGATAACATCACAGTTCTTTCCCTGCATCATTTTAGCAGCTTTTACTGATTCGGTTATTGTTCCTATCTGATTTACTTTTAATAATAAACTATTTGCCCATTCTTCCTTCATTCCTGTTTTAATTAATTCGGGATTTGTAGTAAATAAATCATCTCCTACAATCATTAATTTTGAGCCACATGATTTTGTAAACATTTTCCATCCCTCATAGTCTTTTTCATCAAAACCATCTTCAATGCTTCTAAGAGCTGGATGTTTTTCTAATAAATCAATATAGTAATCACATAATTCATTTGATGTAATAAATTTGTTAGGTTCAATCTCATATTTATTTAATGTTTTATCATAAAATTCACTAGCAGCACAATCTAGTGCTAAAAATATATCCTCCCCTAATTTTAAATTACTTTCTTCGACAGCATTTTCTATCATATTTAATGCTTCTTCGGCTGTGTTTAAATTTGGTGCAAATCCTCCTTCGTCGCCTAAATTGATAGAACTAGGACCATAATTTTTTTTTAGAATTTTTTTTAGATTATTATAAACAATAAACATATGTTCTACACCAACAGAAAATTTAACATTTTCACTAGGCATAATCATAAATTCTTGAATTTTTAAATTGCCTCCTGCGTGTTTACCGCCGTTTAATATATTAACCATAGGAACTGGCATTCTTTTCTTAATTTCATTATATCCATATACATCAGAAAAGTATTGAAATAGTTCCATATTATTTAACTTAGCACCTACATCAGCAAATAAAAATGATGCTGCTGTAGTTGTATTTCCACCCAAATTTTCTTTTAATTGTGTCCCATCAATAAATATCAATTGATTATCACATTTAATTAAATTTTTTAATGTTTTGTCATCTAAATACATACTTTGGTTTAAAGATATAAGATTATTAATTGCTTTCCAAACACCTTTTCCCATAAAATAGTTTTCATCGTCATCTCTTAACTCAACCGCTTCATTTGATCCTGTTGATGCGCCAGATGGTGCTGTACCTCTGCCTATTACTTTACATTCAAGGTTTTGTAATTCTGATTCAATGGTTGGATTTCCACGACTATCTAAAATTTGTCTACCAGTTATTAAATACTTATTTACAAATGAATATCCATTATCAATAGATATATACATAGGTTTACCAGTAGGTATTTCAAAATTACTAATTACATCAATATTAAATACTTCTAATACTACTAAAAGAGCACGGATAGAATTACCATGAGCAACAATTAAAATATTTTTTCCTTCTTTTAAAAATGGTAACATAAATTCAGTATAGTATTTTTTTACACGGTCAATAACATCAATTAAATTTTCACCATTTGGAGGTCTAACATCTACACTTCTTCTCCATAACTGAACTTGTTCTTCACCATATTTATCAGCTGTTTCTTTTTTATTTAATCCGGTTAAGTCACCATAATCTCTTTCGTTTAAATATTGTGATCGCATAATGTCAAAATCATGATCTAAATGACTTCTAATAGTCTCGCATGTTTTGAATGCACGCTGTAAATTACTTGTATATGCAATATCAAAATCCATATTTACACATGTTCTTCTTATTTCTTCGCCACACATATTGGCTTCTTTTATTCCTTCTTCACTTAATTCTACATCTTTAAATCCTGTAAATAAATTTTGTTTGTTCCAAACACTTTCACCATGTCTAACTATTGTTAAACTCATTATAATTTATAGTAATATAAAAAATTTAATCATTCTCAAAATCTTTATCATGATCGTATCTACCTTTTCTTGACCACAAACCATTTTCTCCTATATGATTTAATATTGAGTTTTTAAAACATAACATCGGATAATTTTTCCTATTCATATATTTAACTACACCCCAATCAACTCTTGTAGACCATGCTGATATAATTTCATCGATAAATGTATTATGAAATATAAAATTAACTCCTCCCATAGATGTTTTTCTATAAAAATCTTCAAATTCTCTATTTTCTTCATAATTTTTATTATTTTTATGTGTGTTACTTGAATTAAAACCTGTAAATAATATTTTATTATGATTATAAAATTTATATGCCTCCATATATTTAGTTATAATTTGTGATATAAAATTATATTTCACATTTACATCATTATCAATTAAACATATTAAACAATTACTTGAATGTTTTTCTTTTAAAAATGTTAAGGCATCTATAAATGATTTTTTACATTTTACATTTTTATCATTAAAGATAACTTCAAATTCTTTTGAAGGACAATTAACATATGTTTCATTATTTAAAATATTAATAGTATCAGTATTATTTGAACCATCATCATAAATATACCTTTTTATACACAAATTTATATCACTTTTTAATACAGATTCTAAAGTTTTTTCTAAGTATTCTGGTCTATTATAGCTTCTAACTAACAAAACAATCTCCATAATATATATATATCATATAATAAAATTATTTAAAAACAAATCTATTTTAAGAATAATAGAGAATATGCGACTAACACCTCAAAATAAAAAAGAAATTATTTCATTATTACCTGACTTTGAACTTTCTTATGAAAAATTAATACATAACAAAGTTCATAATTATGAATTATGTATGGCTATACCATATGGAAAAAAATATTTGGCTTGGTTTACTACATATAACAGACATTATGTATGTATATTTTTAGAAATAGATAAAAGATCAAAAAAAATTTATGATATTAAAATTATACCATGTTGTTTTGATAGGTCACTATGTTTTAACACATTATTTTATGGAACTATTATTAACAATAAATTTTTTATTATTGAAGATATTTTAATATATGAAAACACTCATGTAGGTGCTTATAATTCCAATAAAAAATTAAATTTGATTAATTATATATTTGAAAACAAGATTAAACAAATTTCTTATGTTAAAAAGGATATCGTTTTTGGATTACCTTTAATGAATCAAAAATATGAAATATTATTAAAAGAAATAGACAGCTTACCCTATCAAGTTTATAGTATTCAATATTATACCAAAAATGTACGATTAAATTATATTTATAAAAATGAAAATAGAAAACATGCTGTATTTATGATAAAACCAGACATACAAAATGATATTTATAATTTATATATTAATTATGAAAAGACTGGTTTACAATTTTATGATGTAGCGTGTATTCCTGATTTTACAACAAGTGTTAAAATGAATAAATTATTTAGAGATATAAAAGAGAACCATAATTTAGATGCGTTAGAAGAAAGCGATGATGAAGAAGAATTTCAAAATGTTAATTTATCCAAATATGTAGATTTAGATAAACGATATAATATGAAATGCGTATTTAATTATAAGTTTAAGAAATGGGTTCCTTTAGAAATCGTTAAAAATAAAAATATAATCACTGAACAAGAACTAAAAAATTTACAAAAAAAATAACAACTTATATATATATATGTCAAAATTTGTTCGCCAAGGTAATGAGCAATTTAATCCTAGATTATATAATAATGAAATAAATGGTGCCGGTATGAAAACAGCATGTCAAAGTCTTGGATCTCAAGCAAAAATGTCGGGAGGTTCTTCACATGCTGGAAAAGAAACATATGGTGTAAAAGGTGTTTCTAATGATGATGCCCAACTGTTTGCTGGATCATATGCTCCAGTTAAAACATCAAAATTAAATCAATGTGGTGCCGGAAAAAAGAAAGCAACAAAAAAGAAATCATCTAAAAAAAAGAAAACAACAAAAAAGAAA
>Ga0115008_10002496_pt1 | contig 15220 bp, 13 predicted proteins | sample FraStrMetagenome_FD_87164 | JGI IMG/M metagenome (GOLD analysis project Ga0115008, IMG submission 87164) | Marine eukaryotic phytoplankton communities from Arctic Ocean - Fram Strait ARC3M Metagenome | ecosystem: Environmental > Aquatic > Marine > Oceanic | place: Fram Strait | collected...
ATGAGTTCCCATATTCGGAATGGTATCCTCTGGTATTTCCAGCGCATGCTGCCTGAGTTGCAGCTTCTTTTGTTCTTCGTATAAATTGTACCCGACGTATCATTAGTTCAGTCTGAGTCCTGCGATACAACCTAGCGCAACTTTGAACCTTTTCTTGAATAAAGCGTAAGCTCCTTTCCTTTTGTGATCCGTAGAGCTCGCAGGAGTTATGTTTCCTGCTTCTTGTGATTCTGCAGCCACCTTCGCTAAGGAGCAAATTAATTGCTTGAATCCTTTGTTTACTTCACCAAAATGACCAACTACAAGCGAATCAATTCCATTTATAGCGTAGGACTTATATGCACTTGGATTAGAATTGTTACCAGCTGCAAAAGTGGCATCTAACTTCTTAGCTCGTTTCGTATAGTGAGCTTCAATCTTGTTGACATCAACTCTTTTTCCAGAGTATGAATTAGTGATGACGAAAGAGAATAGATTCTTACGTACAAATGTTTGACTCAGTAAATGCAACGAGTGAATTCCCATCATCAGATAAGCACTGATGACGATTTGGTAATCTAACGTTCAATTTTTGCGAACTCTTTAAAGACAGGAAAATGATAAATGAAGTCATCTTATCATTTACGTAACGAGTTCGCTCTTCCGAACTTAATTTCCAATTATTTCAGTCTTTGCTGAGTCACTTGGTCAGAATTAACTTACAACCTTCATCTATGTATTTGCCTCAGAAAACAAATTAAGAAAGTTCTTTTCAAATACGAAATAAATTCTGCATTATTACTCTACACCACACGAACATATGTATTCCCATTATTTTTGTTTCTTACTCTGAGACCAACTCAGAGTCATCAACCATAAGCCGTCGACCACCTGTCTGTTCTACCGATTTGAAGTTGAGAGTTAGGAGAGTCAGCGCTTTTCTGTACGTACACCTCACATTTATGACTAACACTCAGCACCAATCCACCGAACGAGATGGAGCAATAACATGGAGAGCGCAAAGTTTGTCGACGTAAAATATAACAGTTCCACAATAATTATTGATAAAGGCAGAGTATCAACTTCTGGGAAAGCTTTAGTGTGTGAAAGGAAGTTGTCAGCATTTCGATTTAAGCGGAAACGTAACGAGGATTCAGCTGGATACAGTATAGGAGATATCAAGGGCAGTCCCACAAACATTTTGAGAGAAGAAGTTATGAGTAGTGAGGGACATCACATTATGTTTAAATCCGATGACGAGGAGGATCGTTGCGTGAAACGAGCAAACACTGATTCGTTGAGCACTTTCGAGACGACGACATCTACGGAACAGGCCGGAATTTTGTTTACAGCCGCTTTGCTTGCTGATCATCACGGACATCCTGACTCCGATTTTCTTACGAAGATGACTGGTACGATACCATTAGGTATCAACGATGTCAATGTAGCAACTTTTGAAGCTTCATTAAGAGACGAAATGACTGAGGGTGTAGAGGATCATGCTGAAGCTGGACTTGGCCCCATTCGGAAAATGAGTGAGTCCAGTAACAATGGGTCGATGAGGAGGATTAGATCTCTTCCTTTGTTTCATTCATTTTCTAGCGATGACTCTGATGGAGAAAATGAAGAAGTTCCCTCTGTTGTGAGTACTCAGTGTTCGTCGAATGTTCAAGCAGAACAAGGACAAATGATGAAAAATCATTGTCAATTTGTGGATCCACCTGAGTACAACCCGACGAACTTTCCTGACACAATGTCGCCTCACGAGTTTGTAAAAGTCGCATTGCAGAAACATGGCGTCGACGCTGTATTTCGCTCAGCCCTCGAATTGAATGAAGGCTTTTTCCTTGATCCGACTGATGAACATTTTGCCGCCTACGAGAAGTGTGTTTTAGAAAGTGTACACAACCATGACTTAGATGCATTACGGCGAATGCATGCTGAAGGAAAGAACTTGCAATGTTGTAATAGGTTCGGTGAAAGCCTTATTCACATGGTTTGTCGAAGGGGTTTCGTAGACATGGCTACCTTTCTCATTCATGAGGCTGGTGTGTCACTGAGAGTGAGAGACGATTGTGGTAGAACACCCTTGCACGACGCTTGCTGGGCCAGCACGCCTGCGTACGAACTAGTTGAATTGTTGATCACCGAAGATCCGGATCTCCTACTGATTGCTGACAAGAGAGGTCACGCACCGTTTGAGTATGCGAGAAGAGAACATTGGCATTACTGGCACAGGTTCCTGTATGATCGCTGGTACTTGATGTGTCCTCGTCCTGGCAGATCCACTATTATGCCTATGCTACCCAGCTAAATTGGATAGTTGTCACGTTCCTCGTGTAGAACATTCGACGCATTTTGTATTGCTAACATTAGACATAATATTTATCATACTCTTGGATTGCAATAGTACTCACTATAGACTTTACGATGAATAGTAGTCGAGGAAGATGTCAATGAGTAGGGGCATCTTGTAGATTACAATTCCAACTTTACAGTAATTTAGCCAGAGTAATATACGGTCTAGGCATCATTTCATTCGACGCAACGACAGTGGGGGGTGACGCCTTCGTCTATTTTAGAGGTGGAGTGAGTGACCACCTTGCCTTTAAAGGATTAGAAACCGCCTTCTCAGTTGAGTGGCAGAAACGTGGTTTGTATTTCTTCTCGATTTAGGTGTAAGGGCGAAACGAATTCTTTAAAAAATAAGTTTTACTCAGTGTCATGTTGTTACCTTCTTTGACAGGTTCGTCTGTGTTAATTCTCAATCTTCCGATAATTCTTCTCTCAGCTTTAATGCAAAACAACGTGATGGAACAGATGGACAACTGAGAGTATATGCATGTGCCTCACTAGGAGAAAATCTCTACATTTCAACAGACATCTGACGCGGTAGTATTTTGGATTTGTCACCTATTCGTGTAGTCGAAAGTCGGAAGCAAACTATTAAACTGAAATGTGATATGTCCTCTTGCCTTTTGGACCCGTACCCGATTTAAAATTCTTATTTTTCCGTTCTATTTGTAATAAAGTCATTTGTATTATCGGCATGGTATATTTCTTCTTTGAAATAGAGAGAGAGTGATTGGTGATTGATGCCGATGATTGTGTACGTACGGTAGATCTACATACATTTTTTTTTATGTATCTTTCGAGTCGTAGGAATATCTTGCATATCTGTGAAAATCTTGCAGGTCGAACGCAATACGAACGTCCTATTCCGAACCTGTAACTGATGAAGAGGATGAGTTGTAAATACAAAATAATATACCTGGTACAAGAGTAGAAGTTAATAAAAAATAAAAGCATAATGTTTAAAAATATTTTAACTCTATCTCCTGGAACACTGGGTCCATTCCCTGTGCTAGGAGCTTATAACTGCTGCCCAGTTACTGAGTGTCAATGAGTACTTGTGACCGCACTAATACATATATATACAAAAATTGTAAGTGAAATTCCGAGTACTTGGAACTAATATATATTTATAAGAATTGTAACTGGAACTCCGCATCCGACGACATCTAAAAGAGACGGATCTCATGTACATAGTCAGTACACATTCCCTTCTAATTTCTTTTGCCATATATCCTTCATGACAAGCATAGGGAGCACGGGAGAGAGAGAGAGAGAGAGAGATACATGTGTGTAATCAGTGACTGCTGTGTAATCATTTTTCATATATGTTGTGACAATAGAGGAAAAATAGAAAAAGTGGTGTAATTAAGCACGACCAGTTTGTTCATTGTAAAAAAGGTTGAATCTCCATCACACAATACATTACATTATATTGCAAAAAGATTTCCATCCTATGATACATCATGTTCAGTATTTACGTTCGAACAATGAGAATGATATTGATTGGTTGGATGCTGTGTTTGCTGTATGCACACGAAACTAGAGCGCAAGAGCAAACCTGCTTTGATTATCCAGGATTTGCCGATTTTCAATTACGTGACTGCCGATTTTACGAGGAAGAGGTCAATCCTGTTCTACTTATTATTTGGGGTTCATCGAATGCGACTTACTGTCTAGCCTATGGAAGTAACTACCCAGATCAGGATACTGGTCTAACTGCATCAGAGGCATGCTGCGTATGGTGAGTTTATGCGCTAGTTACATTTTCGATACGCTTGACTTTTTTCTTACGTCACAACTTATTCATAGTGGCGGTGGCTTACCTCAACTACCTAGCTCCATGCCTACTATATCTCCTTCACTTTCGCCATCAATTTCAGATATTCCATCGATGATGCCTTCGAATAATTCTGAAAGACCATACTCAATACATAGCATCCTCTCACTAGCAGGTGGTGCCCTTGCTCTTATTTTCCTTTAATGATTAAAAAGGCTAACCTAGCTTGGAATCATACGAGTGACGACGGCGCATGCTCCTTCCCTCATCCATTGACTCTAAATTATGCGATAATTCCAAGGCTTAGATGTTGACAATGAAATTATACAGTTGATGTTAAGTGGAGTTTTTATTGTAGTTTCTTGGTATAATTTGGGTTGAATTTTGCAAACATTGAATTCAATTAAAGTCGTTGTATTTGAGTCGAAATCAATATTATAATACAATGAAATTGATTAATTGTTTATTTATGAATGAAGAATTTGTTGAGAAGAAAAGGCAAATACTACAATTGTGACAGGAAAGATGGTAAAGCCGAAGCTAGTTATAAAGAAGCAAGAAAAAGATAATGTCAAAAATATATTTTATCTCTATGTGTTCATTCTTTACCCTCCGCCTCTAATATATAGTTCATATCCTCCTAATGTGAAATATGGTTTAAAAAAAAGCAAAATACGATTTAAGTAAGAAAGAGAATCAGATAGCCATCAATTCCTTATTCAGACAGCTCACCATATCTAGAAGCAACCTTAGTCAAGTTGCTTTTCAAAATTATCATCATGCAAGAGAATGAATTCTAATCGTCCACTAATTTAAATGGATTTCTATCATCATTGGTTCTACTTTTGCGCCAAGATGTAAGCGCCCTCCCAAATTTGTCTGATTTCCTAATTTCTGGACCTATGTTTACGTAAAACGATACCGACGTGTCTTCTTTAACATACTTCATCTGTAAATCTCTTTCCCATGCAAAAGGCGTACTCTCCATGTTCTCTATGTTATAACCAAGTCTTGATAATAGAGGACCTGCGTTCTTATGCATCCTTTCTCTCAAAACATGCGGGTAACGTTTAAATGACTTCCCTATTCTATGTGTTCCGCGTGGTCTATATGAGCTACGCTCAGGAGCATTTACCTTTTCTTCGATTTTATTGCTTATTCTTTCAGAATGAAATACTCCAGGACTTATGAAGTTCATTACTTGTGCCATCTCTTTGCATGTATCTGAAACAAGATCTTCGTATCGCACTAATAACAAACTTATTCCTCTTGTCTTTGCGGTCTTGATATACCCTCTATAGAAAGTGGACCAAGTTTCGATTTCGTTCAATGCCATCTCAAAGAAAAAGTCCGAGTAATCTTCATAAACACTTTGGTGAAGTGACTTTGTGTGAGAATTAGTAAGAGTCATATTGAAATATGAATCAATCGCATCCCATGGATTTCTAACGAGTAACACAATTTTGTTGACCTTAAATGGTATATATCCTCTTCTTTCCGGCCCTAAGTGTCAAAGAATATAAATTATCTGGTTTTGCATCACACATAATTTCAAAGTTCACAACTCACAATGAGTTTTGACAATATCAACCATAGAATTTGATGTTACACCTTCACCAACTAAATTGTACTGGTGAGAAAGAGCTTTGGATAATGTCCGATCAGGGCGGGTGTCACTGCCTGTAACTACTCCACTAACCTTTTCTAGTAAGGAAAATATAGCAAATCGAAGAAAAATTGCAAACAGATTCCGATCAGTCAATGAATAATGAGAAATATAAAATAATTGTCATCGAAATTTACCAATCATGTTGCGAAGCATGCTATTACCACATCGTGGGTACGAAGCCAAGATGACTAAATGTTGATTAGGACTCTGTCTGAAACGTAAGAATTGCAGATTAGAGGATATTTCCATGTTGATTTTATCATTTTCAGAAATTTCCTTTATACTCAGACCATGCTGATATGCTACGAGTAATGACGATAGGGGTCCCTCCTGGTTTGATTTCATTTCTGACACCATTCGGATCCTTTTCTGTAAACGCCTAGTATTTAATCTGTCCAAAAGAACAAGAGGATCAGTAACTTTTATTTCCCGAAACATATGCCTCCATCGTTTTTCCATCATTACAGGTATTTCACATGTATCATTGTAAGAACGAGATGTTCCTCGGTTGGGGCGGGGCAAGATACGTATGGAGTTTTCGTCAACGCGAAAGACTCGCAAATGACAAAGCAATCGTTTACATGTTATTAATGCAGACGTGCCTTCGAACTCGTTACAGTAAGTCAAAATTTGACTCAACAGATGTAAAGAGAGGTGGCTAAGTGGGCTTCTTGATAGGTTTTTGTTATCCATGAAGAAGTTTCAATAGAGCTCTGTCCTTATGCAGCTCACAATTTACGTCGAAATGCCGAGATGTGGTTTAAATGGTGGAGAAAACTGCAACACACTTTTGACGTGAGCGACAATTTTTTATCTATTTCGTCACATCTCTCGTATATATCCGTCCGTCCGTAACCCTAACGATTTCATGGGACTCACGCCCTGGCGGCTGGCGGTACAGGGGCTGCGATCTGCGATGCAGGATGCATCACTCTCTCTACCGAACGACGTAAGCATAGACATGTACCAAAAGTGCCAAGTGCAAAGCACAGTGTTGCGCAACTTCGCTCAATTCGGTAGGAATGGATTGAGTTGTACGTTGTTCGTATGTGACAATGTACATGTACGAGGAAAAAGTATGCTGTACCCGAATCGCTTCGCAACTGTGATAAAACTTTGTTTTTATCTTTTATTTGTATGATAAATCGACTATAAATTTAAAATATTTAGAAAATGACTTTTTCCAGTGAAATGCAAATTTTCAGTTTCCCCAAAATTGTACAACGTTGTGTTATCTGAACTATGTAATTAAGAATCGTAGTTGTGTTATATATTACTATTATTTTCTTCTCTCTTCATTCATATGGATCTTTACGTCAACGAGGTTCGGCGCTTTTGTTAGTCATTGTCTTGCTTAACTTTGTAGATTTTAGAACTTTAATATCAAGGCTCCAACAATGGTCAAAGTGAAAGATGCCAATTACTTGATTAACAAAAGAGTCGTAGGCTCTGGTGCTTATCTTGATAGTTCAAGTCCTTCATCTACAAATTCGTCATCGTTTTGCAGCAATCCCGATGACTTAGAGGAGTGTGATATGCATTTCACCGGAATGGCACCGTCGGAAGACGTTGACAACGAGAAAGGTGACACTCTCAACCAGTTTCGTGTCAACATGTCGAGGACGTTGTGAGTTATGGAGGAAAGAACAGGATTTATGAGAAATTGAAGGGGAAACGACTTATAAGTATAGCATTTTGCGTTTGCTTTACTTCTTTTGTTTTGGGATTGGCGTTGTTTCTCATCTCGGATAGGGTTTTCGAGGATACGGGGAGTGATACAAATGTTTTAAAGTCACCTGAATCTGAACCCGATGTAGATTTGCCTAATGCTGTTAAAAGGAATGGAGAAGTTTGTGAGGAGTCTAGTGAATGTTCAGAAAAGGAATCTGTTTGTGCCTTCGCTCACAACCAAACCATTTGCTGCTCTAAAGGGGTAAATATAAGAAATACGTTGTATTGTGCAGATCAAGAAGATGGGAGTGATTGCAACGACGGCAAAATCTGCATAAGTTTGTTTTGTTATCATGGAGTTTGCTCGGAAGCACTCCATTCTGGCGAATTATGTGTACTCGATATAGATTGTAGAGGAGGAGAATGTGCATACGAAGAATTTCAACAAAACGCAAATAAAGTCTGCTGTAGTTCAAATGATGATCCCGATAATCGGCCGTCGATCATGATTGATGATGTTAAATATTGTACCAATTTATCAGTTAGAAATATTTGTGAAAGCGATGAAATGTGCATGTCAAAAGCATGTGCATATTCGTACCCTCAACGGGAAAACAAACAGTGTTGCGAAGCTCACACGCTCTCCACCAGATTTAAGGGAAAAGAATATTGTGCTGATAAATCAGTTGATGAACCATGCGCGACAGACGAAATGTGTATAGAGTCGTTGGTGTGTTTAGGCGGGCTATGCTCCAACCCGCTTTTGGAGTCTGGCTCACATTGTACGAGTCATGATGAATGTGCGGGAGGGCTATGTGCACAGCACATTTTCGGTAATATTTCTGAAACAATATGTTGTTCAAACGAACGTAGTGTTGAAGCTCTAAACCAACAAGGGCAAACAATTATTTTCTGTCAAAGTCAGGAAAACGAGCCATGTGCGACAAGCGAAATGTGCATAGATTCGTTGGTGTGTTTGAACGGGTTGTGTTCGAACACGCTTTTGGAATCTGGTTTACCTTGTGCCAGTCATGATGAATGTAGAGCGACTCTATGTGCTGAGCAGTTTTTTGGTGATTATTCTGAGACTTTATGCTGTTCAAGTAATAATAGTGTTGAGGCTGAATTCGAAGAGGAACAAGCAGCCGTTTTTTGTGGAAATCAAGAAAGCGGGTATTCATTGTCTAAATGACGATATGTGTGCTTCTGGGAGATGTGCAATACGAAACTTTACAATCTCAGGTGATTATATTTGTTGTGACGGCGATTATGAGGAGATAGATTCGTTTCAAGATCCAAACTTATCTACATTCGTTTGTACCAATCAACATCTTGATATGCCTTGCGGAACTGATTCAATGTGTAGTTCTGGATTTTGTAATCTCGGCCAATGCAAAAACAAAAGTGTGTCTTTAGTTTACGTACAATTTACGTGTTCAATTTTTTTAATCATAATTATTGTTTACTGATGTCGTAGGTTTGAGAAATGATTCCTGTCAATCAAACGCTGAATGCCAAAATGGTTATTGCGCCAAGAATAACTTTACTCAGGATGCTCAAATGATTTGTTGTTCAGATAATAACTTCGAGGAAGCGATTTTGCCAGGAAATCAGTCATCACCAGAATTTCATTGTACGGGACAAGATGATTTTGATCCCTGCGCATCAGATTCAATTTGTTCATCAGGAGTATGCATTAATGGCTTGTGTGACTCTGAAAAAGGTCGGTATTTTGCTACATCATATTTTCCTATTATATGACTTTTCATGACCTGCATATTTGTTTGCAAATAAGGAGGTGGAGGTAGCTTATGTGACTCGAATTCTGATTGCCAGAACGACGTCTGTGCAATAGAGTCTTTTGGATCAGAAAGTCAATATGTTTGCTGCAATAGCAACTCGTCCGTAGGAGTAAGCATAAACAGTACATCGGTTGAAGTTTGTAAGTCTGAAATAATTTATTGTTGAGGAGGGTGTCTTATTTTTTGTACGAATGGATAGGTGCAGGACAACCCCAAGGTGCTCCATGCTCAACCGCTGATGTATGCCTCGGCCAATACTGTATCAACGAAAGATGTTCATCAGAATGTAAGGAATGGATTTACGCAGTAATTTTCCTTGATATTAATTTCTTAAAGTTTTTTTTCAAGTATTACAGGTGGGTGCAGTTTGTACCAAAAATAGCGACTGTGAATCGGACAGATGCCAAGGAGGACTTTGTTATTACTCCTCAAGTTGCAAACCTATCAAGGAAGATGGGCCGCCCAATTTCCAAAATTTGAATATCGTTTTCGTCGGATCAGGTTTTGTGAACAAGGAATCATTCGAAGAAAAAGTAAATGAAATGTTCTCTTTAATACAAACGTATGATCCATTTTCAGCAAATAACCAGCTCTTCATGGCTTACTTCGTGAACACATTGGTGGGAAGCTATTGTTCACTTCATTGTCAGAACCGGAGTACCTTACTATGTTGCGATTTGGATATGGTTTACGCACTAACCGCTGAATGCTTTCAGCCGGGAACTCATATACAAACAATTGTGGTCGAAAATACAGGTGAATATGGAGGTGCCGGATACTTCAACGCTAATGTCGCTACAACTACTCTCCATGAATACGGTGGTAGGTTAGCAGTTCACGAGCTCGGGCATAGCCTTTTCCAACTGGGCGACGAATACGAAAGTTCTAAAGACACAAGCACAAAAGCAAATTGTGACAATGACGGGTGTCCGAAGTTTACCGATTTAATAGGACATTTTGACGAAGTAACTTGTGACACGAAAGGCTGCACCGAAAACTCCTATTTTATCGGCGAACGCTCTCTAATGGATTCGCTTGATCTACCTCTCGGTCATGTGAATACACGCTATACATGTTGCACTTTTCTAGCTTTCACTGGAGAATTTCCCAGCTATTGTGAGAGGTTTGATTTTCAGCCTAATGATTTACGCGAATACTGCGATAAGGATTATCAAGGGCATTACGATAGCGACAATACCACATTACGCAGCGCTTTTATAAGAAGTTTGCCCGATATCCCTCCGCCGTTAACAGAAGATATATACTTATTCAACAATCCAAGAGATTCATTATATAGATGAAAGTAAAAGAGCGACAAAGCTGCCCTCTGCGGTTATCAAGGTGGGCGCTATTCAACCGATTCATAATCAATATAATTTAAACGCCATAATAAAAACCAAGACTGCGCTAAAACTTAAGCTCAGCCTATCTTCTTCATTATGCTTACCTCATCCTATAGGCTCAAGACTCATGCTATCCGCCCATTTACGATCAAAAAAATTTGGTCATATTCGTAATCTAGTCCAGACAAAGATCTAGACAATAATGATCTTAGATCTTACAATTTCCAACAATGTGAGGTTATTGACATGTGACATGTGACCATATTTTGCTCCTTGTTTTCATCCCTATTATTTACTCCGCAGTACTATATACTTCGAAGTACGTGTATATTGTTGAACATTCAAATGTCGAACCCGCACGAAAACAGCGTGAGAAGTTTTGAAAACTTCACAAGAAGAATAGTGAAGACGTGACTATTCTTTTACCTTTAAATTGTACGACGACTTTGAAGAAAATACAATTAATGGCTTCTCCTCAATGACTGCGACTAACCCCGAACATATTTTTCTTCATTCTGGAATTATTTCACGCAAATTCTTCTTCAAATGACTGCATAACAAATAATATTTATGGACAAACGAATTCTACATTGAAGTATCTTCAATGCGCATGTATTGGTTTTCACTTCAACCTTGAGGCGAAACGCGAATCTAGGTTCACGGATGAACCGGTAAGGCTAGGCGTGATAACTTTTCTGTGTGTGTAACGCGGGCATAGGGCATATTTGTTATCACAAAAAAAGGTCTTGTTTAAAAGTGCTTAGAGTCGCTGTCGACATTGCATTCACTTCACATTCATAAAAAAAGCTTTACGATACTTTCTATTTCTGTACCCGTTCAACTTCACCGCGTACAAGTTTGATCTCATTATTATCTACAGTCATGGGAGCAAAAAATTCAAAGGCGGCTAAGAAGAACTCAAGCAGCAGTAAAAGCACTAGCACTCGCACTGCTAAACGTGGACGTAAGAAAACAAAGCCACAGAATAGAACGAACACTGTATCATTTAAGGATTCGAAACATGGAGAATCTTCTCAAGGTGGTGGTGATAACTCGAAACCCATGGCTCGTCGTCGGTCCAGTTCAGGTGGATTCCTGAGGTTGTTGTCGAAAACGGAGAGTTTTAAAATTCGTAAGTGTTTTAATTTTATTTACCGTTGATTTAGTTTGCGAACTGGTTCCTTGTTACATGCACTTGATAGTTCTTTTCAACTTAATATGTTCACATTGCGATTTTGAAAGGAACGCAATTTACAAATCACTTCCGTTTGACATCCTCGGCGCATCATTTGCAATTTAAATACGACACGGAACTATTGGAAGATACAGAGCAAATGGATGAGAGCACTCATTACAAGCCACAGAAATTGTTCAAGTCAAAGGATTTTGTGTTCGAGCGTGTTCTTGGAAAGGGGGGATTTGGAATTGTGTTACAGGCCAAGCGAAAAACTACTGGCTTGCGTTATGCGCTAAAGGTTCAGCCAATTGAGACAATGGTGAGTACTTGTCTCACTAGCTCGCGTGAAAAGGATGTGACGCTGTTGCACATGGAACGAACAGTACTTGCCGTGTGCAGAGGGCATCCGTTTATTGTTAGTCTAGAATATGCGTTTTTGGATGAACGTTATTCAATTTTGGCGCTCGAATGTTTAACCGGTGGTACCCTCGCGCATTTGATCATGAAATCGCCTCGACGACAGCTGCCCATTTCCGTGTGTAAGATTTATACTGCCGAAATCGCCCTCGCGTTGAAATTTATGCACGACAAAGGTATTATTTATCGTGATTTAAAACCAAGCAATGTTCTCGTTGATTCGAAGACTGGTCATATTAAGCTCAGTGACTTTGGTCTCGCTGGAAGCATTGTCCGAGCTGAAGGACATGAGGAGTCTTACGAGCCGTCGGGTAGTGAAAAACTCGGCGGTATGGATACGCCAACTACTAATGACGACGATACGTCAGCTGCTTCACACGAATCTCCTGAAATTGGTTTAGAAGATGTTGACAAGTTTGCTTTGGAAGAGGATGAAAAGTTTATTGAAGAAATGTTCCAAGACAGCCGTTTGGATGAACCAGAAGTAAGTAATCAGGACTTACGACCAAATCGAATAGAAGGTGAACGTAGGAAAGTTTGTTGGGTTCGCCGTCGTACTCTATGTGGAACAGCAGGATATCGCCCTCCAGAACAAGTTTTGCAGCGTTACATTAAATATGATAATCGAACGGGATATGATGAACGCGCTGACTGGTTTGCGTTAGGCTCGACTTGCTACACAATGATCGCTGGAAAGCGTCCGTTCCCAAGCAAAGCTGAAATCTTACGACAGGCTCAAGAAAAAGCTTTGGTTCCAATGACTCCACAGGATCTACAAGATGGTTTGTTGCCTCAAATTGGTGAGCTCCCTGATCATGCTGCGGCCATGGTTCTGGACGACGCTGAATTCAGAGGAATGATGAGCAAAATCAGACACTCCTCTCGTTTCGACACAAATGACGACATGAGAGATTTCATTGAGAAACTATTGGCACGAAATCCACACGATCGCCTCGGCTTCTATACTATGACAGAACATAGTTGGATGTCTGACACTTCTTTTGTTGAAGAAGACCTACTCAAACTTGAATTTCCTGCGGAAATTATGGATCTTGTACGACGAAATGCATCTTCATTTAAAGAAAAACAACAACCAAGGGAGATAAAGAGAGGCAGAAAAGCACCCCTGGTTGATGCTCCCCCATCTACTATGTTCGACTTCATCGATGAAATGGTAGACGTAGAGTGTGCCAATAAACCTCGCAGCGAAGCTAGAGCGCTGGAAAAACGCTGGTATGCTGACCCGTTGGACGAAAATCTTGCTTTATTTAAGCATTGGAATTTTGTGAGTAACGAAACAATAACGTTGGAAAAGCAAGCACTGGTAAAATCGCAGGCGCGCGCGGCCGCACGAGAAGCATTGGAAAAGAAGACGAAGAAGAAAAGTGCTTATGTGGTGTCAAGAAAAAGCACAGGTCGAGCTTCTCGAATAAGGTTCTAGAATATATAGTTTGTACACTACACGCTCACCATTACTCGTCATTGATGTCTTCGCAGCTAATCATGATGCATTCCGGGTAGCACGCCAATTATTTGCACTTTTTTCGAACCCGATAGAAACGGGCTTGCAAGATCATTAATTTCGATCATCGCATCTGGTAACAATAAGACTAAGGACATGTACTTGACATACTCTTACAAACTGAAGTTGCGCCTAGAATTATTAATGCTTGGATTTACTTTTAACAGGTGATAAGCTCTCCTCCCAATAGTAATACATCTTTTTACGTGGATTTTGTTGACCGTACTCCTACCCCTCTAGCCTACAACGGCCCCGTTGCTTTTCCCGTTTCATGGCACGTGATATCAAATGATAAACTTTTCACACACGATCGCGTGGTACTATCTATCAAACCTTGACAGTAAGACTGCTGAACCTCATTACGAAGACTGCCTATGGACGATAAGTACATTTATTCAATATATTTTTGAATTCACATGAAAGATATGTTTTGGCTCCACGAGTTAGGGGTTGGTGCCTTTCATAGATTTTTTAAAAAAACTCCGGACAATTTTATCACAAATCCCTTCAGATGATCCAAACCACCTGCTGGAAAGGTCTCAAATGAATGATACTGTCGAACTGAGAACCCGGGCCTCTTTCAAGGCAATCATCCATTACTTAGTACTTAGTGCCTACAGGTCTCACGGTAAGAATGGAATCGATTCGCTTGTCGTTGGTCAATTTGGCGAAGTAAACAAGGAATTCAATCACTATATGAATTTATCCCTTGACAAAGGTGGCTGCAGAATCACAAGAAGTAGAAAATAGGAATCCCGCGAGCTCTACGGATCGCATACATAAAAAAGGAAAGGGCGCTTACGCTCTATTGAAGAAACAAAGAGTAAACTAATGAAAGATCGGGTACAATTCATAAAAAATAACAAAACACGCTCCTACTCAGGCAAGCGTGTGCTGGAAATGCGAGGGGGGTGTTACATACTTCCGAAGTATTACTCAGAAAATATAGGAGTTCATGGTTCCATAAAATGATGGTGCGTAGTATGAAGAGGACAACGATAGGATGATCTATAACTGTTACAAGAGTAGACCGGTAACGGTACCCTAACGACAACGAAGCACCACCGATGAAAACAAAATCGTCCACCATTGCAACCATTTTGTAATTGTAACATACGAGTAGAGAGCAACATTATTTTTCATTTCCGTTTACTATCACAAGGCGTTGCATTCTTCACTTACACATTACACAACGCAAATGACAATCATTGAATCGTTGCTGCCATTTTTTCCGCCTCCTGTCATAAACTTGTTATTGAAAAATGGAGTGGATTTGACGAATCTCGATGATTCAACTCTGGTGACTAGCATCTGTGCCGCATTATTTGTCGTTGTTCTTGTAAGAGTTATTCTGTTTTCTGATCGGAAATCAGCTTACGACGAAGATGATACCATACTAATTCGTGATAATGAAATTTCGTTGTCGAAAGATGTAAATTCGTGCACGCTCATTTGCGGTGCGACGGGCAGTGGAAAAACTATGCTTTTTCAGAAATTGCTCGGAATCG
>Ga0115008_10002503_pt1 | contig 15208 bp, 6 predicted proteins | sample FraStrMetagenome_FD_87164 | JGI IMG/M metagenome (GOLD analysis project Ga0115008, IMG submission 87164) | Marine eukaryotic phytoplankton communities from Arctic Ocean - Fram Strait ARC3M Metagenome | ecosystem: Environmental > Aquatic > Marine > Oceanic | place: Fram Strait | collected 2012-06-18
ATTCGGCTAATCCTTGCTTTTTCATTAGAGCTAGTTCATCTTTACATGCCTTGTTAAATTTCTTAAAGTGCGGTACTGCAGCTTTAGAATATCAATCTTGAAATAAATCAATTGCCATATTCAGATTGCTTGCTATTTCGTCAGCCTGTTCATCACCTATTTCTTCAAAATCATCAGAAAGTCTTAGTAACTTTTTCTCACCAGTTCCCTTTGAAGCGAATAAACCACGTTTTAGTAATGCAACAATTGGCTCTTCTTTAGCTTCAGTAACTACTGATTCATTTATATCTTCGATAGTAGCTGCCATATTACCAATTGCCATAGTTACGTTTCCGTTTCTCTGATATAAATAATACTTAACACCTTTTGGGTTTGCTACATTCTGAAGGATTATACGTTCTACTTTTTGTTTACCTACTAAAGTTTTACCCTTAGTTACTTTGAATTTTGCTTCATTACCACTACTCATTGATGAACCATACTTAATTGTAATCTCATCACCTTTTTTGAGTTTATCGTAAACCTTAAATTTGGATTTCGTATCCATAGATTTACCTTCGGTTAATCCCTGTTGGTTGTTTATTTCATTTACTTTTTGTTCGATAGTATCAACGTGTGATTGAATATAAGAATGTTCTTGTTCCAATCCCATTATTTTTGCCATCTTCATAATATTTTTTGCAATATTATTAGCAACCATTGAATAATCTCTCTCAGGGTTGTATCCTTCTCTCTGAATGTGTTCTTCTATAAAGAAAAGTGCATCTTGTAATCTTACACTTCGCTCAGCCATATCCATATCTACACCCTTAGATTCTATATCACCATATAGTGATGATGCGCCAGGACAAACGTGAAAGTATTTAGTTTGGTATTCACCTATCTTAATTTCTTCTTTATCATTTTCATCTTCACCCATTGAACTCATATCTTCATATTCATGTGAGTGAGTTACTTCTTTTATAAATCTACCTATAAACATTTTAACATTCTCGTTCATGCCTTCTTTAAGTGAAGTAATTTTAGCACCTACAGGCCCACCGATAAACATTGATGCGAAAAATGAAATAGCATCTATAATCTCATAACCGTCCCATTTTGCTGATTTAGCAATTGGTACTCCGTGGTTTTGTTCAATCGAATCTTCCATATCTGTTCTACCATAATACTTAGATTGTTTTGCTTTAGGAAACATATTTTGAACTTGCTTAGCTTCACTATGGAAGTTAGCATCTGTTAGTGCACCTATTAGGATATGTTTTAATCCGTGGTGTACTTCTGGGTCTGAACCCCTAAATCCTTTAAAATATGCATCTAAATCTTTTTTAACTTTTTTATTTAATCGAGTATTCATTGTTATGCCCTTGTTTTACTATCTGTAGTTTGTTCGCTTTTAAGTTTTCCTATAAAATTAACTTTTAACTTTTCGAAATCGTTATCAATCTTTTTCATCAACTCAGCCTCACTCATTCCCTCACCCCATTGTTCAATAGAACCATCCTCATTTACGAATGATGCTTTCAACGTTGTTTTTAAAACTTCTTTTTCTAATTCGGCTTGTTTTAACCAAGCTTCTGCATTAGATAACATCTTTTTTCTCTCATACTCTTCGTACCCACCTTTTTGTTTTAAATCATATTCCATTAAGGTAACACAATCTAAACACATACCATGTATAGCTTTCATCTTCATGTCTGCTTGGCCTGGTTCAATACAAGTACAAGTTTCTTTGTTACAATTAGGAAATGATTTTAACTCTTGTCTGAGTTTAGCCATTTTACCAATTTTAACTTTGAAACCATTTCGTTGTTCCCACTTTTGGCCTTTATTATCAACCCAAGTTTCTCCAACTTCTCTTCGTTCAACTACTTTATCAGTAAATGAAATGGTTTTTTTAGTTTGGGTTTTGTGTTCCCCACCTAACATTTCTCTTACTGCTTTAATATTATTTAACTTTGACATAACTTATTTTGTTTTATATAAATATGAAAATAAAATCTTTAAGAGTAAAATAACCCTAAAATCTGATTTAGTGATGCAAAGGTACCTGTTAATTTGTATGTTCCACCTTTATATGTGAATACGATACCTTCGTTTGGTACAATCTTATCCTTACCACCTACAGCGGCTAATCTTTCTAATTCCATTTTTAATTTTGCAATCTTCTTTGGGTCTCCACTTTTCTGAACATCTTTGATTGTGGAATCCAATCTCTTCTTCATATCTCTAACTGCCTTATCAGGGTTAACTGTTAATGCTGAACCCATAAATGAAAGTACATCTGCACCTACACCTAAGAATATATCTTCGAACTTACGAAGGTTTGTTTTAGATATTTTAATTTGGTCTATCTTATCTGTTTTCTTAGCCCAATCTAATACTTTAGAATCGGTAATATTCTTTTTATCTAATCTAAATGATTTATCATAGAATGCAAATCGTTTAACCAATCCCATTTTAGTTTTGTTATCTAATGCAGATGGTGAATTTTTATCAACGTATTGTTCCCACCATGCTTGATGGTAATCTGCAACACCATTAGAATCCTTTAGTTTAAATTCTTTTTGAACTTTGTTTAATTGTGAGAAGTACTTACCCTGTAACTTAGAAAGTTCTACTGATTGTGGTAGATTTACAACAGGTGGTCCTTGAATTGTATAATTCTTTTGAACATCCTGATTAATTTGTTTAATCATACCAGCTAATATTCTAGCAGATGAAGTATCAGCCCCAATTGCTTTTCCATTCTCATCATAATCCATTGTTCCGTGGAATACTAATAATGGCTGGCCATAAGGAATTACATTTACTGATGTTGGGAATATAACTTCTATATTCATAAAGGATGAACCTTGATTGAATACTTTATCTCTTTGTGCTTTTGATAATCCTTTGATTGCTTTAGATAAATCTTCCATAGCGAAATTGTATGCATCGGTTAATCCACCCCTACCTTGAAATTTAGAAGCTACTCCACTAATATCCAATGCGTTTTCACCACTATTCTTTAAGTGTCCACCATTACGAGCAGCGATTAAACCTTTATCATCTCTATAACTAATAGCAAGTGCTTGTCCATCTGTTTTTTCTCTAGTGAATTCTAACTTACCATTTAAAGCGTTTGATATGATTGTTTTTAAATCACCAAACGTTAGATTCATCTCCGTATCAAATGGGTGAGCCATATGCCCATATGCTCCACCTTCGGTAATCAATCCTTCTTTTACTATATTGTTCGGTGAAGTTTCTTTTTTAGGTTCATTTTTAGAACTATCTTTTCCTTTTTCAGCATCTAGGAAATTAACTAACTTATATCCAACAGCAGTCGCTACTTTTGTAATATGTTTTTTCCATTTGTTATAAGCTTGAGTTCCCTTATAATCATCATATCTGTGTGATTGTGCATCTAACCCCGCAACACCTGATGGGAAGTATGATACTGGATATTTATCTTCAATACTTCTAGCATCATCTGCGAATATAGAATCTTCATCACTTCCTAATATATAATCAACTACTTGCCATCCCAATCTTCTTGCCGTTTCATCACCAACTGCTTTGTATGATTTTGAGTTACCATAATATGCGCCCGGTCCATCATCGACTGTTCCTTTATTTAGTTGAGTTGATGATGCTTCTGATAATAGTTTATTAAAATCAAATGTAGATAAGAATCGTTCCATTCTAATTTCTATCTTACTTAATCTATTTGTTACAAATTTATATATCTTTGGGTTGAACTTACCATTGTATGCCTTTTTGAATCCAGCTTTTCTAATCTCATCATCCCCTGATGATAGTGATTGTCTTACTTCAGTTCCACTAATACCACCAGCTTGAGCTGGTGCTACATAAACATACCCCGTATCTTCATATCCTTTTTCAATTCTATCAGGATGGTATGGTTCAAAGTATTTACCTTTTAATCTATATCTATCCTTTTCACCAACAACAGTTACGAATGCTGTAGTTTCTTTATTGAATTTACCTATAATTTCTTTAGGAGCGTATGGGTTTTTGATTTGAACAATTTTATTTGATGAGATTCCAAACATCTTCATCATAATCATTTTCTTTTCGTTAAACTTAAATGGTGATTTAAGATTATCTGTTTTATTGGATGTACCAATGTAAACATTATCCCTACCAAATTGTTTTACCAAATGTTCGTAAGTAGCGTTATGCCCTTTATGAAAAGGTTGAAATCTACCAGCGTAAACTACTACCTTTTTTTCTATATTCTCAGTTAAGATTCCCTTAACCCATTCTTTAATTAATTTTCCCATAGTAATAAATATCCTATTTTTAATTTAAAAGTGATTATCCACAATTATCTTTATATCCCATCAGGTGGGAATACCCCATCAGGCACTATTGGCCAGTTCGGTTCAACTATCCAATCTACATCTTTGATATATGTTACTACATCATCTACTCGCAGATGAACAGTTACATGGTGGTCTATATCTTCTAAATCGATATGGCAAAATACACACCCATTTGGTAGAGGTATTGGGCCCGATGTACTAGTTGAATGAAATGATGCAGATAAATCTGGTCTTGTTGCTAGCTTATCTGCTACCCCATCAATACTGCCTGAATCTATTATTAATCTTCTTCTTCCGTATAATACCATTTTTATATCCTTTTATGTTGCGTATGTTCCATAATTAATTTCATTCATACCATCTGGATTTGTTCCGGTTATATCAGAACCTAACCCCATTCCTATGGGGTATAGTTGCATTCTATCCCATCTAGTTTTAATATCATAGATGGCATGACCATCATCTATATCAAGTCTCATCGATAATCGCTGTACTGATTGATTAAATTTACAACACATCTGTAGTTTTGTCCATCCACCATTAGAGTTTAATTGTTGTTTTCTATAATGTGATGAAGCTTCTGATGGGGAATCGTAATCTCCACCTTCGGCGACAGTATGACCACTAAAGTTGTACTTAAATTGAAATGGGGTAGGGTCGCTAGGTAAGTAGACAAGTTTTGTACCAAACAGCCACATTGTCACATTCGGCCGATGATACCCACCACTAGAGACTTCTCTGACCCACGCCTCCGCATACCAAATTTGGCCTACATCAGCTGTCATATAAGCTACTGCTTTATGATTGGGTCCACTATAATTATTAGTATATACTTCATTAGATGTTGAACCCTCATGGTTTTCGATGTGTAGTACTTTTCGACCGTAATATGATGTTGAACTATTTACACTGTGGTAATTTTTTGTTCTAAGGGCCTGCATGCTGCCCCAGCTACCAGGATGTGTGACTATTGTGGGGTTCGGAGCTCCACCAATATTACTTCCAAGTGAACCAGAAAAGTTTGCAGGAACATCTCCATAATTTATTCTCGGTGCCCATCCTTCTGCATCATCATAGTTATCTTCGACTACCCCATTGGAATCTTCCGATTGAACATCAGGATGCATCCTTATTTTAGAAGTAGTACCCTGCCAAACCGCTCGTATTAAGGTCTTTTTATCCCCCCTACCAGCCAAGTTATATGGCCAGGCTGGTTGTCCTTGTCCCGAATATGCCATATTATTGTTCCATCATTATATCAATTCTAGCTATGTTACCACCGTAGAAACTATCTACAGTACTGTTGTCGTCTAGATTTTCCAATTTGAACCAAGGAGTACCTTTGAAATCTGAAATTGGTTTATTTTGCCAATCATCTATTTGATTTGCTTCATCTACCCAATACCTTTCCAATATTACTTCTTCATATTGATAGCCCATATCAGCAGCTGCTGTTACGTGATAACCGTTCATCATTTCGCATGGCGGGCAGTTAGCTTCTGTATAACACCATAATTTATAATTTTTGCTCATAACTATTCTCCTTCTAATTTTTTTATTCTATTTTGTAAATTTTCTATCATTGTTTGTTGCTCTTTAACACTTTCTATTAGCAAAGGTATTAACTTTTCATAATTAACAGCTAGCATACCTTTCATTCTAGGGTTATTATCGTTATCTCTTTTAGTTACTGCTTCTGGTAATACTTTTTGTACTTCTTGTGCTATAACTCCAATATCGTGTTTTTGACCCTTTGCATTTTCTACCCAACCTTTTGTCCAGTCAGGACCTTTTTCATTCCAATCAAAAGATACACCTCGTATCTTTTTTATCTTTTCCAATGGGTTTTCTATTTTGACAATATTATCTTTCATACGTTCATCAGAAGCAGCATATGCTATAATATCTCCACCAGCTTGAATTTCTCCTGCAGTATAAATGTCTCCGGCAATACCATACAAGGTATAACCAGTTCCACCAGGTGCACTTCCAACATAAGAAGCCATTATCATTTGATTAGTAGATGCTGGACAATAGTCTAAGTTAGCTTCAGCAAATACTCCTGCATAATATGGTTTAGTAAGAACAGTACCACAAGCGCTTTTTCCAGTAATTTGCCCAGTACCCCAAAGTGAATTTGCATTACTGCCATTTCCAATTCCAAAGAATGCTGCTGCTCTGTTTGAACCTTCATCTTGATTATTTGCTTCTACATAGATTGGAGCTGCATCTGCTGAATTACCAAAGTCTGATGATTCTATAACTCTTAATGTTCCATCTTGCATTTTCATACCAGCATGAGTTGATATTAGATTGTCATCTAATGTAATTACTTCGGTCCCAGTGGAATCAAAGAATTTAAGGTCTGCGTTTGCTCCATCTATCTCAATTCTTTGATTGGAACTGCCACCAAATGTTGCAACGCCATCATTAAGATTTAATTGTGTTCCAGCTGATGACCCCCAGTTTGTTGATTGAATATTTCCTGTAGAAATACCTGCTCCAGTTATCGTAGTACCTTGTGATACTTTTCTAACATTCATTGATTTGAGGAATAACTTAGTCGCAGTTGGCTCCATTCCAGACCAATTAAGTACTACTACAGAGAAATATTTAGCAGTTGCTGTTGGAGTATAAGTTCCGTTATAACCCACATATGATGTTGTTATAGCGGCGTTCTCAGTAGGTAATACAGTTACGCCATCATCAGCATAAAAAGCCGTAGTCTTTTGACGTGTATCTTCTATAACTTCATCTTCGGAGGTCGAAGTTCCATTAGAATTATGAGATATACTATCTTTTCCAGCTGGAAGTTCTGAATCGTATTCGTATATTCTTATATAAAATCCATTCTCATCACCATCATCAGCTTTTGCCTCAAGCCTAATTTTATAGGTTTGTTGAACTTCGATAGGAAATGCATGAGATGCCATACCAATTGCAGCGTCGGTTGTGCTAGATAGTTCTACTATGTTACCATTACCATCACCTAAATTTGTAGATTTTATAGTGGAAGTATCATCGTTAAGATAAGCAGCTCTCCAACCTCCAGGTCTACCATCTTTTCTTAATAGATGTCCTGTTGGGTTTCCAAATAGTTCCCCAGCTGATGAATTATATCCACCTTCAACCGCAATCTGTCCTTTAACTGCTAATGTAGTACCATCCCATTCTAACTTAGGAGATGTTGTGCCACCTAACTTAAATGTTCCATCATCTAATCTGAATTGAGAACCTGCATTGGTTGTTAAATTGTTTGATTTAATTACACCTGTTGAAATTGAATCACCACTTATTTTTGTAGAACCACCACCACCAATTTCAGTTATTTTAATGTAATCTAATTGAGTTCTACCCGCCTGGCCAGAGAAGTTCGCTATAAACATTGGAGTTATATACCCATTAAGTACACCTTGATGTATTGTACCTGGATCGGTATCAGAATTATGTAATCCACCGTTACCACTACTTGCTGTTCCTTTAAAGAAACCTTTTTTAATTATCCAATCCGTACCATCAGTTAATGTGTTTGAAGCTGCAGCTGCGAAATAGTGTTGTGCACTAAATGTATCAGTACCAGATGCATTAACTTTGGTTATACCATCACTAGCATATGCCGTAATACCCGCATACACCAATGGAAGCGACACGTTTGCCGCGTCAAACTTATATCTGACTTCAAGTTCATACAATGAGTTCTCATTAAATGGTATTAGTTTGTTTGATGACATCCAAATTTCATCGTTACCATTAGCATCACCAAATTGTGCAGTTCTACCTGAGAATTCCCCTTGTCCCGTAACGAATGCAGTTTCGCCATCATCTTCCCACTTATAATACCCCACACCAGACCCATCAACTTTAGGAGTATCTGATGTAGTAAACGTTTGATTTGCGGTTAAGTTTCCTGAGAAATCATCATAGAATATAGTTGCCCCATTTGAATTTTTACCTTCAAATTCAACATCACCACTAATCTTAATGTTTCCATTTGAACCACTTATAAATTGAGTATCGGTATTTCCTAAGAAAAACTTATCTACTTCTACATTTACTTTAGAACCACTAATCAATAATGATTTATCAGTATTGTTCCATGCGAAATAACCATCAGTTGGATTAGTTGCTCCACTAGCATTCCCACCTAAGTAGAAATTACCACCACTATCTAAGAATGATGTGAAATCTGCTAATGTTGCGGTTGTTCCACTACCAATTGCCCCATGATATCCAAATACATTTGAGTTCATTAATAAACCTGCTCCTAACGTACCTTGTACTGAACTTAGTGATTCTGTTAAGAATGAAAAGTCTTGATTGTCTGCTCCAGTATCACCTTGTGGTCCTGCTAATGATTTAGCGATTGAATACGTTTTAGATATTTGTACCTGAGCAGGAGTACCACTTGCGGAAGTTGCTGTAATATCTACAGAACCACTATCTGGTGTTAACCCACTAACAGTTAAAACGTTGGTACTTAATGATACAGTTAATCCAGTTGTTGTATTTTGTAATGTGTAAGTGTATGCTGATGTTTTATCAGTAATACCTTCGAATACTTTCATTGTAGTACCACTACCAGCAAATGATGAAACAGTTCCATCAGCTGCGGCAGGAACTACATCAGCTTCGGATGTTAAAAATGTCGTTACTGCATCAGCTCCAGCAGCCCCATCTGTACCATCGATAGCCCTTTGAAATCTAAAGTGTACATCCGTTCCTGCAGATGTTGATATTTCAGATTCAGTTACTTGAACATTTTCTCCAACAAACGTTAATTCAAAGTTATATCTATTTGATGGTTGGTTGGAATCTACTGTGGCTATGGTATATTGATACCACCTATCAGGACTTATATAATAAACAAAAGAATCCCCAACTACAAGTGTATCGTAATATGTGGAATTATCTGTTCCATCAGCATCTGTTTTATGAAATTGAACTGCTGTGGCTGTTGAGAAATCATCACGAACATATGTATTATCATCATAATCACTATCTGCACGGTAGGGGTTTTGGAATGTGTATCTACTTGCTCCATTTGCGTTTCCGTTTGTATCGTAATCATCATATCTGAATTGTTGTGTAAATGCAGGTTCTCCTGGTATTCCCTGAGAACCCGGCTTAACTGCTACAATTGTAACCGTATCAAATGTTAATTCAGTTGTTGAATCTGCAGCTTCTGATACACCAACTCTAATTGTTTTAGGGGATGAGAAATAATTTGATGGTACTCCGAAAACATGTATATCTTGATTGGCTGAATCTCCATCTTCATATGAGGTTTCATCGGTTATCCCTTCACCTGTAAATTTAAAATGCCCATTTGTAAAGTTTTGTGAATCAGCCGTTAAAGTAATTGTACTATTTGGTGATGGAGAACCACCATCTGCATTATATGTAATAACATTAGTTGCTGCCTTTAATGATACTGTTTTAGAATCAAAACCAGCAGCTCCTTGAGCTCCTTCTTTAGATTTTGCTATAGTTTGAGTTTTAGTAAAACTAAATGCAGTACCATCTGCAGTTTTACCACTAATTGGATATGAAATAGTTACTGAATCAGTATCATTATCCATAGATGAATGTGCATCAAATTCAGCATAATCACCTCTATCATAAACAGTACCAACAGTTATTTTTCCAGTTGGAGAAACAGTTGGTGTAGTAACTTTCCAAGTACCATTAGAAGTTCCAACTCCATCATAAACTAATTCCGTACTACCTTCATAAACATGTACTTCTGTTCCACTATTTGTATAAGATGATACAATCCCAGCTGAAGATGCAGGAACTATATGTGCTTCATTAGTTAATAAATATTGTAATGCGGAAACACCATTTGCACCACCTTCTATTTTAATAATCGATGTACTATCAGTTACACCATCTTTAGTTACCTCAATTGTTAATGGTAAATCTGCTTTTGATAAAGATGAAAATGGAAGTGTAAATGTTCGTGTACCTGTTCCAGCATCTATTGTACCACTAACAGTTGGAGTATCTATTGTACCACTACTACCTACTTTAGTAATTGTAATATCATCTGTTCCAATCGTACCACTTAAATTTTGTTGGTTTATTGAGAAAACTACTGATGTTGGTGTTGCTGAAGTATCTGTTGAATCATCAAATGCGAATGTTTGAGTATCTGATGTTATTGTTATTGTTTTTGCGTTTACACCTGGAGTTCCATCAGTTCCATCATCACCTTGCAACGCCTGTGATATTGACATTGTTTTACTTAAAGTAACCTCTCCATCTCCTGAACCCGATGTTGCAGTAATTACAACTGAACCACTAAATGGTGTTGTTGATTCTGTTATTGTGATAGTATCATCTGATAGCGATGTGATGATATGAGAATCTGATGTTCTTGCTATTGTGTAATCATTAGTTACATCGGATGTTCCTTGAAACACTACTATATCTGTACTTGCTCCTGCATATGATATTACACCTATAGATGAAGTTACAGGAAGTGTATGTGAATCGTTTGTTAATAATGCCGTTATTGCTGATGTACCATTTGTACCATTTGTACCATCTTGAGCTCTAGAAAATCTAAACTCTACGGGATTGTCGGGCGATGTTGGGTGTGCTGTTTCTCCAGCTGATATATTTTCACTTATGAAACTTAATTCAAAATTATGTCTATTTGATTGGTTGCTTGAATCAATTGTTACAATTGAATAGGTGTACCACCTATTATCACTTATGTAGTAAGTAACCGTATCACCAACTTGTACTACGTTTGATAAATAATTAGAATTATCATTACTATTATCATCGGTTTTATGTAACTGAAATCCTACTGCCGTTGAAAAATCAGTAGTTATATCAGTTGCATCACTTGTGTACCCACCAGTTGCATTATATTGAGTATGTAATGCATATCTACCCGCTTCGCCTGTGTTTCCAGTCTTATCTAACTTATCATATGTAGTTGAGAATCCATAACCTGATGTTCCCGATACACCATCTGTTCCACCTTCTACCTTAAATATTGTTAACGAATCTGATAAACCATCCTTTGTTGCTGTAATCGTTATTGGTAACTTAGTTTTATCTCCACCTACACCACCAGCATTAGTTGCTGATGCGAATGTGATAGAACCACTAACTATACCTGTACCATTTGTAACATCATTATTATCAAATGAGAATCCAGTTATTGGGTCATCAGCTGCATCTGTTACCACTACATCAGAACTACCAATTGTTAAGAATCCAGCTGAACCACTTAGGTTTTGTTGTTGGAAACTAAATTCAATTGATGATGGAGTTGATGTGGTATCTCCGATAGCATCAAACCCAAATACTTGAGAGTTCAAACTACCGATTAATAATTTTGCTGAAGTTCCATCTGAACCATCTGAACCCTGTCGTGCTTTTGTTAACGACATTATCTTAGATAAAGATACACTTGCTGAAGTTGCTGTTATAGTTAAACTTCCACTATCGTGTCCTAACGCTGATACCGTAACGGTGTTACCACTATCTGATGCAACAACACCTGGCCCTCTTGATGAGGATATTGTATAATTTGAAGTTGAGTTGGTTACACCTTCGAATACTTCCATATCCGTACTACCACCAACAAACGATGCTATAGCTCCATTCGAATCTGCAGGGAATGTGTGGGATTCGTTAGATAAGAAAGCATTTACTGCATCCGTACCATTTACACCATCACCACCACCTTCAACTTTAAATATTTTTAGTGTATCAGTTAACCCATCTTGAGTAATTGTAATCTCTAATGGTAATTTAGTTTTATCACCATTAACAGTTCCACTAAATGTAATAGAACCACTAATCAATCCAGTATTGTTAGTTAATGATGTAGGTGCTAATATAGGGTTTGATAGGGTAAGATTATTAGCATCTTTGATTACTAAATCATTTGTATCAATTGTAGCACTTAAATTTTGTTGATTGATTATTAACTCTATAGTGTTATCAATCGCAGTTGATGAAGATGCTGATGGGAATGAGAATACAGGTGAATCAGATGAAATTGTTAACATCTTAGCATCATCACCAGCTAGTCCCTGCGCTCCTTGCTTAGATTTAACTAAACTCATAGTTTTAGTTAATGTTGTACTTCCACTTGTTGCAGTTATATCAACAGAACCACTATCGTTTCCTAATGCTGAAATTGTTAATCTATTGTTATCCGTTCCACTTAATGCAGAAGTAACTCCAGTTCCATCTACTCTACTATATGTGTATTCCGTTGTTACATTTGTAACTCCTTCAAATACTTCCATATCAGTAAACGCACCATTGAATGATACTACAGTTCCATTATTAGCAGCTGCTAATGTATGAGCTTCATTGGTTAAAAACGCAGTAACTGCATCCGAACCATCAGAACCTGCTGTACCACCCTCAACCTTAAATATTTTTATTGAATCTGTTAACCCATCTTTTGTTGCTGAGATAGTAACAGGTAATTTTGCTTTATCAGAACCCAACCCACCAGCAGTAGTTGCTGCTGAGAATGATAAACTACCACTTACGATACCACTAAAATTACCATCAACATCATTATTATCTAAAGTAAATCCAGTGATGGTTGTAGAATCAGCTCCTGTTATTGTTATATCACCACTACTAATCGTAGCGTTGTTTAAGTTTTGTTGATTGAATGAGAATATGATTGATGATGGTTCTGAAGTATTATCACTACCACTTAGGAATGAGAATATTTGAGAATCTGCGGATGCTACAATATTTTTAGCGTTAGCCCCACTCAAACCTTGCGGACCTGCTACACCACCAACATTTAATGACCAAGCCGAATATGAACCAGCACCAGTAATTGTATCTACATTTAATGACATTGCGCCATTAACTGAGTTGTATGAATTTACCGTACCATTAATAAAGTTAGAACTATCGTAAGAAAGAACTGCAGTTAATCCCGCAGTCCAAGCTAACCCAGTATCTGCTGTAAATGTTAGTGTATCATCTTTTGATATTGTTGTTAAGTTTATTGTTTTTGTAATTGAAGTATCGACAAACCTATCACCATCTTGTCCTTGCTTAGCTTTTGTTAAGCTCATTATCTTATCGATACTAACACTACCACTAGCTGCATTGATTGTAACAGAACCACTATCGTGAGTCATTCCTGTTACATCTACATTTGCATTAGAATCTCCAGCTGAATATGTACCACTATCTCCTATAAGATTTGTTGATACTCCCGTTCCATTTGTTCTACTAATTGTATAAGCTGATGTTTTATCAGTAATACCTTCAAACACAGTTACATCAGTATCAGCGCCTGTAAATGAGATTACCGTACCATTTGGTTGTGCAGCTAATGTATGAGATTCATTACTAAGAATTACTTGAACTGAATCTGTACCATCTGCTCCACCTTCAACTTTAAATATTTTTATTGTATCATTTAATCCATCTTTAGTAGCCGCAATGGTTACTGGGAATTTGGATTTATCACCACCCATACCACCTGCATCTGTATTTCCTGTAAATGATATAGAACCACTAGCGATACCCGTTCCATTTGTTACATCACTATTATTAAAATCAAAGTTGGTAATATTACCACCACCATTTAATGCGATTGTGATATCACTACTTTGTAATGTTAGATAACCAGCAGAACCACTTAGGTTTTGTTGTTGGAAACTAAATTCAATAGATGTTGGTGTTGCCGTACTATCCGATGAATCATCAAATGCCATTACTTGTGAATCTAATGAACCAATTAGTAATTTAGCAGATGTACCATCTCCACCATCAACACCCTGTCGTGCTTTTGTTAACGACATTGTTTTATTGATACTTACACTACCACTCGAAGCGTTTACAATTATACTACCACTATCGTGTGCCATAGAAGTTACAGTTACAGTTTTACCACTTAATGATGAACTTACAGCCGTTGTTGAACTTCTACTAATTGTATAAGCTGATGTTTTGTTTGTAATCCCTTCGAATACTTCCATATCCGTTGTACCACCAGTAAATACTGCGATAGCGCCTGTTGAATCAGCTGCGAATGTGTGTGATTCGTTTGTAAGGAAAGCAGTTACTGCATCAGCACCATCTTGTCCTTCATTACCACCATCAATTTTAAATATTTTTATGGTATCTTCTAACCCATCCTTAGCTACTTCAATTGTTAAAGGAAGTTTTGTTTTATCACCGCCAACAGTTCCACTAAAAGTTAGTGAACCACTTACTTGCCCAGTTCCACTCGTTACATCTGCTACAAATGTTGGGTCTATTAATGTTAAACCACCTGAATCTTTGATTGTTATATCACCACCACCAATTGTACCACTTAGATTTTGTTGATTAACAATAATTAAAATATCATTATCTTCAGGAGTTGATGAAGATGCCGATGGGAATGCGAATACTTGTGAATCTAATGATAACGTTAACAACTTAGCAGCTGCTCCTGGCAAACCAGCAGTACCCTGCTTTGATTTAGAAAGTGTCATTGTTTTCGATAATGATACCGATTCACTAACTGCTGTTATAATAACCGAACCACTATCGTGTGCCATCGATGTGATTGTTATAGTGTTATCACTTATAGATGAACTAACTGATGTTGATGAGGTTCTACTAAAAGTATATACTGAATTCTTATTTGTAGTTCCTTCAAACACTTCCATGTCTGTAACTGCTCCTTCGAATGATACTACAGTTCCATCATTTAAAGATGGGAGAGTATGGGATTCATTGGTTAAGAATGTGGTTACTGCATCGGCACCAGCAGCACCATCTGAACCACCCTCTATTTTAAATACTTTTACTGAATCAGTTAAGGAATCATTTGTACAAGATATGGTAATTGGTAAACTTGTCTTAGCCCCATTTAATCCACCAACATC
>Ga0115008_10002507_pt1 | contig 15196 bp, 13 predicted proteins | sample FraStrMetagenome_FD_87164 | JGI IMG/M metagenome (GOLD analysis project Ga0115008, IMG submission 87164) | Marine eukaryotic phytoplankton communities from Arctic Ocean - Fram Strait ARC3M Metagenome | ecosystem: Environmental > Aquatic > Marine > Oceanic | place: Fram Strait | collected...
ACCATGTGAGTGTTCAACAGTGACACGACCAAAACATCTTTGCAATAAGTATTGTAAATGATTTAAGCTTTTGTAAATTTGTGATTTTGTCAGTAATTGAAGGGGAAAAAGTGAGATGAGGAGATACAAATTTGAAAATTTACTTATGGCAATTTTGATAAATAGACAGCAATATTGTTCATCAATTATAGACGGAAAAAGTGAGATGAGGAGGTTGAAGTTGAAAATTTACTTATTGCAATTTTGATAAGTAATCAGCGAGAAAAAATGTCATCTCAAAATCTGCCAGAGTGTGCTTTTTACAAAAAAATCGAGGACCCGTCCTGTGCGGAACTTATCTGTGCGGAAATGTGAGGAAAATGCATTCATTCATACTGGACACATGTACTCCCTAATTAAGTAGCAACATTAGGGAGTACCTCTGTTTTGGTATTATGCATGCATTTTCCTCACATTTCAGCACAGATAAGTTCCGCACAGGACGGGTCCTAAAAAAAATCTGCCAGAGTGTGCTTTTTCTCGGTAATCTAATGTATTGCAAATTACAACACGTTTTCCCAGCAAACATGAGGATGGATCACTATTACCGGTACATCACACATATTCATAAGTAAACAATTTTAATCCATTCCAGACAAATGGAGGCTACACCCAAAGAAAAACCCAAATTTTTTACCCATGTTCAGTTTCAAACTAACATTGGTACATTTTGTATTGAATTGTATTATCGACATGCCCCAAAAGTATGTATACGGTATATTTGTAGTTCAACCAATTTTATTTATTACCTTGGAAGTAGCAATTGCGTAGATTTTCTATAGTCGTCGACTCATTCATTTCCATTTCCTTTTTATTAAGTCATGTCATAACATTGCAAAACTTGCTGAAGGTGGATACTACAATGGAGTCGGATTCCATCGCGTAATAAAGGTCTGTTGTTGTCTGACCGAAAGTAAGGTAATTATGCTTATCTGCTCATGAGTTTAGTTTTTTGATGCTATAGGATTTTATGATACAAGGTGGCGATCCGACCGGGACGGGTCGAGGTGGGCAAAGTATATACGGAAAGCAATTTAAGGATGAAATAAGTTCTCATTTGAAGCACACTGGTGCCGGTGTCGTGAGCATGGCAAACTCTGGACCCAACACCAATGGGAGCCAATTCTTCGTTATCTTGGTGAGAGATGTGTGAATAAAGTTTATCTTTCGCTAGCATCTCGTTATTTTATGCTAATAGCAAATATTATGTTTAGAAACCAACGCCATGGTTAGACGGAAAACACACAATTTTCGGAAGAATTTATTCTGGCATGTCCATAATTCAAAGAATGGGACTAGTAGCAACTGATGATCAGGACAGGCCGAAGAATCCTCTAAAGATTCTCAGAGCCACACCACTGAAAGGTCCACCAGAACATCAAATCTCTACAGATATCGTATCTATGCAGTGATTTGTTCGATATTCGGCAATCCACTTTAAGTTTACATGGGTCCTACTCATTAATAATCATTGGTTTACTAAACATCAAGTGGTGATTGCGCAATATGATTCGAACCCCAAAGTTCATTTCGTTAATGCATCAGTGTGGTATGTACATATGAAATATTATGATATAACAAGATACAACGGTCTACTCCTTGAATGGTTATCTAAAATCTTCGTGTACTTCGAGATTTTGTCCTTCGATAAATCTTGACAAGTAAATATTATTCCAGGCTTCGTAGGATTTTCTCCAGTACAATGACGTAGCAGGGTAATAAAAGATACTTCAGCAAAATTGTAGTAATGATGGTAATGTATGAACTCGTTAACATGTTTCACATCACTAAATTGACAAATCGATCAACTACAACAACGAATTTCTGCGTTCCCCTCTATTATGATCGTAAGTACTTGACTTGATTACTCTATTGGACGAAGCACGCCCTCTCTAGAGAGAGAAATGCTTTTTGACAAGTCATAGGTTGTCACTTCAAAGTCAACGCAAGGATAAGAACCTTTCGTTTTCATATGATTTTGATATCCACCATGCAACTTACATGGCGAGGATCAACTATGCACACTTTCCGAATTATGAATCCTTAATGCGCGTGCGCACCTAAGAGGTGAAGGCCAAGCGGAACTACTCCATAGGAAAGGACACTGACGAAATTAGTGCGAGCTATTGCCATGGAACAACTTAAGTGTTGCTTCAGAAAAGCCCCTCACCATCTAAAAATCCTAAAATTGTAACTACATATACCCTTGATTATATATCTCACCGGTACGCGGCGCGCGTGCTTGATTCCATTATTTATGGAAAGATAAATTTAAATATTATAATGAGTTACTGCCGATACTGTCACATAATATGGTACAAGAGTAGAAGTTAATAAAATAAAAGCATACAGTTTAAAAAAAAACTAACCGCGGCGTAAAGAATTTTGGTCTCTATGATAGGTAGGAAAATAAATGACCTTTCCGAAAGAAAACGCAAGCTTGTTTGTCATTTCACCAGATTTGTTCTTCAGCTAAAGATTCATATGGATAAAATAGAAATAAGCGTAGCCACGACCTTACGAGAACTGTACGGATGATTCGTATGACTTTCTGCAGGATTCTGGAGTAGTATGACTTCTGCATGATTCTGAAGCGTATGCTATTCTGAAGGATTTTCTGAAGGATTGAGTGTCCGTCATTTGTTCTCCGAATTTATTCCGTTTACACGTAATTTTTTTAAACTGTATGCTTTTATTTTATTAACTTCTACTCTTGTACCAGGTATAAATTACTTTGTAGTTACAACTCATCCTCTTCTGCTGTTTCTGGCTGGCATCCCTCTCCAATTCCTGATACACCGGTACAAACAATTTGCGTACATCTCAAACACAGGCACATACCCTCTAGAGAGGTCTTCATCCACTGAGCTTCGCATAACATCATAATATAACATCACATCACATCACATCACATCACATTACATCAAATAAGAGATAGATAACACTACATACATGTATCTAAGACCATTCGAATAAGCAGCAGGTTGAATCGTTGAATGATTAAGGAGGCTCGCATTTTCGTTGAGAGAGGGGATGCGAAGGTTCTGGTACAAATCATTCTTGGGCTATATAATATTCTGAAAGTGTGAGGCGTAAAGAATAAATTGAGATCTATATTTAATCCAACAAGTATACGAATACGAGTACATTTTAAACATCCAATAACAGTTACTCTTGCAATACATCTCGAAAGATCCTTGATATATCTATTTTGGTGTGTACTCGTATATATAGCTAACGTGCGTTCGCATTTCAGGTTCGATAAAATAGTAGTAGTAATAGCGTAGTGTTTATAAATAGCATAGCTTATTTCTGTGTTGAGAATATATTTAAAAATAAAGAGTCGCTGTAGATTCCAATTATAATCATCGTCGCCATGGTTTGGGATTTACAAGGAGTAGTAAATAAATGGGTGTCTGTGAATAAAAAGCACGTTCGATTTCCGAACAGTGGGAGCGAACAAGAGCTCGATCAAAATGGGGATGCAAGCCTTCACAGTAATCTTGAATCTTCGGGCCTTGACGATCGTACTTCCGGCGGCGGCGGTGGTGGTGGTGGTGGTGGTGGTGGTGGTAATAATGAGCTCTCGCAGTCGTCAAGGGGCAACAAGACAAAATTAAAACGAGCAAGTTCTTCGAAGACGAGATTGCGAAGTTTGTCAAAGGGTAGTACTTCGATTGATGAAGAGGATCCAAGTTCCTCTCAACGCAGTTCCAGTGAGACTTCCAAGTCTGTTGCAGCAGGAAAAGATGTCCAGTTACAGCATGAATCGAATGTTTCTGTTCATAGGAGTCCCTCTCATGGATCGAGCTCAGTTAGTGGCTCGAAATTGAGTGCCCAGCATTCGGGAAGTGCTGGTAGAAGTAAGTCTTCGAGTGGAACAGAAAAGATGTCGAGTCGACGAAATGGGAGGAGACATCAACGCTCCAACTCGCAGACGGATTTGATGATTGCAAAGGCTGCCATAACGGCAAATGTGCCCAAACCTTTGCCAGTACGTCATCGAAACTCGTCTTCTTTAAGATCACAGCATCTTTTTCCAGGATCGAACAAAGCTGATAGTGCAATCGCTGGGACCAGTGTTCACTCTTATAACTCAAACGCATCTGTGGGATCTCTATCGGTCAATAGTGCTGTAAGTGGGAGTGTTCGTAGCATGCACTCCGTAGGAAGTGGGAGTTTATCGCTGCAACAAATCAATGCGATGCCATGGGTAAATGAAGGATACGACCGAGCAATGAAGAAACAGATAAAGCGGGACGGGAGCAACCGCTATTTGAATCATACCTACGCAAAGCACTTCGACAATAGATCAATGAGCGAAGTTTCGATGAGCTCGATATCAGAGTCGCGAAAGCAATCATCGAGGCAGGCTCGGCTACTCCATCATATGAAAGAACACTACCCGAATGAATACCGCCAGTACAGTCGATCGTCCTCTACTAGCCATCTACATGGTAATCGTTCTCGTCACACTGCTCCACCATCTCCAAGACATTATGATTCTCAATCGGGAATACAACCCCTGCCTTCATCCAACACCCCTCCGCTTAGTGAGTTGAGCGACGAACCGGACCTGAAGGGTTCAAATGGCGAATGTCTCAAATGTAGACAAACTCTTTCACAAATGAGAATGATGAATGATGAAATACAGTATTTGCGAAAGTACGCGAGAAGAAACTGCGAATTTTGCTCGGATGTCGATTCTGCGCAAATCGATGCCGAAGCTTTGGCAAATGAGGAATTGCATGAATCGGCTGCTCTGAAGAAGTCCTCCCAACGTATGTCGGATGCCAGTTTCCGGCACAAACGTCAAATTGAGCAAATGTCACGCGAACGAGTAAGTTAATGTATTGCGAAAAGTTTCTCTCGATGAATTTCGGAATGCTCATATTTTTCTGCGCTCAGGCCCGATGGCAAAATGACATGCATTTGAAGTTATCGAAATTTTCGTTAATGTGCAAGGATTTGAACGAGGAGTCTGCTGTTGTAAGGGAAGATTTGTCGAACACCCGTGCTGAATTATTTAGTGCAAAGTCGGAAAGGGATTATTTAGCGACGAAAGTAGAGAGCATGCAAGCACAGATTAAACAGTATGAGTTTGTTGCTGAGGAAAATTTAGCACTGCGGAAGAAAATTGAAGAGTTAGAAAAACCAGTGATCGAACTTGGCAAAGAGTCACGTGAAAAGGACCTAATCATTTCAGAATTAGCCTCCAGACTTAGCGCAGCCACTGGCTTAATTGAACAGATGACTGCAACAGTTAGTGAAAATTCTGACACCGATTCGAAAGATGATCCCATCTCATTTTAGTAATTATGCAGGTGCATGATTAAAATTTTGTTTATACATTATGTTACAAAAGCTTAATAAGGATAAAGCGGTTTTGAAAATAAGAAGTTTTCCTCCTTCTTTAAATTTGACGAAAGTATAGCAAAGCAACGAATCAATTATCGTTATCTCTTTTGAGAGGGAATTGCGCGGAATTATTGTGTTTCATGAACAGTAGATGCAAGAAGTTACTCATTCAGGAGGAATGTTTCACACGTTTTCATTAATTTCTCCAACACGATGCCAATATATTACTTCACATTCGGAACAACACGATGAAGATATGAAATGTTTCCAAATATTATAACGCTTTCATTATCTATCTACAGAACCTACATACAACAATGTACTACATAGACGGCCAAATGAAACAACTAAAAACTTGAAATCTGAAATAAACCAACACTTTAAACTTATCCATATTCCATTACTGTTAATCCAATCCATCCAACTATCATATTCCATTCTCATCCATTTCATTAAAACCACCATAAAAGTAATTGGTTACATTTCAGATTATCCATTTGTCGGCTAACACAGAGTTCTCGGCGTGTTCAGCTATTCTTCACCAAATGCCCCTATTATTTGGAAGGGCTTGGTTTGGGTAAAGCCCCCCACTTCCCCAAGGGTCAGCCTGGTTGCTGTCACCTTCTTGTCCCGCTCCATTTTTGTTCTCACCGTTCGAAGGAGGACTATTCCAAGAAGAAGGTGCTCCCCAATTTGGATGGGCCGGTTGAGATGCATTTCCTTTCGTAATGTTTACACCAGGTAGCAAATTCTGCAAGAGCGCAATATCGGATCCAATGCTTGGATTTGGTCCAATGGTATTTGCTCCTGCACTACTCCCACTCCTAACGGACCCAATCACTCCCGCAGACATACCTGGTGCACCAACTGGCGGATTTTGTAATGATTGAGTGTAAGGATCATTCCAAAGAGAATGCATTTTCCCGTGATTTTGAGGATGTTGGTTTTGAAAGGAAGAATGTGGCGAAGAACCAAACGGATCTGCCGAAGGGACAGTAGTACCGGAAGTGATTTCGCGAAGCGATCCAGAGCCAGTGGGGAGATTTATGCCAAGCATAGAAGCTAGAGCACTACTCCCGGACTTTCCTTCTAATCCTCCGTTCTGGTTGTATTCATTTAAGTCCCTCCCTGCAACCTTTTGATTAGGCGGCATGCGAGAATGATCGACATTTGTCGCACTGCCGATTGGAGTCGATGACGGATTATTTCCCCAGAAGCCTGAATTATTCTGACCAATCATTCCGTTTTGGTGATAGGATCTTCCACCAAGGTGAACGTTATTTTGATTAGACTTCAAAGGATCCTGATGTAGAGATCCAATCACAGTATTTGAAAATGAAGCAGTTCTCGATGTCGGTGGCGCAATACTTGCTCCCCAAGAAGAATTGGGAGCCGACCCGCCAACTGCACCCCAGATGCCTGGTTGATGTTCATTATTATTCAAAAAGTGGAGATTGCTAGATGCACCTGGCGCAGAAAGTTTGCTCTCGTCAACGCTTGGAATTTTTCCCAGAGTCATATCAAAACCATTCAGACTAAGACCACTAATCTCCGACCCAATGGAACCTAGACTTGCTGTTTGCTTGTGTCCACCCACACCCTTCTGTACCGAGTTATTTCCTATTCCTTCCACTGATCCAGGCGGAGTTACATTCAACGCGCCACGCAAAGATAAACCATTCGACACACCTATACTTCCAAACCCAAAATTATGTTGATTTATGGTCTCAGATTGATTGCTTGAAGAAGAGATATTGGGTGGTCCCACGATTAAGTTGCCACTTGCAAGTGGAGGACCGACAGTAAGATTCGACTTAGTTTTTGATATTCCGGTGTTATTGTCACTTGCCTTTAACGAGGCCATTGGAAGTGATACAGATCTTTGCACAGGTTTCAAAGGAGTAAGATGAGGCTTGCTGCTTGTGACAGGTTTTTGATGACTGGGTCCATTGGAAGATGCGACTATGTAAGCAGCAGTTTTGGTTCGGGCTGTTGCAGGAGTTTTTGCATCGTTGATTTCCGACACATTAATAGAGGCGGCATTCGCATTAGAGCTACTTATACTTGTTTGAAGGGTTGTGCTTGAGTGACCATTATTCGGAAGAGATGACGCTCTGGTAACGTTACTAATTTTTTGACGCGTTGGAGGTTTTTCTGGTTCATCGAATGTTGGCGGTGGAAATACTGGATGTACTGACACCTTTCCTGTACCACTTGGCCCCCCTCCACCCACACGTCGTCTACCCGATCCTCCACCAGTTACGGAAGCCAGTTGCTGTTGTTGTTTAGCAAGAACATCCCTCCCTGAAGTCACGTAGCCAGCCTGAATTTCTTGCTTTGTGAAAGTATCTTCACCATCGCCGAGAACGTGCAAGTAGGTGCAATCGGGATTGTTACAACGAACATTTTTTATGAATGCTGAACAATATTTGCTGGTTCCGTAACTTGCTCGAATATTTCGGTTTTCAAGATAAAACCCATCCAGAGCCAAAATGCATGCCAGTGTGTCCTCCTTGTGAGTAAAAGTAACGTAAGCGCTCGCACTAGATCGTCGATTACTGTCGGTTGCATTAGAAATATTACTCCGATTGAGAACGATCTTGCTCACTTTGCCATATTGACCAAAATACTCAGCCTTTTTCAACAAATCTTCGTTCGCTATTGCAGGTGGAAGCCCAACAGCATAAACCAAATTACGACGTATCACCCTCATATTAGCCAAACTGGACCTATCCCTAGGTTCAGCTGATGACCTAGAATTGTTGACTACTATAGTTGGTATCGACCCCGATCCGCTGTTTTCCTGCGATAAGTGATTCGACGAATGAGCAGCACCCCCGTTCGCAAGGCTTGGAAAGTGGTGCTCACTCATTACAAGCCCTGAACCCCCACTGGCATATTCCTGCATTCTCCTCTCCTTTTCCCTTCGCTCAGCCAATGCCTTGTCTTTATTAGCCTTAATCACATCTGCTAAATCCAACGCACTGAACTCGTGTGGATCATCACCATACGGGTTCCGACATGCCGGACAAAGCCCACCCTTTTCGTCGCTAGCCTCATTGCGAATTCTGTGCCAACACCACATACATATCTGGTAGCCACATTTACATGGATAAAAGTTTTTATCGCTAATATCAAGTTCCTCACAGCAAAGCGGGCATATGCTTTCCTATATATTTATATGCACATGCACATGAAAAGTTGATACAAAACCAAGTCACACAGAAAGATGAGCGAACCGATAAATGAATATTCATAACGCTACTCAAAATAACACCATTCAAAAGCTTCCATTGTCGTCATGACAGTTACGCCATACACAAAGGCAGATCCATAACCTCATCTTCGAAAAAGTGTGGTGCAATGGTGAACTAATTTAGCGATAGAAGACAATGGCTCCTTTCATATGCCTCCTCCGTCTTCCTACTTTTCGCTACATGGCACTGAACGATCAATTACTCACATCGTCCATTTCGATTTTTAACTATTATTAAATGAAAATTAAGAAGCACCGGTAGTGGCAGGGTATAGTCAGGAGGGTTTCTCTGAGACGATCTATTTACTATTTACACAACAGGTATTTTGTTTTGTGACGGGATCGTTGTCCAAAAGTTCGAAGGATCAGCCACCCATTCGCCCGAACGTTAAAACCATTTTAGCTTAAGACGTTATCAACAGATGCCAATGAGAACCTTTAGTCTTGATATACGTCCTGCTTGAAGGGTATCATTGCCACATACATGTAATGGTCTCCAGACTAAGCAAGTAGAAAGGAGGAAGGAAATGTGTTGAGTAATTCAAAGGTTTTTCACTATCTCTTCTACTACTTATCCACAAACGTAGTCTTAACCCCAGTACTGTGGTACGCTGTTTATCGATTAATCATAATGCTGGCTTGATGTGCACATTGAAACATAGTAATAGAAACGCAATATAGAGAAAGAGAAGGAAACATCAAAACGAAAGTTTTCTGTTTGGGTTTGCTCGGAAAGACTTTCATCAGTTATTATCGTGCATGTAGATTAGAAGCTACTTTCATTATCACAAATATTAATTTATAGTATATAATATTGGGGCGATCACGTAATGTCTGATAGCGGGGGAAACAAAAAACAAATAGCTAGTGGAAGTAGTATCGACGACGAAGATGATAGACGGAGTAGACGACGACAAGAACAGTCGGCATCTGTGCAGTTGTTGGAAGAGGGAAATGTTTCCAATGCCGCAGATACTAGTACAAGCGTCCGAGCTCAACATGAGGGGGGAAGCATAGAAGCTGCTGCTTTTGCTGCCGCGGATACTTCTTCGGGTGTGGCAAGAGCGGAAGCATCACAATCATCATCTTCATCGCAGGGGAATGCGGTGATCGCTGTAAGTGCGTCGAAGTCGCCGACTGTCTTCTTCAATTTGGCGCGAAAATTTTTGCTCACAGAAGAAACGGTCATGCTATCTGCATTAGAAGGGGCTATAGTTTCTGCTGTGGATGCAGCTCATCTGCTCGAACGATCACGGCTAGCTACGATTGAACGGTAAGGCATAATCTAAATTTAGTTAGCTTTTCATAAAGATTGTTCGAAACTGACGACTTTTCAATATCCATTATTGTGTACAGGATAGAAACTTCTTACGTAGCGGTGGAACCAAAACGAAGAAGAAATCGTAGTGGCAGTAGCGATGACGATCATAGATCATTAGCTGAAAGTATGAGCACGTCGTCCCGACCTTTCGCGCAGCATACCAATATAGCTTCAAGTTCGAATGAGGCTGTATTATCGTCTACAGGTGGAGGAGACTCTACAATTATGAACGACTACTTGCAACAAAAACAGTTGCCTAGAGATGAAAGTAGTGGACAAGGATCAAAATGGAAGCAGGAACAACGTCGAGCGCGTATTAAGATAACTTTACGAAGAACGCCCGACTATACACAGTGGCTCGTCGAAAATCCTCATGGGTCTGGCGATGACGACACTCAAGGTGATAACAACTAACTCTAGTGTGGAAGTGCATTGAAATCCTCATTAGTTATCGCTAACGTAGAGACCTTATGATTCTAAGACGCGCCTTAACCTGACAATTAAGAGTCGGTCTGTTCAACTTTTTCTAATATATTTCCCTACTTCTGATACCTTCCATGAGAAACCTCTGATTTAAAAATAATCATCCTTAATCCTTCTCCGCCGTGATGCAGATTTTAACGAAATTTCGTAACTTCAGAAGCTAAATTTTTGACGTTCCAGGTACTACAAATTCCTCAAAATAGTGTTTTTTGTAAATTTATAATCCTATGAGAGATTTTACGTCATGTAGTGAATGTTGTAAGGGTGATAGATTATCTCAATTTTTCGGGGTCCACTCGTCATGTAAGTTTTACCTCGCTCTTTATGAGGAATGTGTACGAGCTCGTAAAACAAGTGCTACACTGTCTCTACCATGAGTCATGCGCCATAAATCGGAAGTCAGGAGAGGAAATAGCTAGATGTTTCTCACGTTTCCTGGTCTTTGCCTTAATTTTGTCACAGCCACTTTTTACATACCTTAGAATCGAGTTACCAATTCAAGAGTGCTTGGTTTAGTTTCAAGTTTGTATTTTAGTTTCTTGAAGAAAGATTATTTGTTGTGTAAAGAGGCATGCAGTGAAAAGTTTGTGTATGTACCCTCTGAGACACTACCTTCAAGATTGGAGAGTGATGTAAGATATTTCTTCAAAGATACTTGTAACCAAACATGAAGAGCACAAACAAACGTATGAAATGTGTTGACCTGGTCGAGAAAGAAAAATCGAGAGTGGGCGTGCCTAAACATTTTTATTCGGTACAAAGTCGATCCCGACAAAATTCATGCATGCACAATCAAGCTTATTCTCGATGTGATCGTGGTTTTGGTGGAAAGTGCGCTTTGGCGAATGAAATACATAACAACATTGAAGACTCCCTCTCCTGCCGCAAGTTCTGACTACCTCGTCTACATCCTTATTTTCCACATAACTAATAACACCACAGATTATCTCGACTATCCACAAAAAAGTGACTTGAATTCATGCTTGAAAATCAAACCTATAAAGAACTTCCTAAGATCAAAGTTACACAATTGTTTATTTATTTCTTCAGCATTTACTCCTCAGCAGCATCAGAGGCGATAAAGAGCTTAGCAACAAACTCTGCCTCTCGCTCGCGCATGGCGTTACTCAAAACTTTCCTCATCAACTTTTTACGAGATGGACCACGCTTCTTCGAAAACTTACGCATATTATCCCTGTTTCTAACACGCTTTTCTTTCTTTGCGTTCACTCGGCACGCAGCAAGAGCAGTCTCGGTGCGAGTGAAGGATGCCGCAGGGGCAAATGCCTGTAACGGTAATTACAAAATTAGAAAACCAGAAACACAAACACATCCTTTCCTAAAAATCCATCCTTTACTAAACACAATCATTCCAGCATCAACTTTACCTCCGAGATGGCAGCAAGAATAGCAATGGCGGCGATGATGAAGATGGTAGTACGAGACATGATCAACTATTCTTTTGGTGCACACTTTATCGTTTGTGGCTCTGACGAGCAAGTCTACCGCTTTCTATCTGGAGAGGAGCTGACTATGAGTACGTCAGATGCTAGCTAATATGTCACGGACCGTTAAAAGGTGTTATGGGCGGGCCAAGGACAACAGGACAAACTCTTGAGTTCTCGTCATGTTTCTCGAATAAATTGATTGAAACAGCGCACAACGCCGTGTGACTGACTACTCCTCCACGCCCTACGATTACGACTGTCGCATCTAAATGAAACTCAACAAACACCCACAATTCGATACTTTACACTGTGACAATGTCCGATGGAACATCGTTGCACAAAAGATCTGCCGGTAGAGTTGGCAGTAGCGGAAGTTTGAGTCAAATGTTTGGTAGAACGGGTGGTGGCATATCTGCACAACTCGTTCGAACGACGGAACAGACACACTCGGGAATGGTTTGGAAAGTAAGCGTGCCGTTCGTATTTTCTTGCTTGCCATTATTTTTGCAATCGGTACTGTTGTGGATGAAGCGACAGTATGTTTTGAGCTGGTTTGTGTCTGCAATTTGTCCTTCGATAAGACGCCGTTTTCTGTGCGTTTCTGGGTCCTTTATCTACCGGTTTGAAAGTGAAACCTCATCGTCTCCCAAGGGAGCGCCTATTCCACTTGAAGATATTGAGCATGTTGAGAGTACAAGTATTGATTCATTGAGGAATATGGTTATTGAGAATGAAATAATAGTGGAACAGATACCACCGTCTTGTCGCTCACTTCTATCAATCAGAACCTTTTCGAAGGTACAGTACTTTTTTATAGAAGGAGACGAGGCGTCTATATGGGTACGATGTATTCGTCAGGCAAAACAGGAGTGTATTACACGACGAATGGGACATTCCCGAATTCCTTATCCAAGGAACCTAGCCTACATTGATCAACTTGGTGAAGATTTTCTGAGGAAAAACAGACGAATGAAGAAAAAATTGGAAGATTGGCAAGATAAGGATATGGAGATGAGGGCCCTCGTCCAAAGTGGAACTACAATTCCGAAGTCACCAGGATACTAATTTGAAACAACACGATGCTTTTAGCGTATCGTGAATTAGTCTTGATAACTTAAAGATTACACAACTGCTTGTCACTAAACGCAACGGGCGTTCGAGGAGGATGCAATCTCTACTTCACCACATAAATTAATACTTGGAAAAATAAGGTCATATGACATTAAACGATTGGACAGATTTCTAATTATGGCATTAGTTTAATTATTCTCCGCGGCTACCCTCCATAGACAAACTGTCTAGGGCCATACCCATGCAGTTGAGACCATTATCAACGTAAAGAGTCACACCTGTAACTGTACGGGACATGGGGGAGTTCAAGAATAGAGCAGCATTACCAACGTCGTCGCTGTAAAGATCCTGATCGAGAGGAGAGTTCGCTTTGGAATAGTCGATAGCATACTCAATGAAAGTTTTCTTGCCGGGTTCCTTTCCGATGGCAGAAGCAGCACGAGATTTGAGAGGTCCAGCGGAAATAGTGTTTACTCGGAGACCATACTTTCTTCCAGCCTCGTAAGCAAGAGTGCGAGTATCACTCTCTAGCTGAGCCTTTGCAGAAGACATACCACCGCCATATCCAGGAATTACCTTCTCAGATGCAATGTAAGTAAGTGAGAGGAAAGATCCCCCCTCATTCATAATTGGAGCAAACTTCTGTAGGATAGAGACAGCAGAATAAGCGGAAGCAGAGGAGGCAGCGAGATAACCTTTACGGGTTGTCTCAAGAAGTGGCTTGGTGACCTCTGGTCCGTTTGCAAGAGAATGCACAACAATGTCGATCTTTCCATAGTCGGCGGCTACAGCATCGGCAACTTCCGAAATAGTGTAGCCATCGAGACCTGCATAACGCTTATTAGTCAAAATTTCCTCAGGGACATCCTCAGGAGTATCAAAAACAGCATCGAGGGGATAAACCTGAAAAAAATTATGTCAAATAGCGAAAGAAAAAGATAAGACAAGAAAAATTGTTTACCTTCTCGATTGTCATTTTAGAGCCGTCAGACAAAACCGAGTCATTGTCGAAATTTCCTTTTGAGAGACCCCTCTCAAAAATTTTTAGGACAGGGGGCCAAGTTCCAACAATAATCTTACATCCAGCATCGGCGAGCGCCTTGGCAATTGCCCATCCGTAACCAGTAGAATCAGCAACTCCCGCAATAAAAGCAGTCTTTCCAGAGAGATCGATGGTAGATGACATCGCGAGCTGAGTACTTGATTCAGTCAAAGGAGGAGACACTTTTCCTACTCCTGAAAACCAAATAAAACCAATAAGAAATCGGATAACCAACATAAAAATACTAGAAAAGTCGAAAAAGTATAATTCATTCCCAATATTTTGCCCCTAGAGACTACTCACCAAAGGTAGGAGCAAAAGCCTGAACGGAAGCGGCGAAAACAAAAACGCTAGCAAAGAAGACCTTCATCTTTAAACTATTGATTAAAGCAAATTAATAACAATCTTTGTATACATTTCACAGTAGAGATCCTACCAAGCATGTCTTCATTGGATCGGTTTGCAAACGACGTACGTGTTTTCAAAAGATGACGTACCGAACCTCGCATGAAACGAACTCCTCGACAATCTACGCAAAGACATTGGGCCGAAAAAAAAGAGAAAATGGTGTTGTACACTGTACACAATACACAACGTACGTACAAGCGTGTTTGTTTGTTCGTTCATAGTTCATAGTTCATAGTTCATACTCTTCGTACTTTCGAATAAACTTGTAACGACGATAAATAGCACGATAGAACTCATCATCTCGATCATTTGCTTGATCAGATGAATGTTTCGATGTTTGTCTAAATCGACCCTTTCCCAAAGCCCATGAATAAATAGATTTTCAAATTCTTACAAAATCGATGAGTTACACCATAAACCACAGCATCCGTCAAAGAATTACGTTTGTTGTTATCATCCAGACGATAAGACAAAAAAAGAATTATTTCAGAATGCTCAGCGATCAACCAAAGTCACTTACAAAAATGATCGCACCCTTGACAATTCGCTGTCGCTTTAACACCAGTCCTGTACCAAGCTTAAAATTCAGAACCTACAAATAATTAGGTCACGGAAAGTAATACAACCATTTGTTGGCAAACGACTTAAGAAAGAAAGCAAACAACAACTAGTACGACTTATTGATTTCACTAGCTACTGCCAATTCACACTATACCCCAACTTCCATGATAATTTACTCAAGAGGTAATGCGCAAACTTCTACTCAAAAC
>Ga0115008_10002511_pt1 | contig 15191 bp, 15 predicted proteins | sample FraStrMetagenome_FD_87164 | JGI IMG/M metagenome (GOLD analysis project Ga0115008, IMG submission 87164) | Marine eukaryotic phytoplankton communities from Arctic Ocean - Fram Strait ARC3M Metagenome | ecosystem: Environmental > Aquatic > Marine > Oceanic | place: Fram Strait | collected...
AACATTGTATTTGCTAACTACGAACTTTTATCAAAATCTTCCGAAAGGCAACGACAAACGGGCGAAAAAAGTTTTTAACATTTTTTTAGATTCTGCGAAAACGAAGCCGATCTGCAATTCGACTTAACTCTTCTTCCAAAACCGGCTCTGATACGAATACAAAAATTCATCAGCGAAGAAATCAGAAGTTAGCTCTCGTCCGGCAGAACGTCTGTCAGACACCAACTACAACAATTCTACTTGCCGCAATATATTTATTTTCATTTTTCGCTTTTTCATTGATGAATTACTTTGGTGATATTTTTGCTTCATATTCTTCCAAACCTTCTGTCTTCACTAAATCTAATATCCCTTTTCCGAAAAAGTTTTTCGAGACTTTATAATAAATTCGAGTATTTATATCAGAAAAAGTTTCATGAAATTTCTTTCGCAGTTTTGAAATTCTACTCTACCGCATAAGTTCTAATCCCAAATGACAATTTTTGCGTTAGAATGTCAAAATGGTGGAATGCAGTAAAGCAAAAAGTCAGAGATCACGTGTACAATGTGCATCGTCTTGAGCGCGGTCATTTTGTATGCAGAGAGCATGTACCGATTTCCAGGTTAACAGGCTATGAAATTGAACAAGTGTTTCAGGAGCCTCATTAGCTCCCTGAATATCTATCATATTTTTTACAAGGGATGTAATTATGACTGGTCTATAAGAGCGAATTTGTTCAATTCCTCAAAGACGCTCACTCGTCAGAAGTCTTATTACGAAATTTCCAGCGTATGACCAGCCGAAAATTTTAGAAAACGGCTGAAAATCCAAAATTTTTGGTTTTGAAGCCTTGTTGATTTCAACCGCGCCAAAGAGCTCTTCAGTCTTATTGATGCAACAATAATTGGGAAGTCCAGGGCGTATACGCTTGTTCTGAAAGATCTCTATGACCCGTTAAATCCGGACAAGGACACCGTCCAAACTCGTCAAAACATTTCCATCGAGCAGTATAAATCCCACTTTCTTGGTCATCTACGGCCAACACTACGGAAAGCAAAATACAATCGAGTACCGCAAGAAATCGTAGAGTCGATGGCTCAATATGTTGAGATTCCAGAGCGAGGATTGCAAGTAAAGATTAAGCTGAAAGACTATGAGTTGGTGGAGATGTGGTACAAAGGAGAGCTTTTTGGCGACAGAGCTCGTCTGGCTAGTCGGGAGCCGCATGAGTCGATTTGGAAGTTCGTCGAATCCCAGTGAGTTTCTCCCAATTAATAAAGTCTAGTAATCTTGACCAGATACTACGATACGATGGACAATATGCGCATCCAAATCACGCGGCGTATTCAAGCCCTTGTTGCACACTTCTTCAAGTCAACGCCGATTCACGAGGATTTCTTCTTCAAAAAAGTCGTCATTATCCTGAGGCCGAAAAAATCGAAAAAACTGGTTCTGAAAAGTTTCAAATTCGTCCCTCGTGGCTCACTTCAAGTACTTTTCCCAGATAGTATCAAACGAATGGGTTCGTTGAATTCGCTCATAATGTACTCAACTGTAGCTGGTTCCTTCAGTACGATTTTATGGCAGTACCTTACAGAGGTTAGTAAGCAAAGCTTTTATTCTCGTTTCAAAAGAGTCTAAGACAGCGCTCGTGAAAGCGTATTTTGTGCCCATAAGTATCGTTCTGTATCGATTCTGGTATAATTACGATTACCGTCGAAAACGATATGATGCAACAATGGCTCATCTTCTTTACAACAATAATCTTTCAAACAATATCGGAGTTGTTCATGAAATTATTGATCAAGCTGAGAACGAGCGGTTTATGAGCTCGATTCTGTTGTATTGCGCACTATTACATGAAGATACTGTCGCGAGGGGAAGACCTGATTTTGATGGCTACTCGATTGGTAATGATTATGCTTATTATAACTCCTTACCATTTTATGTTAGAAAAGATTGACGAGAAAATTGAGCGCTGGATAAAAGAGTTTTCCAAACTAAAAACACACGACTTCGACGAGTTCACAGCCATCGAAAACCTCAAAAAGCTTAAACTGCTTCATCCTACCAAAGCTGGCCTCTATAGAGCGAAAATTCTCGACCTGGCGATTCACGATCTGGAGAGAACTGTTTCAACGGAGATCATCAAAAGTGTCTATTCTACGAAAGATGAGCTAGACTGGAATCTTTTGGTTGAGAAGAGACCGTTTTCAGAGCTCTATCGCTAGTAAGCTCTGTTACAAATCATATTTATTTGTTAAAAACCGCTTCTTCTTCAACTGTCATGAAAATAAACGCATGTAAACGGCAAGTAATATGTCTAAAAACTATTATGATGAAAAATTGAAATTAAAAATGTCAGAAACTTCATTGATGTGGCTTCAAATTGAGTTGACCTTGATCATCGTTAATCGATAATTTATTGCGGATGCTGACTTCGCGCATGAGTTCAGAAATCAGACATGTCGGAAGCAGCCCGGCTTAATTGTCCTGATGAGTTTGAGTTTCCTTTCCAGGAACCGAGGTTGATCTTGATTCAAATACTATTTTATACTTATTTTATTTTCTGATGATTATCTTGGATAAAGCCGTATAAAATTCAAGAAGATTTAATGAAGGCAATTTATACCGCGATTGAGGATCGAAAAATCGGTATTTTCGAAAGCCCAACTGGAACTGGAAAGAGTAAGTTAGAACAAGCGTATAAGATAGTCTGCATCTTTTGGAAGATTTCACCAAAGCCAATTATCACGTTACTCATTGTTTCTCGTTTCTAATGATCGAATTTTCCACCGGAAATGAATTTTCTACCGCTTGACTCCCGCAATTTGCGGACAAAGGCAAAATCAACCACCCGTTTCTTTTTCTGCAAATTGATCGGGAGACAGCTACTGACAAATTGAATTTTTCATCTCCCTCGTGCGGCCTACTTGCACGGCAACAATCTTAATTGGAGACTATGAGTCGTAATGAATATCGTTGCGATGCAAAATGGGCTTGCATTTCTTTTCAGAATATTAAACTGGTTAAAATTAAATTTCATGGCCGACGGTGAGCCGAAACGTCTGTGTGGTCTCTGCGGCATAAACAATATCGCACTTCAATAGGAGACTACCACTCCACTCTGTCATAATTTCCTTAGCCGCAAATTTCCAAAAGCCAAAATTGACAGAATTTATACAATCGCCAGCCGCAAATCACTCAGCTCAACTCACACGAGCGGCTCATTTTGAGGGGAACGAACACACACTTGAAATTTTATCATAGGGAGTACAATCTTTATTTTGAACTAATCAAAATATAAGGCAGAAAATGAAGCTTGTTCGGGACAAAGTTATTCACGGGAAAATTTCATATAAACCACTAACATATTATTTTTCAATTTTTTGGCTTCGAAATCTGATAGTCTTTTTTAAAGGCCGCGATCCACGGCTTCGAAAAAGATAGCTTTTGAATTGTTACATCTTCTTTGAACTCTGGATCTTCTTTCAATTTCTGGCATAATATCTTGATTTGTTCGTAGGAAAGACCATCTTTCTTTATTTTATCATCAAGTTTCGCTCTGAACTTATTCATACTCTCTGTGAGAAATGTCGTCCTTGTTGTCCAATCTGATGTGACCGTATCGAGCAGCTGTTCTTTGTTCTTAAGAATAAGCCGTAGGGATGTACGCGAAAGAGTGAAGCCGAATTTTTCCGGTATCATCTTCGCAAGTTTTGTGTAACCAAGTTTTGGATTTGCAAGATGCAATTGAATAATTTCTTTCTTTTGGTGAAGGGTCAGCTTTTTATTTGATAGCATCGGGAAGGCACTTCGAGCGTCATTTCCTATCGAGCGTCATTCCCATCGAGCGTTACTTGCGGCTCGCTGGGATCTGGCGCGCGTAGGAATTTTAAATATACCAACTTGTTCCATCTATTTTTAGTTAAAAACGAGCTTATTGAAAAAAGAGGAAGTCTTCGGAATCCGAAAAAAATGATTAAGGGTTTTGTTTATGAATCAAGGAAAAAGGGTGGTTAAAAAGGATATTTGTAAGGAAAGGATGCCGAGCCTAGCTTTGACAGCTTCTCGAGAGCTTCATTTTTCATGTTCAGATGTTTAGATTTAACTCAACTCGACTAGCGGATCTCCAGAGAACTTTCGACTCGACTTGTGATTTTAAGCTCTGATTTAGAGTGCTGTTTCAAACTATTCCTGAAAAATTGTCAAGATGATCTGGAAATTCCTTCGCCGCTAAATTGACCTTCATTTTGTGTTGAAAGATGCTGGCTTTGTTATTCATCGTTTTCACACTTTGTTCGTTAAAAATCTGAGCTGATCGGAAATCTGACATCTCAAGCTGGTTTATGAGATAACGCCGGAGATCTGGCTGCGATAGTTTATTTGCACTTGTACGATTTTGTAGGTTGTAATTATCACAATACGATTTTGCAAGCTCAAGCCAAGGATCTTCGAGTGGACAATCAATACAGTGCTTTTCGTAACTCTCCCACTTCTCCAATATGCAATTTTGCGAGAAGAACTCATCAGAAAATTTGTCACAGACTGTAACAAGCATGTTGACCTTGGCTTTACACTTCTTTTTTCGCGTATTGCAGCACTCAAGTCGGATACTGTATTTGAATCTTTCGGGTCTTTTTGTTGTTTCTGAGCTTCGAATTTGCGTGAACTTGGTAGAAAATCTTGGTGAAAACCAGTAGCTCGCACCACCAACGCGCAGCAAAACTTTGAAATTTTTTTGCTTACACGTTGGCATCATCGAAACAAATAATGGCCTTGCATCATTGCCATAAAGAAGTGAGTTAAAGTATTCCTCGTTTGGAGGTGGTATTGGTTTCATCAATTTAACCGGTGGCGGCGTTTTTTGACAGTTATTCTCTTCCATTAAGCTTTCTGATTGGGTACTCGATGGGATTGACGCTTGATGGGAAGTGACGCTCGGTGTGGCTTCCCATAGCATTGGTGAGTCTGCGAGGGACGTGACTACCTCAGGAACTCGTCCAGGGTACATTTTTTCGATGTGGCGCCTGTCATCGAGCAAACAACTCGAAAGGTTGTCCTCTTTGATCTAAATAATTCACATATCGTAATTTTGAATTATATTTTTACCTCGATACATTCATATTCTTCCTTGATTTCGACTTTGACGACTTTTCTTGCAGCTTTCAAGGCATTATACGCAGTCACTTGCCTGCTAAATTTCTGCTGTGCCTTCTCAAACGCTCTCTCGAGCTCTTCATTAGTTGCATCATCCGCGATCCCAAGCTCGTCGTAGTAATTTTTTATTGTTGTGTTTATCTCCAAATTTTCACTCATCTTTAGAAGGTCAAGAAAAACGAACAGAAATATAAATTTATGTTTTTTCCCCCCAATGTCTTGAAAGAGGCGCTATTCGCTGATTCAGGCGGGGGCGGGAGTAAAAGTCTTCATCGTATGACGATTAGTCATGAAATCTTGGAGTTATTTTCAAAAGTATAGGCTATTCGGAATATTCGTGTCATATTTTAAATCCTTGGCAGTCTTTCTTTAAAGCGGCCAAACCACGTTCTTATAAGGAGCATCCTTCTTTAGAAATCATTCTTTTTGCCGATAAAACGTGTAACGATTTCACACTCCCTTTAACAAAAGGCCTCTTTAGTGTTATATAATATAACTTATATTCAACTTCTTTTCTAGGTTTGTCAATTATATGCAGCGCTATAAAGTGGCTAAAAGATCACCGTAATCGTGCACAACTTGTAACACAACAGCCAAAGGTCGACAAAGAAGAAGATGGCGAACTTGACTGGCTAGGTGTTCTATTTTCTAAATCTTACAAAATGTCATTAATGTTCGTTTTTTGTGAACATCTTTTGTAAGATAACAGAGTGGAAGGAAAAGAAATCAGCAGAGAAGAAGACACAAGGATCGGCTAATTAAAAAGCAATTTGGCATTTTGCCTCCATGCAGAGTTCGTAGTAAGTTCAGTTCTCGCGGTCCGCTGCTGGAAAATTTACTTGGATACACTCGGTTAAGACCTTCTAAAAAATAAAAGCTTCTGTTATGTTAGTTTTAACCACGCGTGCGGCCGACCAATTCATAATACTATTTGCCAGAGAAGCTGGGGTGAATTTTAGACCGGAAGATAAGCCGAACTTAAATTGACTGTAGTAACGACAAGGAAATTTTCTTAGCCATTCTGAGAAATCGAAAAGGTCAAAAAATTCCGTAAAAAACGGAAACGCGACGATACAGATGATGTGAACGCTGAAATTCGAAAACTGATGAAGCTATCTCAGAATCCAGAATCAAAAGAAAATGAAGCAGAGGCCGAATTTCTGTTAGCAGATCTCGACTCAGATTATGACGACGATGATGGCGAGAGACAAGAATTCGTAGAGAAGATATTTTATGCCTCGAGAACACACTCCCAGCTCTCTCAGGTGAGCATCATATAGTATTATCCATGTTCAAAACAGTACAAAAATTCTAGTTTGTAAAAGAAATCCGCAAGTCACCATTTAAAGATTCTGTAACTGTGGCTCCAATTGCTTCACGAGCTACTCTCTGTGTTAACCCGAAAGTCAAGAAACTCTCAACTGTCTCGCAAATGAATGAGTCCTGCAAACAACTGAACAAGAATCAAGGCTGCGAGTTCAAAACAAAAAAGGGTCTCAGCCTGCTCAGCCACAGGATGAACAATACCTTGATGGACATAGAAGATACAGTCAAATTCGGAAATGAAAATAAATGCTGCCCGTTTTATGGCGCGAGAGAAGCACTGCCAACTGTAGATGTTTGTGTTCTTCCATACAATCTACTTGTTGTGCCTTCGGCTCGAGAAAGCTGTGGGATCAATTTGAAAAATTCTGTTGTGATAATTGATGAAGCTCATAATCTTGCTGGAGCGATCGAGTCTTGCTATTCTGTTGGAGTTACGCTTAGTGCATTGACGGAAGCGTATAAACAGCTAAAGTTGTCACATCTTGATTTAATTAAATAACTATCTGATTTTTAGTGCATACAAGGCTAAGTTTGGCGCTCGTCTGAATCCAGAAAATCTCATGTTCGTCAAACAGCTACTTGCAGTCCTGGTCGGACTCGGTAAAGATCTGAAAAGGGTCAACAATTCGGAACAAAAAATCGTCACTGTCCGGGAAATCCTAAACGATGCAAAGCTCGACAACATAAATCTTTTTGAACTTCTAAAATACATGACTAAAAGCTTAATCGCCCACAAAGTGAAGGGCTTCGCGGACAAAGTCGCAAACACGCCAAAAGTCATTGTCAAGCCGAAAGAAAATGCTCTCAAAGAAATGTTGACGAAAAACGGCAAAAAGAAAAATTATAAAATAGAAGCAGAACCTGAGCCAGAGATTGACGCGAAGAAGAAAATTCACAATTTTCAGCTTGGAGCGCTCGTTCAAGTTGAAATTTTTCTCGCAGTTCTAATCACCCCGGGCGCGGATTTACGCATTATAAAAAATGCAAATGATGGCAAGGCGCAAATGAAGGTTTTTCTGCTCAATCCAGCGAGTATATTCGCCGAGATCAGCAAAGACGCGCGTTCTGTTCTGCTTGCCGGAGGAACAATGAAGCCTTATCAGACACTGAAGGACCAGCTCTTTGCTGAAGTATCTTCTGAGAAGCTCAGCTGGTTCAACTGCGAACACGTGATTTCTGATTCTCAAATGAACGCATTAGTCCTCCAGCGAGGCCCAACAAATGAGCGGTTCATTTTTAACCACAGCAACAAGGATAACTTCGCCATGAAACAAGATCTGGGACGTGCGCTAGGAAATGGGGGAATGAATTCAAATTTCACAGTCTCTTGTTTCTTAGACCCGCGCTAGAATTTCTTCTTGATATTTGATTAACACCCTACACGAAATAATACGTGGCTTATTTTTACTGAGCTAAAAGAGTTTTCATCGGCTCATTTTTTTACCAAAGAACATGTTTTCAAGTTGCAATTCTTATTTAACACCTCGAGCTTGTATTCAACTCAAAGTGAAAAGTTAAAATTATGATTTCATGGGCCATTGTCATTTGGCTCGCTCGCATAAATTGCTATCACAAATTAATTAGTTATTCCCAAGGTGGAAAGAACGAAACCAAACCCCAAAATCAAGTTGACATTGTTCAAACAGTCCCGTCCGGCGTCGTCGTCTTTTTCGCGAGCTATAAGCAGGAAACCATGTTCTACGAGATGTTCAAGAAGTCCGGTTTTCTTCAGCAAATAGAAAATGTTAAGACCCTCTTTCGAGAGCCAAAGGAAACAGCAGGTGTCGCACCATTGCTTGAAAAATACGAAATGTCCGTTCGAGTTCGCGGAGCAATTTTGTTTGCCGTTGTCGGAGGGAAAGTATCTGAAGGGATCAACTTCTCAGATGGTCTTTGTCGTGCAGTAATCATGATTGGTGTACCTTATCCAGGTTTATATAACCATAAGCATATTTTTCTGAGGTTTAACCTGTATTCTTAGACATAAAATCGGCTGAGATTAAACTAAGGATGGACACATTAAATTCCAAACGACCTGGCGGCGGACAGATGTTGTATACTGGCTTATGCATGCGCGCTGTAAATCAGGTACAAGTTACTTCCACTTGGAAGTTTTCCATATCATTTGTTGTAACGCGAATAAGTTAAATGTTAATTTGCCGGTAATTTACTTTCTTGAGCGAGTTAATACATTATTTGGTAAAGGAAATTCAATCATTACGCGCGGCCAAATTAACCGCTAATAGCCAGATGCTGCTGTAACGGGCCTAAACAAGCGACAAAATGACGATGAACTCGGGCACTAGTTTTCAAAACAGGAATCCACGCTATAATACATTATCCTAGTGCGTTGGTCGAGCGATAAGACATCGTGACGACTCTTCCCTTATTCTCTTCTGCGATGGGCGCTACAGCGAGCCACGCGTTAGAGACCATCTTCCTGACTGGATCAAAACACGTCTCACGAGCTACGATAACTTTGACACTGCCAAAAAGCACATGATCGACTTCTGCAAGAAAAATAATTACTGATTCATGCAAAAAAGCAGAAAGAGTAGTGATGTCTAAACGCGTTAATAATAAATTATTAAAATAGGAGTAATTTCAATCAGAATTTCCTATTTGAATGAGTTCTACGCTGAGACTAATTTGATAATATCTATGCAAAGCAAGCGGTCGCTTATGGAAATTGCAGACAGAGTAACGGCGTTCTTGGAATTGCTTACCTTTCATTTTAAAGACATCACAAAGCCATACTGTACTTGTAGTTTAAATCCAAAATTATACAGACATTTATACAGTGCATAAGTCGCTTCGTCAGCAATTCTCAGAATTTTATTTTGAGGTTTTTGGGTATAACAAAATAAATCAGTCTATGATAATTGGTATAAATTGTATGATAATTACGCTGATAGTAGATTTATGCAAGAAAAATATGAGTATGAAGTGTGCCTTCCGACGGAAGTTAAATTCTATCCATTTCGATCTCGCGCGGTGGTCTCATGGCGATCATGATGCAATTTTCCGCCGCGGTCTCCACATGGTGGAGCTGTCATGTCCGACAGATCAGGCAAGATGCCCCACGTGTCTGTCCTCCTTATCAGTAGTTTCTTATCGCCTTTTTAATTTTTTTTCTTTGAATTTCTTTGAATTTGAAAGAGAGCCACTCAGAAGAGGCACCTGTCGAATACGGGCGGAGTGAATTGAATGGTAGTTACAAGATTGGATCGGAAAATGAGCTTATATTTATCCGTCAAAGATTTAATTGAATATAATTACTTTATGAAAAATTTAATAGCAAATTTTTAAAGGAGAAAAATATCTTGATCCAAAATCAGCAGAGAGCATTAGTCAAAGAATACAATGTTCAAGAAGATCAAAGAGACTATCATATTTTCGAGTTTAATTGCCTACGGACAAGCGAATTCAGTCAATTCTCTGTGCGCGCAAGAATGTCATAAAAACGCAGAATGTCTAACAACTTCGGGTGGAGAACATCAGTGTGTCTGTCGTCCCGGATTTCGGTAAGTCCTTACTCCAGTTTTGAGAAAAAATGAATGTCTCTATCTGACAGTAAAGTTTGATGTGTGCCACTTATGACATTACAAAGTTCTTCCGTAAAGGCTTCTTTTAAATTTTCATCTAAAGGGGCGATGGACAGGACTGCTCGTCGCAATTCACTCTGCAAGTCCAACTCTGCCAAGATGAAAATAAGAAAGCTCTTCCAAAGTCATTAAAACAGGCCTCGAATAAGCCTTCCGAGTCTATGCTGCTCAACATTTGGATGGAAGACGGTGATAACGAGTGGCAGCAAGCAATCAACTACCAAGTTCCTTCTTTGGAATTCCCAACTACTTTCAACTACTATGATAATATTAATATCAAGCATATAACGAAGATCAAAGTTCTTCAAGAAAACTGGCAGAATCTCTGCCTGCAAAGACTATCTATTCATCAGGTATAATGACAATTATAAATCTGGCTTAATTTTTTAGGGAAATGCGGATATACATTTATTAGCTGAAATGGACGCCAAAGCTTTCGTTCCAGATTGGGCAGATTGCAGCGACCCTTCTGACATGGCCCGATGCTTCAAATTTGCCTGGTGGAAGAAAAAATGCGTTGCGAAAAAACGCATCGATGGCGAAGGAGAAGCCTGCCGATCCAGGATGATCTACAAGCGACAAGCCGGATCAAAGGAATCGGGTCAATTTATTTAATTTATTATTATCTCAGATAAGAGTAATTTATAATTTCGAGGAATCCATTCGTTCTTCGATATATATTGAACCCGATAAAGCTTCTTAGAACTACTTGCGAGACCGAAACTTGTCATAAAAATGCTGAATGCAGCATCCAAGGAGGTAGGGTTAACTGTACTTGTAAGGATGGATACAGCGGGGATGGAAAGTCATGCAAAGATATTGACGAATGTGAAGAAGGTACTATTTGAACTTTGGAATCAAAGTTATCTTTTATTAAGGAACGCATACTTGCGGCGAGAACGCTACTTGTAAGAACACGGGAGGAAGCTTCCAGTGCTCATGCGCTGAGGGCTTTTTTGGGAACGGCGAAGTGTGCTCCCAAATGTGTTCTGAAGACACGTTACCGAAGAATATGATTATTTCCCTAAAAGACGCAAAGGTTAAAAACAAGGGCGGCATCTATCCAGCTGGATGTAAAGCTGGATCATCCATATTTCCCGCTCACGGAATCGACCTGCAGATGAGTACGTTTTATTTATTTATAATTTTCCAGAAACGGTCAATTACAATAATATTAAAGCAACATACAAGCTGAACTGCACTTGTGGCGAGACCGAGTGCTCGTGGATATCGGAGCCTTCTTTTACATGTCAAACCGGTTGTCCTTTTCTTCATCCAGGGAAGTGCTCCAAATTCCCATTACTAACGTTTACATAAACACGTAAAGATAAAACATGTTGTTGAGCATCTATCAGGAAAAATATCGAAACTCAAGCATTGGGAAGACGACCGCGACAGTAAATTAAACCAGATTAAGTTCAAGGTCAAGTTCCGATCGCCATCTCAAATCCCAGAAGAGTGGAGACTTCTCGTGACCTTTGGGTAAATCATTATCTCATTAATTTTCTCTTCCTTAATTAAATAACGTTTCTAAAAAGAAAGATATGAATTATAAAGAATTAAATCACGACGACTAGTTCATCTCCAAAAATATATACAATGTAGATTCTACATTACTTTGAAAAGTGGGGCTTATCAAAAAGCATGAAATCCGAATTCCTAACTGTGCGGTTTTCGAAGCGCCGAATTTACTCAATGATAGTAGAAAAATTTTGAATTTTAGCACGGATATTCCGGAAGGCGCTCGATACGGCGGTCCAACCGCGAAGATGCTTCAGATGAGCAGAAATCAATTGCTGCTTGCTGGAAATCTGGACAATAGTCACAACCCAGACCTGAAGGTCGCTCCAAATAAAGACATTGGATTCACTTTCAAGCTACGAAATCTTAAAAAGAAATTCTTGAAGTCGCTTGTCAAGGAAAGAGTCGATAAAAATGATTATTTGATTGAGCTCACAAGATGAACCTTTAGTGAAAAAATGTAGACTCTCTTCAGGGAATGACTCTTCATCATGTTGGATATGAAGTTAACGATCTCTCTTGTTTCCAAGATCTCCCTGATGAAAAACTGGCGATCGACTATGAGTCGTACGAAGCATATGAAGAACCGGAAGAGACATATGATGAAGAAGCGTAGTTAACAAAGTGTCATAGAAAAATTTTGCAACAACGACAATGTAATATATAGCTGCTTGTTTTGTATATACCAACTAATTTCCCTTATTTGTACATAACTCTTTTTAAATTCGACGTTTTCCAAGGTAAAATATCCGTTTGGCTTACTTTAATAATAATTGTAGATGAGCTTTGGAGAAAATATAAGCTGGATATCCGCGTTTCTTATGGACTTTCTTTGGTCGCGTCTCGTCAAATCCCTCACTGTCAGACCTTTGCCAGATTTAGCGTTTTGAAACTCCCTGTCAAGTTGCCGCTGTATCGTGGTAAAGGTCTGCAGAACCGGCGAGCTCGAGGTCAAATTATAAATTTCATAGCAAATCTGTGCATTTTAAGTTAAAATATCTACTTTTGTATTTTCTGTTCAGACTTGATAAATACACGTATAATAAGTTACAATTATGTATCATTTGTAAATGATGCCACATCAGTTATGTTTTAAGCAAAGCGTTTTGTTAAAGGAAACAAAACTAAATATTCAGCTTAATATTGAGGGATTTTCATAGCATTCCCTACATTGCTATTAATAAGATATACTTAAACGGAAGACATCATCGTTGAGCTCTCGACGTCTTGAATATAATATTTATCGCGAAGCAAGGTGATTAGAGTGGACAGTTGGTGGCAGCAGAGGACGGATATTCAATTAAATAAAACGACAAATTCGAACGCATCGTTCCCAAAAATTAAAAATACTTTCGCAAGAGAAGACTGAAAAATATGAAAGTTTTTAATTTTATTGTGATTTCGTTTGCAGCTGCTTTTAACATACCTCAGACTTTGATTAAACGCTCCGCTAAATCGGTAATTATTTTCAATTTTTCAAAAATATTGAAATCATGGAAGAGACCAGTAAGAATATTTTTGATAGAACGATTCTCTGAAATTCAAATTGACTTTTAGAACTGCGAGACTTCAGCAATCATGTTTTCAATGCGCGCCTGCATGAGTTACTGCGCCGTAAACGAATTTCTCTTCCCTGACCTCTGCACCACCCCAAAAACAGTTGAAGGTGATTACCAAGCGGCAATGGAGAAACTAGGACAGATTCCTTACTGTATGGACAAGTACGAAAGCACTTTGGCTAAATGCGACATCTTATAGAACCAAGTTTTATAATTCTCTGTTTTGTGAGAAAATAAAAATGTTTTTGACAGTTTTTATTGAAGCAGAAGTTGAAGTTTTCTGAAGATTATTATACCTCCAAAAAGGACGAATTGAGGGTGAAGTCTTCCGTCTTGGTATTTCATCAACATGTTCCATGAAAGAATGATCAGGAGGAAAGCATGAATAACCCAGTTTCTCGGAAGTTTTCTCATTAGTCTCATGACTATATTATTGGAATATTTTTTTTTCTATTTTACGAGGAGTAATGTATTTTTGACATCTACGCAATCTCCTACATAAAGGTCGCCCGCAAATAACCGTAGACAATAGATCAGGGATTCTTTGCCGTTTGATTTCGTATGTATTTACAGATCAACTACAGTCGTTTATGTCAAGGTACAGTTACAAATTGTGGTATTTGGTGTATTGCTGTTTACGCGAGTTTAAGTATTTACAATTCTTTGGCGGATGAGGCAGGCTGTTTTTGAAAGTTCGCAGCAGAAACAGTTTTTTGTTAGAGTTTTACAGTAGAAGCATTGGTGAATATTTACACAAATTTTCAGTCTTTCTGAGTGTTTGGATCATCGGATCCATGAACTTGAATATTCGTGAACTAAGGTAGTTATTTCCTGAAACAAGCAATATGATAATATGAAAGCTGTTGAGACAGGATTAGTTGTGCGATTCGATTTTTCAATAATTCGAATTTCTGGGCAGCGCTTTGTTGAGTGTTCGTTAGTTTTCTGTGAGGGACAATTCGGGGATGACAAGCTCGTACTCGCGGGGCTTCTTTCCGGTCTTTCTTTTTCGTCGATTTTTGCGTCCCTTGCATTTGGTTATAAAATGATTCCTGATTGCTCTTTTTTCATGAGGAAAGAGAAGAAATAAATTTATGAAACGGCTTTAACCGATTTATAACCCAGGTGCCTTTTTGTCAACTCTTCTTTTCACTCGGCGAAGCTGGCCCGAGACTTCGTTGATCGTTTCCGCTAACTCCGTGACGTTTGACTTGAGATCGACGACCCAGTTCATGCTTGTCTTCTGCTTTTGGTAGCAAAATTTTCGCATGTTGTCCACCACCTGCTTCGTGTACGTCCAGGTTCCGGCTAAATAGAAATTTAAGTAATTTAATTGTTCAAAGTTATCAAAAGGAGCTATTAAGATAAAATCAGAAAAGTCGTTGCGCGGATAAATACATTCAAACATGCGCTGCGCATATGGCCCCCCGCGGCCGTTCACAAGTCATTAAGGGGATTCTCTTGAGAAGGCGTTCACGGTCAAAGGCCGCACACTTACACTGGAGCTCTTTTTGATCCGACTTGAGACGCTTTGTCTCCTTGTCGAAGTCGTCCATCTGTCGCTCAATCTGGTTCAGCTTCTCGGCAACCACGCTGACTGGCTCGTCGAGCTGCATCACGTGGTTGAGTCTGAATCCAGAAGAAGGCTTCGAGCAGCATTGAGAAGCTCTTCTGTCGAGATCAACAATTCGCTTTTCAAGTTTTTCGTAGATCTCGTCAACGCGTCGCTGAGCGATTTCTTCGGCGCTTTCTACTTTTACTTTCAGCATGTCAAAGTCACTTAAAGTTGTTAAACAATTATTTCAGCATAAAAATAATACCCAAGAACATCACCAAGCGATCTGTTGTCATTCTCCGTGTAAATTCTAGCAGTCAACGCATTTATGATATCGTGCAAGTCGTTCATTTTATTCTCCATCTCTCTCAAACGATCTTGAAAAACACCTTCGATTTCTTTTCTATCGACACTTGACTGATCTTTATTAACCTGGAAGTTTTCGCCTGAAAATATTCTTTTAGCACAAAAGCATTCGATACAGA
>Ga0115008_10002512_pt1 | contig 15187 bp, 14 predicted proteins | sample FraStrMetagenome_FD_87164 | JGI IMG/M metagenome (GOLD analysis project Ga0115008, IMG submission 87164) | Marine eukaryotic phytoplankton communities from Arctic Ocean - Fram Strait ARC3M Metagenome | ecosystem: Environmental > Aquatic > Marine > Oceanic | place: Fram Strait | collected...
AGTCTTTTTTTTGACCCTCTGTATCCTTTGTCAATTCTACGATTTACACCCCATTTTTAAAGGTAGTCTGTTCAGCCAATTGTCCATTATCGTATTTGGATGTTACTCAAACCCGTAACAAGTGTCATGTCACTTTTCAAATACGCTAAGGAATCATTAAGAATAGTTACATCACTAGCCTTATATTCCCTTAAGTCAACTTTGGAAATACTAAAATACAGAACGACAGTAATTACTGTGATTCCCAATAAAATAATAGCTAAATACTTTTTCATTTTTTAAATTATTGCATTTTTAATTAAAGAGTTTACACCTTCCTTGCTCTCGCTTTTTGCGTACTTTTGAAGCACTCAAAACCTTATTTATGAAGATTGCCTTATTACTAGTATCCTTAATTGGATTTGTCCAATTTGGGATTTCCCAGAAAACCGTTCAATTCAGAATATCACAAGTCTATTCGAATGTTGATGATATGGATGGCTTTGGTAGTGGAGACAGTGATCCTCAATGGAATTATGAGATTACTGATGTCTATGGCCAGAATTCCGGTGACAATAATGAGTTAGGAGGAACAAATTGCCCTTTTTGGACAATGCTCAATGATCAATTTTTCTCTGAAACGTATGATTGTGAAATGCCCGCGAGTTATACCTTTACCTGAACACCAAGACTTATGAAAACAAAAATCTATTTTATTCTAGCACTAGTTATTACTAGTTGCTCTAAATCAGCCGATATGATTCAAGTACCTGTTGCAAAAAAAGTCCAACATAAAATTACAACGCACGGAGATACACGTGTCGACAATTATTTCTGGATGCGCTTAAGCGATGAGCAGAAGAATGCTAAGAACCCCGACAAGCAAACACAAGATGTCATGGACTATTTAACGGCAGAAAATGAGTACTTGAAGGAGAAGATGAAGCATACTGAGGGTCTTCAGACCAAACTGTATGATGAAATTGTCGGCCGAATTAAACAAGAAGATGAATCCGTTCCGGTGAAAGTAAATGGATATGTCTATTACAGTCGTTTTGAGAAAGGACAAGATTATGGTTTGTATTGTCGCAAGATTGGAAATGAAGATGCAGCTGAAGAAATCATGTTAAACGGCCCTGAGTTAGCTAAAAATGAGAGCTATTTCGCGATTGGAGGACAATCGATTAGTGAAAACAACGAAATTATCGCATACAGCATCGACCTGGTATCAAGACGTCAATACACGATTCATTTCAAGAACCTCAAGACTGGTGAGGTATTATCTGATAAAATTGAAAATACAACCGGAGGCATTACTTGGGCAAATGATAACAAGACTATCTTCTATACAAAGAAGGACCCAGTCACTTTGAGATCTTACCAAATTTACCGCCATGTGCTCGGTACGGAGACCTCAAAAGATGTTCTTGTATACGAGGAAAAGGATGATACTTTCGGCTGTTCCATCTACAAAACGAAATCAAGGAAGTATTTAATGATCAGTTGTTACCAAACGCTGTCAACGGAATATCTTTTTTTAGATGCTGATTCTCCTAACGGGGAATGGAAAGTGATTCAACCGCGGAAACGTGACCTCGAGTATTCAGTAGAGCATTTTGGAGATGATTTCTACATCATCACGAATGATCAAGCTAAGAACTTTAGATTGATGAAAACGCCTGTGACTCAGCCAGGAATCGAGAATTGGAAGGAGGTCATCGCACATCGACCATCCGTATATCTTGAAGATTTGGATATTTTTAAAAATCACATGGTCGTTACAGAGCGAAAGGGAGGTTTAATCCAGTTGCGTGTTATGGCCTGGGAGAGCGATCAAGAACACTATATACAGTTTAATGATCCAGCCTATAACGCATACACATTTTCGAATCCTGAATTTGATACGGATGTGTTAAGGTATGGCTACACATCGATGAGGACTCCACAAAGTACCTTCGATTATAATATGACCGATCGCACCCAAGAATTGAAAAAACAACAAGCGGTTCTGGGAGGGGAATTTTCAGAAGATAATTATGAAACGGAAAGAATTATGTCCACTTCGCGAGATGGTGTTGAAGTGCCAATGTCAATCGTTTACCGTAAAGGGACAAAGTTAGATGGAAATGCACCATTATTGCTGTACGCTTATGGATCGTATGGCTACTCAATGGACGCCAGTTTTAGTAGTATTCGTTTGAGCTTATTGGATAGAGGATTCATAATGGTTATCGCACACATTAGAGGTGGTCAAGAGATGGGCAGACATTGGTATGAAGATGGAAAGCTCTTAAAGAAAAAGAATACTTTTTACGACTTTATAGATTGTGGCAAGTTTCTCATTAAAGAAAAGTATACTTCCAGCGAACATCTCTATGCACAGGGAGGCTCAGCGGGAGGATTACTTATGGGAGCCGTGATCAATATGGCTCCAGAATTGTGGAATGGGGTTATCGCAGGCGTACCATTTGTGGATGTTATCTCGACAATGCTTGATGAGTCAATACCTCTTACCACTGGGGAGTTTGACGAGTGGGGTAATCCAAAAGATGAGGAGTATTACAAGTACATTAAATCGTATTCTCCTTATGATAATATTGAGAAAAAAGCATATCCCAACCTGCTTATTACAACAGGGTATTGGGACAGTCAAGTGCAATATTGGGAACCTGCAAAATGGATAGCAAAACTGCGCGAATATAAAACAGACGACAATCTGCTCATAATGGATTGTAATATGGATGTAGGACATGGGGGTGCGTCGGGCAGATTTCAACGCTATAAAGAAGTTGCTTTGGAGTACGCTTTCCTTTTAGATCTAGAAAATATCACTAACTAAACTATCTTGAGAATTCGCGCACATGTTGGAATCTGTTACATTGGATTTTTGTGCTTTTCAGCGAGTGTATAGGGTCTACTATTTGGAGAATGGAATGTACTCAAGGTTCAAAATGCCCAAGGCAAAGTGAACGACATGAAGAGTGAGACGGCAGGATTGGTATTTAAGGCAGATAGCGCAGTCGATTGTTTTGTGAATGGCTTGACGGAGTGACACGGTGCTTGATCGTATGACAATGACCGTGAGATTTTATTTTTGTCGGAGAATGACGATTCTAAAAAGGGTTAAAAATCAAGTAATTAGCAAGGTGTAGGCTAGTTTTGTAGCTTCCGAAAATATCACACTTTTACTCTCTAGAGTTAAAAAACAATATTGATTTCAAAGAGTTAAATTCTTACTTTTGAGCTAGTTTTTCACGTCAAAAAAATATGTGACTCAAAAAAGCAACCCCTCACAAGGTTAATCGTTTTGTATACAGCCACATAGTTCTTTTAACGGTGGAGCAGATTATTTACGACCAATATACTACAATGATAACAACACGACTACTCAAACACACAGGCGCTCTAATGATTGCGCTGTTCTTTTCACTCAACGCCTTCTCGCACTCTGTGCAAGTACAATATTGTGTTAGTTGTAATGGTGACCTTAGAATTTGGATTGAGCACTGGCATGGTACGGCTAGTCCTAGTTCTACTACCATGACAATAAGCCTAAACATTAATGGTGTTACGACTACACAGACGTCTGCACCAGGAGGTGGAGTTGTAAATACTCCATCTGCTGCATTGCCTGGCTGTTCTACGCCGATCACTTATGTTACAGGTTGTCCAGGTGACCAGAACACGTATAACGATTGGGTTTTTTATGATTTTAATGGCCTCCCACCAGGAGTACCTATTACATTTACGATTATTAGTGGTAACTCTGCATTTACGCAAGATGGTTGTAACATGTTCCCATTGGCGGTTACGTTCACACTTGGAACTATATTTGGAGCTGGTATCGATCAAAACCTTTGCGAAGGTCAGGCGTCAACAGCAATTCCATTTGCACTCGGTTCATCATGGTCGAACAGTAATCCAGCAATTGGACTGCCAGCAACTGGATCAGGACCAATTCCATCATTCTTACCTGTAGGACCTCCTGGAACTACGTCGACTGTTTCTTTTGTTAATAGCTGCGATTCAGGATCATTTACTTATACTATAATGCCGGTACCAGTCTCTGGATTTACTGTAGAGTCGAATGGAGCACCAGCACTGGGTATTTGCGAAGGAAGCACATTTGACTTTATCAATTCCTCTACCATGGTCGCCCCCTATACCATAACGGATTGGCTGTGGGACTTTGGTGATGGGAATTCCTCCACGGCACAGGACCCCTCTCATACATATGCCGCTCCCGGCACTTACAATGTAACCCTGGGCGCCGTCTCAGATTCGGGATGCGTGGATAATTTCACGCAAGTTGTTACTGTCGCTCCTTTCCCCGTCGTCGCCTTTACCGCGCCCGACGAGTGCCAGAACACTATGACAAATTTTACGGATGCGACTGTTTTGGGTGCTGGTGTCATTAATACTTGGCAATGGGACCTAGGAGACGGAACGACTTCAGGACTTCAAAGTCCAACACATCAATACGGTGCTACAGGAGCATATACTGTTCAACTTATCGTTACTTCAGATTTAGGCTGTGTTGATTCAGTTAGTCAAGTAACTAACGTTTATGAAGTGCCTGTTGCTAATTTTACGCCAACTGGTGGTTGTGCAGTTGATCCTGCAACATTCGTTGATTTAAGCACAATTTCAGCAGGACCGTTGACTTGGGAATGGGATTTCGGTGATATGTCTGGAACCTCATTAGTTCAGAGCCCTTCATACACCTATGCTGTTGGGGGTACTTATCAGGTTGAATTGACTGTAGAGTCTGCAAATGGGTGTAGAGATTCATTGACACTTCCTGTTACTATGTTCGATACGCCAATAGCGAGTTTTACAGCTCCTGATGATTGTTACTATGAAACAACAATCTTTACGGATAATTCTTCTGTGGGTGTTATCTCATGGATCTGGGATTTTGGAGATGGAAACACTTCAACTGCAACGAATCCTACGCACGATTATGCGGCAGATGGTACTTATAATGTTACTTTAATCGTGGATGGTCCAGGTACATCTTGTTCTGATACCGTAACGCAAGTTATTACACGTTACCCTCAACCAAGTGCTGATTTTACAACTGCCGATGTTTGTTTAGAAGATGCAGCTTCGTTTACTGATTTATCGACGATAAATGCTCCTGGAATTTTAACAGGTTGGGATTGGGACTTTGGTGACTTCACTGGATCTACAGCTCAAAATGAAACTCACCTCTTTCCGACTGAAGGGACATATGACGTAAATCTTCTTTCGACTTCTTCCTTCGGATGTATTCACGATACAACGATATCTATTACAATTCATCCTATGCCGATACCTGCATTCACCGCAAGTTCAGTTTGTGTGAATGAGCCTTCAACAGTCTTTACAGATGCTTCGACAATTTCATCGGGTGCAATTGTGCAATGGGATTGGCTATTTGGAGATGGAAACTCATCTACACTTGTGAACCCAACTCATGAATATTTGAGCGATGGGAATTACAATGCAGAATTAACACTTACCTCAGATTTTAACTGTGTTAGTTCAATTTCAGAGACAGTAATTGTTTTTGAAAAGCCAACAGCTAATTTCACGAGTTCATTAACTAAGATTTGTAATCCTGATACGATTCAATTTACTGACTTGTCTACATCTGCTTCGAGTTTGATCGTAGAGTGGGATTGGGATTTTGGAACTGGTACTACTAGTGATGAGCAGAATCCAAATCCATTGTTCAGTAATTATTCTGAGCTTATAGACTATTTCGATATTGAATTAATTGCAACGAACAGCTATGGATGTAAGGATACGATGTTCATGGCGGATTACATTGCCGTGGTTCCGCAGCCAGTTGCGGCATTCACATACTCGCCAGGAATGGTGAACGTTCTTGAGCCGGAAGTAACATTCAATAACCTATCTGATTACGCTGTAACGTATGACTGGGACTTTGGTGATGGTAGTTTCCCATCTATTGAAGAAAATCCAATCCATCAATATACTTGGGATGGAGGTGAATATGATGTTACCTTAATTGCCTACAGCATTGATAATGGATTCTGTTCTGACACGGTGACGCAAACGATTGTTATTAATGAAGTGTTAATTTACTATGTTCCAAATGCATTCACACCGGATGGGGATGCATACAATAATACCTTCCAGCCGATATTTTCAACTGGATTCGATCCATTCAACTACCACTTATCCATCTACAACCGATGGGGAGAAGTTATCTTCGAATCATATGATGCTGAATTTGGATGGGATGGAACATACAGAAATGGTGAATTAGCACCAGATGGTGTCTATACTTGGAACATTGATTTCAAAGAGACACTTACAGATGAACGTCATTCTAAACAAGGACACTTCTCTCTGATCAAGTAACTAACTTGTCATCGACATATTAAAATTGAAAGTCAATGGTCTCAACTGGGATCAGACTTTTAATGAACCAGTATATTTCGATAAGCGTGTAAATAGATGCAAATATGATCGCTAGCCATTTCAAATTGCTAGCTTTCATGGAAATCGAGAGTATTAGCGGGATACTCAATACTGCTAACCTGAGTAATTTACTAAGCCATTGTGTGGCATCATAAATGTCGTAATTTCCAGATGTATCTACGACTATGTGAATGCCCAGCCAAACAATGGAGGCGACGAACATAAACGTGACAGAAATAAAAGCTACAAGTTGTTGTCGATCCGTTTTTTTGCTCGTGAACCTGAGCGATTTTCCGCAGCTCGAGCAGAAATTATCTAGGTCATCGATTGTGTTAGAGCAAGAATTACATGTAAGTTGTCCATTCATAAATTGAAAGTACAAAAAAATAATTCATGCTATAAAGCCCAGAAAAGCTAGGAATTAGCGTGAAATGTAAAAAAAAACTCTGCATTTGATTAAACCTTTCAGCAGATGATATGTCCAATACATGTGACTTAAAAATTAGAACTATGAAAAAGGCAAGCTTATTACTTATGATGATGTCCGCTTTTACTTTCGCATTTGCGCAAGAAGCTGACTCTACAGGATTAGAAGGAGACAACCTTGATTTGAACGGAGTACTCGAGTTATTTAAAGATTCAAAAGACATTGAGGATTTTGAAAAACAGCTGAATTCAGAATCAAATGGAGTAAATAATCTCGATTTGGATGAGGATGGTGAAGTTGATTACATCAGAGTTGTTGACCATGCCGATAGCAATGCACATTCATTTGCGCTCCAAGTACCAGTGAGTGAATCTGAAGCTCAAGATGTAGCAGTAATCGAAGTGGAAGAGGTTAACGATGAAACTGTGAACCTTCAAGTAATCGGAGATTCTGAGTTATATGGAGAAGATTATATGATTGAGCCTGCTGATGAGAAGAATTCAGCGATTGTAGTAAACGTTCGAACATGGAGACCAATTCGTCATGTGTACGGACCTAAATACGTAACATATGTTTCTCCTTGGAGGTATCGTCATCATCCTAGATGGTTTAGACCATGGAGACGGGTTACATGGGCGGTTTATTACCCAAGAGTGCGCAGATACCATAGACCTTATTACCGCCGCACATATGTAAGAAGATGTCATGTAGCGCACAGACATTACAGAAGACATCATGTACATTCCATTACATTTCATGGACATCACCATCACAAGCATGCGGCATACAAAGCGAAGAAAAAGAAGCAAGCTGGCCATAATCATGGTAACAACCCAAATCATGGCCTTAATGTAGGGACCAAAAAGAAAGGTGGAAAGAAAAGGAAAGGAGGCAAGGCAAATCGCCCTCAATCAAAGAAGAAAAGACCGGGTCAAACTAAGTCAGTGACACCAACTAAGCGTCCAGGAGCTGTTAAAAAGAATGGTTCAGGCCGTGCTGGAGGTAAGAAGAGAAGTTAGTCAATTTTCTAAATACGATATGAAAAAAAGGCATCCCGATCGGGGTGCCTTTTTTCAATACATAGTTGATAGAGTTAATTCATTGATTTATTGCGATTGAGTATCATTGATACTAGTACCACAATAAGGAATATCCAAGGCGCTCCATGCATGAACAAGTCGAACCAATCAATAGCAGGCATCGGTCTACCATGCCATAGGTTCATGATTTGCTTCCAAATATGAGGTTCCGGTGTAAAAGGCGCTAAGCCTAATGTTAAGGATGCTATTACAGCAAGTTTAAGATGTTTTTTCATTATTTTTTTGACTTAAATGGCTCAATCACTTGACCAATAAATGACTCTGGATATTTTTCATCATCTGGAAACCCAAGCTCAATATCGCGACCATCTGATGGGATATAATTCGTTCCGAAAATGTAATCCCAACAGCTCAATGAGATGCCGAAATTCATACCATACTTATGCGAAGTAGGTAATTGCTTAGCATGATGCCATATGTGCATTTTCGGGTTATTTAGGAGGTACTTAAATGGACCATAGCTAATATTCAGGTTAGCATGATTCAGATGTCCAATCAAAACGGTTAATGAATAGACGATAAAGGCATTCTCTAATGAGAAGCCGAATATCATCACGAGCGAGATATATTTGAAACTCTGGTAGATGAATGTCTCGAAGAAGTGATATCTCAAGTGGGCCGCAAATCCCATTTCTTTTACAGAATGATGTACTTTATGAAACTTCCATAAAAATGGAACGCGATGCAAAGTAATGTGAACTAGCCACTGGACGAAATCAGCAATAAAGAAGAAGATCAGTAATTCCCATCCCCAGGGTAAGTCAGAAAAGTCTATGAGGTGGCCACCTTCGTATCCAAGCGGTGAAAGTAAATCCGTGAAAAGCTGGACTGATACGCCAGAGAGAGCAGCATAAATTAATAATCCGAAGAGATAGAAATTAAACAACATGTAAAATGAATCCTGCCAGAAGTCCTTTCGAAATATGGCTTGTTTTTTACGCCATGGAACAACAATTTCTAATCCCCAAACAAGTAGAGAAATGAAAATAAGGAAATAGAAACCATTGATTCTATCAGGTGGAAAAGGAGTTGCGACAGTCTTCCAGAGATAACGAGCAGTACTTTCGTAAGCACCTAGAAAAATGTCAATATAATCAGTCGACATATGGAATCATTTTTGTCCAAGGCCCACCATTGTATGCATCAACTCCAGCGGCTTTTAATTGAGCCTTGGCAGTACCAGACCTCATTCCAGAAGCGCAAACGCAAATAACCGGAATTTCCAGTGATTTGATTTGTTTGATTTTTGTCGGAATAGAGCCCAATGGAATATTTTCTGAGCCAGGAATAGCACCTCCGGCATATTCTTGTGGACCTCTAACATCAATAACAACTGCACCATCCGCGAACAATTGTTTGTAATCCGTTTTCTTGAATAAGTTCTTGAACATAATAAATCTTTCTACAAAGGTAAGCCCGTCTTACCAGTTTGGATGTAACCAAGGTTACAATAAAAAAAGCACTTCCCAATGGAAAGTGCTTTTAATAATTTAAGTGTAGTATTATTTCTTTATCAATCGAATAGTTGCATTTTTATTATCATTGGTAACATCTAACAAATATGTTCCAGCGGCATATGGACTAAGGTCGATTGCTCCTTGATTTCCATCATTATTCCCTTTCCAAAGAATTTCCCCAGCAATTGTAGTTAGAATAAATTCCAAAGAGCTATTCCCATTGAAGCTATAGTTAACAACGTTAGAAGTTGGGTTAGGGAAAATTGAGAATGTGATACCTAAATCATATTCATTGATTCCTACCGTAGTTACTTCAAAGCAAGAAGACATCGCTGTACATCCGTTCGAGGTTACTATTACCGCATAATTTCCATTCGCTGTAGCCGTATAAGATTGACTGGTTGCACCTGCAATTGGGGCATTTGAATTATCGCAATCTACCCATTGATATGTTGCGCTCGCATTTGAAGCTGTAAGGACAAGGCCTGCTTGAGATGCACTTGCGTCAGCGGCTAGAAAGCCTACAATCATTGTTGCAAGACTGTCACAACCATTTATTGTTTGAAGAGAGTCAACATAAGTACCACTCGTTGTCACGTAAGCACCATTAATTAGCAAGCTATCGCCATCGCACAAATCAATCGCTTCACTTGAAGAATCTGCAGGTACAACGGTTAATGTCGTTGTAACAATACTATCACAACCAAAAGTATTCGAAAGTGAATCAGTATATATGCCACTAGTTGTTTGTGTCGCTCCACCGAGTACGATACTATCTCCTGCACAAATATTTAGAGCGGCCGCTTCTGTAGAAGGTTGCGGTGCCGTTACATTTACTGGGGAAATCACTCCTACCGGCGTCGCGTTTCCATAGATTAATTCAACACGAGAGATCGATCCAGCCACTTCTTGCCAAACATTTTGTGGAGTGTTAGATGAAAGAGGTAATTGCATTCCTAAACGTTCTAGGCTTGTTGGGATTCCATTAATTGTAGATGAAAAAGGTCCGCCCGCATATGAATTGGCATCTGCCCGATTCCCTAGAACACCAATGTATTGTCCACTATCAATAGCGATACACGTAAAAACCGTATCGGCAGCTTCGTTTTGCCACAAACCAAGTAAAGTAAAATCATTTGTTGTGCCACTAAATACCGGAGGAGGACCACTATTGAATCTCATGATTGCAATATTCGAGGCTCCCGAGCTAGCATCAGTAGGAACCGTAAGTGCAGTAATCAGAAAATCAGATGGAGCTTGAAACCAATATCCACGAACATTACCAGTAAATACTGATCCATGAGGAGGTAACGGCAGACCTATTGCGGTGTCCGCTCCAGCGGAGGCAATGTACACTGTAGTATCTCCAGTAATTCCGGTTAGGGTCAAACTGTCTGTAGAACTAAGAACGTTGATTCCAAGGCTGTCGGAGAACCATTGATAGCTACATGCGCCTGCCGCTGTAAGGATAGTGCTGGTTGAATCACAAAGAAGGACTTCGCCGTCAATTGCCAGTCCTCCTACAGAAAGTGTTTTCGCAACTGATGCAATCGGTTGAGCTAGAGTAGCGGTAACTGGATTGTTGTAGATGGGGTCATCGGAGCTGATTTGTGCCTCAGATGACCAGCTGTTGAGCATAATAAGTGCTCCGAAAAGTAGGATTTTTTTCATATTGATTTGTATTTAAAGGTTTTAACTTGCTGTCATTTAATTCTTTACGAATTTTTTATTGACTGTCTGCCCCGTGTTTATATTAGTGACCTTCACATGATATACTCCTGGTGCCCACTCAATAGATGATATCTTCAAAACTGTATTTCCAGATGAAATTGCTGGATTCACATTTTGAATTATTTGTCCGAGCGAATTGTATATACTGACACTCAATTCTCGAGATTGATTTGAATGAATCGATAGGGCAAAATCTCCGTTTGATGGATTAGGGAACAATGATATCATATCGTTATTGAAACCATTAATTGTTGTTTTAATGTTCGCAACAACAATTGGTGTATAGTCAAACTGACCATCGGTATCTACACTTTTAGCATCGGCCACTAAATAAACAATTCCTTGACTGTTCCCTAACTCTAAATGCTCAAAAGCACCATCATCTGCCGTGGTCTGTGCTTGTCCGCCGCGAACTGCATAGCTGCCTTGAATAAACTGACGTTCTGTCGTGTTTACATCACTATTCTCGATTCGGTATATTCCTGTTCCACCTGATGAGCGTTGTTGAAAGATATTGTCTGAATACGAATTCCCTTGTGTTTTAATGAATCCATTGTTATCCAATGATCCACCAATCATGTGGACATCTCCCCAGACATGAACTTCGGCACCGTTTTGAACATGTAGTAAAGCACCGTCATTGTAAAGTTCATTATTGTGTTGGGCATTCGCTTGTAAATAACTAATTAACAGTAGTGATAGGCAGAAAAATTTCATTTATCTTGTACTTTACGAGTTCTAAGTTACTGTCTTAATCATGAAAGCCCAAATTAGATGACTGAATCTCTGTTATTTACCTTCATATTTTAGCATAATGCGATAAGCAAGTACCGCGGGGAATCCAAAAATGAAGATAAACGCAATAATTTTTCCTTTGGTGGTGAGATAGAAATCGACAACGTTGGTCATATCCGCTTCGTCGTATCCGAGCCCAATGAAATAGGATAAGCTTAACGGACGCTCATGCTCAATTCTACTCAATCCATTCTCCTCAATGATGACTCCATCAAATAGATTGATCGGTAACGTGAAGAAGATCAATGCCAAGATTAATGATGCACTGATGAATATTAGGAGCGCTTTTCGCTGATGCTGCTTCATGATTTATCTAGAGTAACTTGTTGAACGCAAAGTTACTTTTAATTTTACACTCAATGAATAACAAGCTGGCATACTTATGTGGATCAAAGAGCTGGGGAGGTTTAGAGATGAATCATATCCGGAATGCTGCGTGGATGGCTAAACGAGGTCATGATGTTGTCGTGATTGGCTTAGCCCAAAGCCCATTTCATCAGGCTGCGAGCGAACAGAATTTGCGGTTCATTTCAATTGCTGAATACAGAAAGTATTTTGATCGGAAAGGAATTCTTGAGCTGTTGGCTATTTTGAAAAAGGAGGCGGTTTCGCATCTTCTAATTAGGTCAAACTATGACATGAGTATTACCGCATCGGTTAAACGCTTACTCAAAGAAAAGCTTCATACTTCTTACTTTATTGAAATGCAGTTGGGGGTAAAAAAGACCGGTATTCATCATCGTTTGCGTTACCGCTATATTGACCTTTGGGCGAGCCCGCTGAACTGGCTTTACGATCAAGTTCGCGAACTTACTCACTTTAAAAATGAATTGGTCGTAATTCCTTCAGGACTTGATTTATCTGAGTTTATTCGGAGACCTTCCATGGCTGATGCGAGGGAACAACTTGAACTGCCGAGTTATGGAATACTACTTGGTCTGATCGGTCGATTCGATGAAAAGAAGGGACAATTACTTCTGTTAAAGGCTCTCAATAAGTGCACAAATGACAACATAAAAATTGTCTTATTAGGTGAATCTACAAGAGGTGAAGAAACTACGTACTTTCAATCGATGACTCGTTTTATCGTTGAGAACGAGCTAGATTCAAGGGTGTTTATTCAAGGCTTCCGAAATGATATATCTACTTTTTATAGTGCAGTAGACTGGGTGGTCATGGCAAGTGATTCCGAGACCTTTGGCATGGTTACTATTGAGTCTTTCGCATGTGGAACTCCTGTTCTAGGAAGTAATTCTGGGGGAACTCCCGAGCTGCTAGAAAACGAACAAGGAGGCATCCTTTTCAAAAGTGGAGATGCAGCTGATCTAGCTCAGAAAATTGATCAGATTTCTAAAATTAGTCCGCCGGCTGCTAAGAGCCTAGTGCAAATGGCAAGTAAATACGATCACAAAAATGTTTGTTTGGCCGTAGAAAAAGCGCTAAATCTAAGGTAGACGGAGTTCTCATTTAAATTGGTCATCTATCATCGAATCACGCGAATGAACCGCTCATAACATACTGAGGTTATCTTTAACTATCAATTTGTATCATTGTCTCAAAAAAACGTAAAACATGAAAAAGATATTATTATCAATTGCCGTAATGTCCATCTCTATAGTGAGTATGGCCCAAGATGTAACAGTCGAAACTATTTTGGATAACTATTTTGAAGCTATCGGTGGAAGAGATGCATGGAATCAACTGGAAGGTCATGTTTTAAAGGCAACTGCTAATCAACAAGGAATGGAAATTCCATTGGAAATATACTCAATGAAGGATGGACGTTCGATTACGAACATTTCAGTGATGGGAATGGAACTATCGCAAGGAGCATTTGATGGTGAGGTAAGTTGGGGAACAAACTTTATGAGTATGCAACCAGAACTTTCAGATGATGAAACTACTGAAAATGCTAAACGTGGAAGTGGTGATTACCCAGATCCATTCCTAAACTATGCTGACAAGGGGTATTCTGTAGAATTGATGGAGAACGAAACGATCGATGGAATTGAGTGCTTCAAATTGAAACTGACTAAAAAGCCGATGCTTGCAGATGGTGAAGAGATCGATAATATTGGATACTACTTTTTCGATACAGAGAACTTTGTGCGTGTTTACCAAGAGCAAGAAATTATGACGGGTGAAATGAAGGGAGAAGTTGCAGTAACTACATTTAGTGATTACCAAGAAGTAGAAGGATTGATGTTCCCATTTTCAATTTCACAAGGGATGAAAGATGGAGAAAGTCAACCTCTAGAAATTACAGAGATTGAATTAAATCCTGAAGTTGCTGATGATTTCTTTTCTTTCCCAGAAGAGTAAGTAAATTCTTTTTAACCCCTGACTCTAACAACACTAAAATTTTATTTAAATGATAAAAATTTTAACTGCCTACGCTGTACTTTTTAGTACTGTCGTTAGTGCTCAATCTGTATCCGAACTTAAGGGTGAAGAACTATTTGGTGGTATGAAAGCCCGACATATTGGACCTGCTTTAATGAGTGGAAGGGTTAGTGATATTCAAGGACATCCAACGAATAAGTCAACTATTTATATTGGTACTGCCGGCGGGGGTGTTTGGAAGTCTCAAGACGGTGGAGTTCATTTCAAATCAATTTTTGATGATTACTGTCAATCTATCGGAACTGTAGCTATCGACCCTAAAGATCCAGATAAAACGATCTGGGTAGGTACCGGTGAAGTTTGGACAAGAAACAGTACTTCTGTAGGTGATGGTATCTACAAATCGGACGATGGTGGTTCGAATTGGAAGAAAATGGGGTTGGAGAAATCTGATCGAATTAGTTCAATTCAAATTCATCCAGAAAATTCTGATGTAATCTTTGTAGGTGTTCAAGGTGCATTATGGGGATCGAGTGAGGAGCGAGGTGTTTTCAAAACGACTGATGGTGGTTTGACTTGGAAAAAGATCTTTTATATCGATAAGAACACTGGTTGTTCTGATTTAGTGATGGATCCTTCCAATTCAGACGTGATGTATGCATCCTTTTGGGAACATCGTAGAACTGCGTGGTCATTTAGTTCGGGAGGCGCCTCAAGTGCATTGTATAAAACCACCGATGGTGGAAAGACATGGAATAAGATTCATAAAGGATTCCCAGAAGGGAAATATGGTCGTATCGCATTTGCCATAGCACCATCAGATTCTAAAATTTTGTACTCTGTTGTTGAGTCAGAAGATGCTTCCAAAAGCGGAATGTATCGATCAGAAGATGCTGGTGCGTCTTGGTCACATACAAACGCCG
>Ga0115008_10002514_pt1 | contig 15185 bp, 12 predicted proteins | sample FraStrMetagenome_FD_87164 | JGI IMG/M metagenome (GOLD analysis project Ga0115008, IMG submission 87164) | Marine eukaryotic phytoplankton communities from Arctic Ocean - Fram Strait ARC3M Metagenome | ecosystem: Environmental > Aquatic > Marine > Oceanic | place: Fram Strait | collected...
CCGATACATCGTATCGGAGTTTAAAAGTATAAAAAATAGTATTTTATTCTTCTTCTTTTGAAGCTACAGCTCCTTCTGCTTGCGCTTCTGTTGCTTCTGCTTCTTCAACTACAGGTGCTGCTGCAGCTATTCTAGCTTCATTTACTGCTTTCTCTGAAGCTAATGCATCTGCTTTAGCTTTAGCTTGAAGGTCAGATAATCCAACTTCTTTTGCTTGAACTTTTCCTGCTTTTTCTTGTAACCAAACGTTGAACTTCTCTTCAGCTTGTTCTTCAGTTAGCGCACCTTTTGTTACGCCTCCAGCTAAATGATTTTTCAACATAGCACCTTTGTAAGATAAAATTGCTCTTGCTGTATCCGTTGGTTGTGCGCCATTTTGTAACCATTGTACGGCACCGTCAACATCTAATTCTACTGTCGCGGGGTTCGTGTTTGGATTGTAAGCACCTAACTTTTCTAAGTATTTACCATCTCTTTTTGCTCGTGCATCTGCTGCAACGATCCAATAATAAGGTTTCCCTTTTTTACCGTGTCTTTGTAATCTAATTTTTACAGGCATATTTTTAATTAATTTGCGAGGTTCGCGACCTCTATTATTAATGAGGCGCAAAGATAATACAATAATTTAATTCTCAACATTTTATTTCTTATTAAGTAATATTGAAAATTTATCATACTTTTGGTAGCTTTAAAACGTTATACTTTATTACCCCAATATATTATAAATAGATAATATGAAAAAATTAGCCTTAATTTTTGTAACCTTTGTAATCGTATTTAGTTGTGGTGATGAACTGCAATTCAATTCGCCTGCAATAGAAGGTAATTATAATGGTAACCCATGGAAAGCAAGTTCTTACGCTGCTGACATTGACTTTGGAGGGTTTTTAGTTCAAGGCACCAATAATATTGAAACCATACAGTTGATAACTCAAGATGACACCTCTGGTGTTTATAATTTAGGTGGAGATAATCCAAGTGTTGCTATAGTAAAAGATGCAAACGGAGTTGTTTATTCTACAGCTAACGAACCAGATCCTAGTTTTACATTGTATCCTATTGAAGGTCAAATTATTGTATCGAGTATTCAAGATACAAATCCTAAGACCATGACAGGAACGTTTTGGTTTTATGCTTTTTCAAGTGATGGACTTCAAACTGTAAATTTCAATGAAGGTGTGTTTTATAAAGTACCAATTGTTGGTGGTTTAGTTGCCATTGATAATGGAAGCAGTTGTTTACAAGCAACACAACAAGTGAATTCTGCATTAGCTGTATTCACTGCAACTGATATAACAATGCCAGATTATACAGATGCATGTAATGCATACAAGACAGCTTTAGTTAACAAAATAGATACATGTGGTGATCCTGATGGAAGTGATCAATTATTAGTTGACAGTTTAGGAACTTGTATTCCATAGGAATCGAAATCAAAATATTTTTATAATAGCAACCTTTATGGTTGTTTTTTTTGTTCAAAACTGTTCATAACTTCACTTTATAAAAAAGGAGTTTCTTCGTAATTTTATAAACTAGCTTTTATTGAATTTGTTAAAGAGATCATTAGGTTTTAAATATCAAATTTTCACATAAGAGTAATCACAAAACGCTTTGCGCCTCTGCGCCTTTGCGAGAAAAACAAATAGCTCAAAATCGTATGTATTTAATCTTCGATACCGAAACTACAGGATTACCAAAACGCTGGGATGCACCAATTACAGATGTTGATAATTGGCCAAGGTGTATTCAAATTGCGTGGCAACTCCATGATGAGATGGGTAATTGTATCGAACATCAAGATTATTTGGTAAAACCAGACGGATTCAATATCCCTTATGATGCAGAGAAAATTCATGGTATTTCTACTGAGTTAGCACAAGAACAAGGAATCCCGCTTCAAGACGTTTTAGAAAAATTTAATGAAGCACTTTCAAAAACCAAATTCGTGGTTGGTCAAAACGTAAAATTTGATCTTAATATTATGGGAGCAGAGTTTGTGAGAGGAAATGTTGAAAATCAACTTCAAGAACTTCCTGTTTTAGACACTTGTACCGAGCATACTGCCTCATTGTGTCAACTTCCAGGAGGTCGCTACGGAAAGTTCAAACTCCCAACCCTCACCGAGTTACACCAATATTTATTTAATAAGCCTTTCTCTGAAGCACACAACGCAACTGCCGATGTCGAAGCAACAACACGTTGCTTTTTTGAATTGATGCGTTTAGGAGAATATACTGCCGAGCAATTAGATGTTGAATCTGATTATTTTCAGAATTTTAACGAGAAGAATCCGCAAACGATTCAGCTCATTGGTTTAAAGCATATCAATCTTAAAAAGGAAAGCGCTAAAATTAATGCGCGACTCCAAAAGTTGCAAGCAGTTGATATTTCCGAAGAAGAAATAAAAGAAAATATATCTGGTCTTGTAGATGTCGATTTTGTGCATCTTCATAATCACTCTCAATTTTCGGTTTTGCAATCAACCATTAGTATTAAAGATTTAGTCGCGGTTGCAGCAGAGCATAATATGCCTGCGGTTGCATTAACCGATCATGCAAACATGATGGGTGCTTTTCATTTTGTGAAAGCGGTTAATGGTCATAACAAAGAAGTGGAAGCTAAAAAAGCTGAAGCAGAAGAAAAAGGTGAAACATCAGAGGCTCAAGAAATCAAACCTATTATTGGTTGTGAGTTTTTTGTTTGTGAAAATCATAAAGACAAAACGAGAAAGGATAATGGGTACCAAATTGTTTTAATTGCTAAAAATAAAAACGGGTATCATAATTTGGCAAAACTGTCTTCTCATGCCTTTGTAAACGGGTTTTACTACCTGCCAAGAATTGATAAAAAACTCATTCAAGAATATAAAGAAGATTTAATCTGCTTGACAGGAAATCTTTATGGTGAGGTCCCAAGTAAAATATTAAATGTAGGAGAAAAACAAGCAGAGGACTCATTAATATGGTGGAAACAAGAGTTTGGGGATGATTTATATGTTGAGCTTATGCGTCATAATCAAGAAGATGAAAATCGTGTAAATCCTGTTTTAGTGTCGTTAGCTCAAAAGCACAACGTAAAACTTATCGCAAGTAACAATACTTATTACTGTAAAAAAGAAGATGCGAATGCACATGATATTTTATTGTGTGTTAAGGATGGCGAAAAGCAAGCAACTCCAATCGGTCGTGGTCGAGGCTATCGTTACGGAATGCCAAATCAAGAGTACTATTTCAAATCTGCTGATGAGATGAAATCACTCTTTAAAGATATCCCTGAAGCGATTACTAATATTCAAGAAGTGGTTGATAAGGTAGAAGGGTATCAATTGGCACGTGATGTTTTATTACCTGCTTTCGATATTCCTGAGGAGTTTAAAGATGATGCTGATATAGCAGATGGAGGAAAACGTGGAGAAAACGCATTTTTAAAACATTTAACTTTTGTAGGCGCGAAAAAGAGATATGGAGAAGAATTAAGCGAAGAAGTTATTGAACGTCTCGATTTTGAGCTCAGTGTTATCGAAAACACAGGATATCCAGGATACTTTTTAATTGTTGAAGATTTTATTCGTGAAGCTAGAAATATGGACGTTTCTGTTGGTCCTGGTCGTGGATCTGCTGCAGGATCTGTGGTTGCCTATTGTCTTTGGATTACCAATATCGATCCGTTAAAGTATGATTTACTTTTTGAGCGTTTCTTAAATCCAGATCGTGTAAGTATGCCAGATATTGATATTGATTTTGATGATGAAGGTCGAAGTCGAGTCATGGATTATGTGATTGATAAGTATGGCTCAAGTCAGGTGGCTCAGATTATTACTTACGGTACAATGGCTGCAAAATCATCCATTCGTGATACAGCAAGAGTTCTTGATCTTCCATTGTTTGAAGCAGATCGTATTGCGAAGCTTATCCCAACGATGTCGAAATTGAATAAGATTTTTGGCCTATCGGAAAAGGAACTGGGTCAAAAGTTTAGAGCAGAAGATTTAGAGAAAGTAAATGAACTTCTCAATATAGCAGATGGTGATGGTCTTGATTCAGAAACTATTAATTTGGCGAGATCACTAGAAGGCTCAGTAAGAAATACGGGTATTCACGCATGTGGTGTTATTATTACACCAGACGATATTACCAAATTCGTTCCAGTCGCTTTGGCAAAAGATTCCGATTTGTATGTCACGCAGTTTGATAACTCGGTGGTTGAAGATGCAGGTCTTCTAAAGATGGATTTCTTAGGGTTGAAAACCTTGACCCTTATTAAGGATACAGTTAAAATTGTTAAAGCAAAGCATGATATAATATTAGATCCAGATACATTTCCGTTAGATGATGAAAAGACTTACGAGTTATTTCAAAGAGGGGAAACTGTTGGTGTTTTTCAATATGAATCACCAGGAATGCAAAAGCATCTAAAGGAATTAAAACCAACAGTTTTTGAAGATTTAATTGCAATGAATGCCTTGTATCGTCCTGGTCCAATGGAATATATCCCAAGCTTTACAAGACGTAAACATGGTGACGAAGATATTGAGTATGACTTACCAGCAATGGAAGAGTACTTAAAAGAAACCTACGGTATTACAGTCTACCAAGAGCAAGTGATGCTGTTGTCTCAAAAATTAGCAGATTTCACCAAAGGTGAAGCCGATGTTTTGAGAAAAGCAATGGGTAAAAAGCAAATTACGGTTTTGGATAAAATGAAACCAAAATTCATTGAGCAGGCAAGCGCTAAAGGTCATGATGCCAAAATTCTTGAAAAAGTCTGGAAAGATTGGGAAGCTTTTGCTAGTTATGCCTTCAATAAATCCCACTCAACATGTTATGCTTGGATTGCATATCAAACTGCTTATTTGAAAGCACATTATCCTGCAGAGTATATGGCAGCTGTATTGTCGAATAATATGAACGATATCAAGCAAGTGACCTTCTTCATGGAAGAATGTAAACGCATGAAACTTCCTGTACTTGGACCAGATGTTAATGAAAGTTATTATAAATTTTCTGTAAATAAAGACAATGCTGTGCGTTTTGGAATGGGAGCCATAAAGGGAGTTGGTCAAGGTGCAGTATTAACTATTATAGAGAATAGAAAAGAAGGTGGTCATTTTAAGTCCATTTTTGATATTTCAAAACGTATTGATTTGCGAGCAGCTAACAAAAAAGCATTTGAAAATTTGGCTTTAGCAGGAGGTTTTGATTGTTTTGGAGACACACATCGAGCACAATATTTTCAAAAGGAGGGAAGCGATTTAACATTTTTGGAAAAGGCTATAAAATATGGAGCTAAGCATCAAGAAAATGAAAACTCAGCACAAGTAAGTTTATTTGGAGCTGCAAGTAATGTTGAAATTGCTGAGCCTCTAGTACCACCATGCGAAACTTGGGGTACAATGGAAAAGTTAGCACAAGAGCGTGAGGTTGTTGGTGTTTATATTTCAGGTCATCCATTAGATGATTTTAGAACAGAAATGAATAGTTTTTGTACAGGAACAATTGCAGATTTCAATGATTTAAATGCTAATGTTAATAAAGAAATCGTATTTGGAGGTGTCGTTACAGATGTTATACATCGTGTAAGCAAACAAGGAAAAGGCTGGGCCATGTTTACCATTGAGGATTATACTGATACTTTTGAATTCCGAATTTTTGGTGAGGATTATTTAAAACATCGCATGTTTTTAGTTAAAAATACGTTTGTTCATGTTAAGACTTTTGTTCGAGAAGGTTGGGTAAATAGGGAAACTGGTAAAAAAAGTGATCCGAGATTACAGTTTAATAGTTTTCAGTTACTACACGATGTGATGGAGAAAAGTGTACGAAAACTGTCAATTCAATTAAATATAAAAGACTTAGAATCTAAAAAAATTCAGAATTTGAAAGATTTAATTTCTATGCATCCTGGAAGTCATTTACTGAATTTTGTAGTTTATGATAATAGGGAAAAAATAAAATTGGAGATGCCAAGTCGTAATCAAAAGATAAAAGTGTCTCAGGAGTTATTAAGTGAATTAGAAGAGCAACAGATTTACTATAGATTAAATGCATAGTAATTATTTTACAAGGTAAAATTTCAACTCAGAATAGCTCAAAGGGTTGGCTAGATATCCTTTTTTGCAGTTAAAAGCAAAAAAAATTTAGTAGAAAGTCTGGTTCATGTGTCCAAATTAAAATAAACCCTATCAATGCTAGTATAAGTTAAACAAATTGTCGGGTTGTAAGGTTTGGTGAATTTTTTGACTAATTTTGTGTATTAAATAAAAATGAAGTTAAACATTAAGAATATATAATTATGGCATTAGAAATAACAGATGCAAATTTTGAAGAAGTAGTATTAAAAAGTGATAAGCCAGTAATGGTTGATTTCTGGGCTGCTTGGTGTGGACCATGTAGAATGGTTGGACCAATCATTGACGAAATTAGTACGGATTACGAAGGTAAAGCTGTTGTAGGTAAATTAGATGTTGATGCAAATCAAGAGTTTGCAGCAAAGTATGGTGTACGTAATATCCCAACCGTTTTAGTATTTCAAAACGGAGAAGTTGTTGGAAGACAAGTTGGTGTAGCACCTAAAAATTCTTATTCTGAAGCAATCGATGCTTTACTCTAGAATTTATTTCATAAAGAATTGATAAAAGGTTTGCCAAAATGGTGAACCTTTTTTTATTTTTAACTAATATTAAGATATAAGAAAAACACATATGAGTAAGCAAGAAAAAGCGCAAGACATAATTGATAATAAATTACTAGAGGAACGTAAAGTGTTTCTTTGGGGAATGGTAGATGATAAATCGGCAAAACATGTTATTGACCGTTTGTTATACTTAGACTCATTAGAGACGAAAGATATCCATTTATACATAAATAGTCCTGGAGGTTATGTAACCTCTGGATTTGCAATGTATGACTGCATAAAATCACTAAATAGTGATGTGTCTACAATTTGTACTGGATTAGCAGCATCTATGGGTTCAATATTATTATCTGTAGGTACAAAAGGAAAACGTTTTATCCAACCTCACGCTAGAGTGATGATTCATCAGCCAAGTGGTGGGGCTCGAGGTCAAGCAAGTGATATAGAAATTACTGCTCAAGAAATTTTAAAGACTAAAGAGTTAAGCGCTCAAATATTAGCTGATAATTGCGGACAAGATTTTGACAAAGTAATGAAAGATTTTAACCGTGACCATTGGATGGGAGCAGAGGAATCTAAAGCTTACGGAATTGTTGACGGAATAATCTAATTTTTTTCTACGGAAATAGATACACTCATGAACCTACAAGCAGAACTAAATAAAGCTGGAGGCTTTAAAAACTTAGAATTACTTGCCAAGCAGGTCGTTGAAGGTTTCATCTCTGGTATGCATAAGAGTCCATTTCATGGATTCTCTGCGGAGTTTGCTGAGCATAAAATCTATAACCAAGGAGAAAGTACGCGTCATATAGATTGGAAACTTTTTGCTAAAACAGATAAGTTATACACCAAACGCTATGATGACGAAACTAATTTACGATGCCATCTAATTATAGATAATAGTAGTTCAATGCATTATCCTGAACAAAAAGAGTTCAGTATTACAAATTTGAATAAAATTGGTTTTTCCGCTTTAGCTTCTGCATCTCTTATGCATATTTTAAAAAAGCAGAGAGATGCAGTAGGTTTAAGTATTTATAGTGATACTTATGACTATTACGCTCCCGAGAAAGGTAGCGAACGTCACCATCAAATGTTACTAGCACGGTTAAGTCAGACAGTCGTCTCAAAACAAGTAAATAAACAAACTGAAACGTATACTTATTTGCATCAAATTGCAGAGAATATTCATAGGCGATCACTTATTTTCTTTTTTACTGATATGTTTCAAACCTCAATTGATGATGTAAAAATATTTGAAGCTCTTAGACATTTAAAGCATAATAAACATGAAGTTGTTTTATTTCATGTCATGGATAAAGAAAAAGAGGTGAAGTTTGATTTTGATAATACACCTAAGCGATTTGTAGATGTCGAGACTAACGAGTTCATTAATTTATATCCAGATACAGTAAAAGAAGGTTACGAAAGTGCAGTATCTGAATACTTTAAGAGTATCAAATTAAAATGTGGACAGTATCAAATAAAGTATGTTGAAGCAGATATAAATAAGTCCTTTGATAAGATATTGACAACGTACATGGTGGAGCGTCAAAAATTTATTTAATTTTTTCAGAAAAATCTCCCGAAAACGTTTGTGATATTAAAAATCAAATGTATATTTGCCATCGCAATAAAGCAACGGTCTGGTAGTTCAGTTGGTTAGAATGTCGCCCTGTCACGGCGAAGGTCGCGGGTTCGAGTCCCGTCCAGACCGCTAAAAATTGCAAAACTAAAGCTTCAAGAAATTGGAGCTTTTTTTGAGCGATAAAAAGAAGTTGTGTTGTTCTCAGAGAAATCTGAGAGTTTTGAGAAACTCAATGTTGTTGAGTTCTTACCAATGAGAAGCTTTCCTTTTTTCTGAATAAGAAAATCGGGATGCTTTTTTGTTTTAAAGAAGATGAGGTTGTTTACATGGCACTTTGAATTAGACTTGTAAACATGTTATCAACAATTTTTGTTTAAGAAATAGCGTTTAATCGATATTATTTTACATTTTATCGGGTTTTACTTGCTTTTGTATGAAATAATAGTATATTTGACTTTCTTATTAAGCCCCTAAAATCACTTATTAAGAAAAGTTAATCAATCCATTTTTACATAAATATCTTAGGATATTTAAATTTCCCTCAATTGTATTGGGTTTTTTTATGCCCAAAAGTTAATAATCCATTCTTCCCTCGAATTGGCATTTTTGATGCTGTTTTATTATTAACACAATTAAAATTTAATAAATAATCCCTAAAATTGATTAACATGAAGACCTTAAAAATTACTTTACTACTAGCAGCAGTTGTATTACTAACAGTATCTGGACAAAGCAGCGATGTAGTTGCAGATTCAAGTGAAACAACTTATGAAACGCAAAAACAATATGATTTGTTAGCGCATGCAAAAACAAAAAGGCTTAAAGCTCAACAAGGATAATAGTTTCCTTTGTAAAATATTGAAGCATCAATTCTTTCATTTAGAATTGATGCTTTTTTTATAACTAAAAATCTCAATTATTTAGTCTATTTTTGATTAGAACCTAATACGATTAGATTGAGAAATAGATTATTTATATTTTTTTTTATTCCGTTGCTCTTTACTCAGCTTATTTACAGTCAAGTTGATCACAATAAATTTGCAGATTTAAAACAAAAATCTAAAGATGATAAATTATCCCTTGAGGAGCGAGAAACATACGCTAAACAAGCTCTAAGCTTGGCTCAAGGTATTGGATCTGATAGTGTAGTTCTTACTGCAAGAAAGACATTGTCATTAATTTATTTGGATCAAGAAAATTATGATTTATATACTAAGTTAAGCAGGCAAAATTTAATTAAAGCTGAAAAATTAAAAGACACCTTGTCTATTGCATCTGCATATTTAAATCTAGGTCAGTCTAGTTACTTCCAATATGAAAATGATAGTGCCTACTATTTCTTTTCTAAATCATTAAAATTTTATCAATTATTAAAGAATACAAATCAGCAGGGGTTTATCCTTTCTGCAATTTCAGATATTCAAAATTTAGAACAGGATTATATTGGTAGTGAAGAAAGTGCAGTACAAGCGATTAGAATTTTTGAATCATTACCTAGTAATGAATATAACTTATCGCAGTTATGGAGTTTAAATAATTTATTAGGTATTATTTCTCTAAAATTAGGCGATTACGATAAGTCATTAGTATATCATGAGAGAGCTGAAGATGTAGCAAAACAAATGAAGAATGGGTTTTATTTTGAAATCTATTCCGTTAATAATAAAGCTTTCTCTTACAGGAAAAAAGAAAATTATGAAGAAGCGCTAACTCTTTATAAAAGTTTGATTGATATAAGAGAAGAATATGATACGTATGATTCTACATTTTATCCATTAGTATTAGATAACTATGCATACACAAAACTTGTCGCTGGTGACGATGATTATGGCAATATGCTTAGCCTTTTTAATGAAGCATTTAGTATCAGTAGTAAATTGGATGATCCCATTACCAAACTTCAAGTGAGTAGCGATATTTCTAAATTTTATCTACATCAAAAGAAACAAGATTCTTCATTAAAATACGCTAATATTTCTTACAAACTAGCCAAAGAAACGTCTTCAAATGAATTATTGTTAGATGCTTTTAAAGTGCTTTCAGAATTAAAAGAAGGAGAAGAAGGTAAAGCTTATTTGAAACAATATATTAAACTCAGTGATAGTTTACTGAGTGTTGAACGTAATAAAAGAAACAAGTTTGCAAGAATAGAATTTGAAACTGATAAAATAGAAGAGGCGAATGTAAAGATGTCTCAGCAATTGATTTGGTTATTAGTGATTTCAAGCGTTTTGGTGATCACAATTTTACTACTATATATAATCGTCAAACAACGCGAAAAAAATAAGGAGCTTAAATTCGAAAAAGACCAACAAAAGGCAAATGAAGATATTTATAATCTCATGCTTTCTCAACAAGATAAGGTAGATGAGGCAAGAGCTAACGAGAAAATTAGAATTTCAAAAGAACTTCATGATGGCATTTTAGGACGATTATTTGGTACAAGGCTCAGTTTGGATAGTTTTAATTTTTCCGAAGGAAAAGAAGCAATCAATAAACGTGCTGCTTATATAAGTGAACTTAAAATTATTGAAGATGACATTCGTAAAGTATCTCATGATTTGAGTGCAGATTTTGTATCTGGCTCCGGGTTTATTGATATTGTATCTGAGCTCATTGAGAAGCAAACAGAGGCTTATCAACTAGATTCTACTTTTAATTTCACAGATGATATTAACTGGGAAATGGTATCTAATAAATCTAAAATCAACATTTATAGGATTATACAAGAAACGCTTCAAAATATTTATAAACATGCCAATGCTAAGGCTGTCAAAATTAGTTTTGAACTGAAAAATACCGTAATTTGCTTATCAATAGTTGATGATGGAGATGGTTTTGATGTCAATAAAAGTAAAAAAGGTATTGGTATCAAAAACATAAATTCTAGAGTGGAAGAGGTTGAAGGGACAGCGCAATTTCATTCTATTGCAAATAAAGGAACTGAGGTTATGATTAACATACCTTACAAAAATTAGGCACAATGCAGCAAATTCACATTTTGATGGTTGATGATCATCCAATCATTATAGAAGGATATCAAAATACATTGATGGCAACCAAAAAGGATAATCAGACTTTGGTTATCGATACAGCTAATACCTGTGATGCAGCAAATCTATTAATGCAAAAAGCTGCCAATCAACGTCCTTATGATGTTTGTTTTTTTGATATTAGTTTACCACCTTCTGCAGACGGTAAAATTATGTCTGGTGAGGATTTAGCAAAAATATCACGTCAGATAATGCCAAATTCAAAAGTGATTATTTTGACCATGTTTAATGAGTCTTACCGTATTCATAATATTGTTAAAGAGATAAACCCAGATGGGTTTTTAATTAAAAGTGATCTTACATCTAGTGAATTGGCAGAGGCTTTTCATCACATATTAATTGATCCACCATATTACAGTAGCACAGTTAGTAATTTTTTAAATAAATTGGTTATTAATGAGATCTATGTAGATGAAATTAACCGTAAAATTCTTCATTTATTATCAAAAGGTATAAAAACAAGAAGTTTAATTGAACACATAGATTTATCTATGAGTGCCATTGAAAAAAGGAAAAAACAACTTAAAATGTTATTTTCCATTAATGATGGAAAGGACGAATCCTTAATTAAGGAAGCTCGCAAGAAAGGATTTCTCTAAGAAAAACTGTTAAATTTTACTTTATAACAGTTTTTGAATGTTCTTGAAACTATTGTCAATCATAGAAACTACGGTTTTTCCGCATCATGTTTACGGTTTTTCCGCATCAAAAAGTTATTGATATAAGATATCTTTGAACTAGTCAGCAAAAATATTTTAATCCCTCTAAGTAATTTGTTGAATTAATAGCAAAGAAAACTAACCTAACACTGCTCAACAGGTGTTAGGTTCTTTTTTTTATAAACTTTCTAATTATTAGTAGATTCTTTTTCCTAAAACAATAGATCCTTGTAGTCAAAAAACTTCACAATAAAGAAGCCTAAAAAGATCATAGCGACTGTAAACTTTATAAAGGTTGATGCTATAAAACCAAGAAACGATCCAAATGCTGCTTTAACCGCTTTATCAAATTCTGCTTTATATAAAAGCTCGCCAATTAACGCTCCAAAAAAAGGGCCGATAATGATACCTCCGGGAATTGGGGCAAGTAGACCCACAATTAGACCAATCGAGGTACCAATCATACCAGCTTTTGTGCCTCCAAAACGTTTTGTACCCATGGCTGGAATAATATAATCTAATACCCAAATACCAAGTGCTATGATTAATGTGATGATTAAAAATGTCCAATTCATGGGTACGACATCTGCTAAATGAAAGATGAGTAAACCTATCCAACTAGTTAGAGGTCCCGGTAAAATAGGGAGAAAACTACCTATGATTCCTAAAATCATGAAAAAAGCAGCCAAAATGACTAAAAAAATGTCCATTATAAGTATTTATTATTCTGCTAGTATGACGTAAAAATGTTAAACTTGTTACATTTGTAACTAATTATTTAGTTTGAACTAAACTTTTAGTTATATTTACAATTCTAAAAATATATTTAAATGGTTATAAAGTGGTTTAAAAACATAGTAATTAGTTGTGCGTTATGTTGTTCATGTATAGCATTTTCACAACAAGTGGCAGATACAACTTTAGTGCCTCACATAGCAAATGCTTACTATGAAAATCAAAAAGGACCAACAGTTTATATCGATGAACTTCATAATAATTTTCATACTAGAGAGGGTCGATTTCAACCTTTTACTGCGCTTTTAGTACGTGATGGATATGTTGTTAAATCATTAATAAACTTTGATGTATTAAAGAATGCAGATGTTTTAGTCATCTCAAATGCAATACATTCTAATAATGTTAGGAACTGGCAACAACCTATTCATGATGTGTTTTCTTCGGAAGACATTCAGATTATAAAAAAATGGGTAGAAGCAGGCGGACGATTACTAATCATTGCAGATCATATGCCTTTCTCGCGAGCGACGAGCTCATTGTCTAGTGCTTTTGGGTTTGATTTCTGTGACGGATTTGCTCAATTATCAAAGCCTGAAGGCGAACCAGATTTGTTTTCCGAAGAAAATAAAAGATTAGTAGCATCAAAAATTACAGATGGCACTTTTGGTAAAGCATTAACCAGTGTCACAACATTTACTGGTTCTTCTTTTCAAATACCTGAAAAAGCAATAGGTGTTTTAAAATTTAAAAAGGGGGACGAATGTTTACAACCTGAAATCGCATGGCAATTTGAAGATACGACACCTCGTAAAGATTTAGAAGGTAGTTATCAAGGTGCAATTATGGATTTTGGAAAAGGTAAACTAGCTGTTTTTGGAGAAGCAGCTCAATTTACAGCACAATCTGTTTCGACCGATAATGGAACATTTCATGTTGGGTTTAATTCCCAATCTGCACCAAACAATGTTGATTTTCTTAGAAATTTAATGTTATGGTTGAGTTCCAACGAAGTGAATAAATAAGAATAAAATAGTATTGAAGATACTAAAATTATATAAATACTGAATTATGAAGCAACTCACAAAAGCCGAAGAAGAAATCATGCAAGTCCTCTGGCAACTAGAAAAAGCAAATGTAAAGGATGTTATTAACCAACTTTCAGAACCAAAACCTGCATACAATACGGTATCTACAATTATTAGAATTCTTGAAAATAAAGGGTTTGTAGATTATGAAAAACAAGGTAAAGGCCATATTTATTTCCCATTACTTAAAAAGCAAGAATATAGCAATCAGTCCATAAATAATTTGGTAGATAATTATTTTCAAGGCTCGTTTAAAAGTATGGTATCGTTTTTTGTAAAGAAAAACGACCTAGACTTAAAAGATATGGAAGCGATTTTAAAAGACATTAATAAAACAAACCAATAACATGTTACATTATATCATACAGGTCGTTGCGTTTCAAGTATTGTTTTTGATGATTTATGATTTATTTCTTCGGAAGGAAACATTCTTCAATCTCAACAGAGTCTATTTGTTGTGCACATCAGTCTTATCATTAGTCATTCCGTTTATTAAAATAGAACGCATAAAAGAAGTCGTATCAAAAGATTTTGTAATTAGCTTGCCTGAAGTCCTTATTGGAGAATCAACGAAAGCAGTAAGCACAATTGATCCCATAATTGCCATGGAAGCAGGCATTAATCTAGAACCAGTTCCAGTATCGATTTGGAACATCATTTTGATCTCTGGAATGTGCATGGCCACACTACTTTTAATATACAAAGTCATTAAATTATCGCTATTAGTATCTAGTAACCCAAAGCAATGGAATGGTAAGGTGTTAATTGTTTCTCTACTAAATAGCACAAAAGCCTTTTCATTCTTTCATTATATTTTCTTGGGTAACAGGTTATCACCAAAAGAAAGCACCTCTATTTTAGAACATGAAATGGTTCATATCAAACAGAAGCATTCTCTAGATTTATTGTTTTTTGAGCTCTTACGTATTGTGTTTTGGTTTAATCCACTAGTATATATTTATCAGAATAGAATCGCAACACTTCATGAATATATTGCAGATGCCAAAGCAGTAAAAGGTCAAAACAAAGCAGCTTATTACGATAATTTATTAACCCAAGTTTTTGAGACCCAACAGTTCTCATTTGTTAATCCATTTTTTAAACAATCATTAATCAAAAAACGAATTCTTATGTTAAGCAAATCAAAATCAAATCAAATCAATTTGGTGAAATACGCTTTGTTAATCCCAATCGTATTTACCATGCTCATTTACACGTCGTCTTATGCTCAGGAAAAAGTAATGAATTCCTCTTCGGAAATTGGAAATCTCGACACTCAGGAGTTAACAGATGAAGAATTGATAGAGAAGCTTTATCAAGAGCTCGTCGATATGGAGAAAAGTGGAAAAACATTTATGGAAATTTCGGATTTTGTCATGGCTGGAAAAGAAAATTATCTAAGATCTAGAGTTAAATATTATAGATA
>Ga0115008_10002516_pt1 | contig 15182 bp, 8 predicted proteins | sample FraStrMetagenome_FD_87164 | JGI IMG/M metagenome (GOLD analysis project Ga0115008, IMG submission 87164) | Marine eukaryotic phytoplankton communities from Arctic Ocean - Fram Strait ARC3M Metagenome | ecosystem: Environmental > Aquatic > Marine > Oceanic | place: Fram Strait | collected 2012-06-18
ATAAAGGGCAACTTTAGGCCACTTTTGGGGGCCACCAAGGCCACTTCTTACGAGAAATTTATCGTGGGCCGGTACAAAGAATATTTGTTTTCTTAATAATTTAGCAAGAAAAGTGTTATTTTGAAACCCATGTGTAAATATATTAAGATGGAGAACATGCTCCCCGTTTGCAAACGGGGATAAATGGTAAACGGTGCCTAACATAAACATATATACAATGTACTCGTATATGTCTTTCTGTATTCTGGTCTTCTGATACAGTCAGTTGCCAATGGCTTATTTCTACTTTAAAATTTCATCAAAACTGTGTTCATAAAAAATTACGCACCTCCAGGAGAAAGATGTCGAAAACAGCTTTCTAGTTCTAAACTCATAGAATTAGAGTATGTTTAATTCCGGAAGATATCAGCACAATTCAAATTTCTTCAAACACCTCACGTCATATTTTTGAGAGAGGTCAAGTGAAAAAAGGGGGTTCACGGATCATCTATGAACCGCACGTGCCTTGATGTATTATGATTACCGGTAATGCCGATAATGTGGGGCAACTTCGTATTGTAGTATACAATTTCCGGATGATCGTAAATATTAGATATGACTGCGAGGAATAGCGAGGTAAAATATTTAGAATTCTTCCTTACCTCCAAGCTCCAAGGTAATTTTGGCCTTTCTGTGCAGTTGCGTCCTGTGAAATTTTGTATGGACCGGAATTACAGGTAGTAAGGTAAGGGGCGACCCCTGTTTCAATTGAAAACAGTTTTCGTTTAACTGTTTGTAAGCACGGCGTCCACGGTTTATTCTACGGTTGATCACAAAATTTTGATACTCATCCATGTGATTTAGTCGCAGCAATTCCAATGATGCTTACCAAGAATGCAATTCCTCAGAAGTGAAACAGCGTTCGTTTAACTGTTTGTAAGCACGGTGTCAACGATTTATTCTACGGTTGCTCACAAAATTTTGATACTCATCCATGTGGTTTAGTCACAGCTATTCAAATGACGCTTACCAAGAATGTATCTCCTCAAAAGTGAACTAGTTACTGACGTGCTAAACCACTTCCCTTTTGTATACAAGTTCTTTATAATTGTTGTAACATAATAAAATCTATTTCATTTTAGATTGCACCAGTGAGATTGAAGATCAAGAATACATTTATAGAATTTATAACAAAGTTTTTGAGGTGTTGATGAAATCTAGGAAGCAATAACTCGGTGCCTTGGTTACCTTGCGGTAATCATTTTTATAATTTGATTTTCATTCATTATCAAGAAGTTATAAAAACTTGCCCCTGGTACGAAAATTTTCAAAACGTGACACCTAACTTAATAGAGTTGCATTGTTGATGTAATTTTTAGCAGTCCAACTGGTCTGAAAAAACATTGTCTAACGGTAATCATCTATGCAACATCTACAAAAATTACATTCAAAACGTTTAATAAGTCTTTTACATCGTCATCGATACATGTGGTTAACTCAATCAAAAATTTGGCATGTTCCTTTGTTAAATTATGTTATTTCTTGCAAAATATAGGATATAAATTCAGTTTTAAGAAAATTCACAACTGTTTTATTGTTTCATACTTGAAATTACAGTGCTGCGATTTTTTGTGCAGTTACCGTTTATTATTGATTTTTGTAAACAGCAGCAATAGGTGATATTTATCGGGGGAAATTCTTTGAAAGCACATTACGAATCTCCAGTTACTGATCATGTTAAATTTTTGTACAAGCATGTCATCCATCATAATTCTTCTAACATGAAAAAATACATTTCAGCTTCGCGACAGTAGGAAATTTGAATATTATCACTACCGATTTCGGTCAATGCTGTTTGTTTAGAGATTATGACGGATAATTACGATCGAGAACGAGAAAATTTGAAAATATACATCGCAAAATTATCAATGTAATAAGCGAAGATATTTAGCAGATAGAATCAGATAATTCCAAGCAAAGCAAAGTTCTAATTCCACGAATATATAGCATTGGTGATAAAATTTAGTGGAAAGTAATTTGCGGAACCAGGAGTTGTAGTACCTGCAATGAGAAAACTACACAGATTTTAACAAAGATGTTCTCACGTACTCGGTTAAGCGATGCCTTTAGGCGTTGTACCAGAATATGGTTTGAATACAAAAGTTAAAAGTTTGAAGAGTCAGATCATTTGTTTTGAGGTTTTATCTTGGTGTCATTGATTCAGCATTGGTGTTGACATTATATTTTTTTAAACTGTATGCTTTTATTTTATTAACTTCTACTCTTGTACCAGGTATAAATTACTTTGTAGTTACAACTCATTATTGTGTGTTAATTATTGTCGGTCGCAACGACAATGACCCTATAACCCCGATTTTACAAAAATAGGTTTTAAGAAGAGAAGAACTCTTACACATCTACCATACAGCCGGTTTTCTGTTTCCGTTCAAGGCCTTTTTTCCAAGTCATAAAATTATTTTACTTATCCAACAAGTTTCGTTTCTGCACTTAAGTTTTGTAACTTAACTTAGAATATATTACATTTCAGGAATTCTTCTTAGTCGTTTACAAAAACATGTATTAGCGTTGGAAAAAGAAAGTGGGGTTTTCCAATGCGACTTCTTATAATATATGCCTTCTATGTATGTTGACGTACATCTTTGATATAACAAAAACAATTAAGGTCGAAAATAGTTGAATACATAGGAATTTTGTTAAACGTATACATTCACATCGAAAAAGAAAATCTAATTACTATGTATATGTTTCGAGAAGGCACATGCCTAATAAGTGTACGTACTGTCTAGAAAGAGAATATACTTCGTATTCGGAACGGGAGCCTGCACATGCGCACGGGCCAATTACCGCACACAGCCTTTAGGATCTACCAAAACCAATACCAGAAATCACAATCCAACACCAAAATTTCAGACAATTCTCTACCATGAACTTCCAGAATCAGGCATTACTTCCGATGAGCATACATCAATCAGCACATAATTTTAATTACAATAACAGGAGTGGACCGGATAACTTTAATTTGAGAGAGTAAGTTTATCCTTGGTGATTGCTGTCGAGGCAGGTTCATGACGATGTCGCGAAGCAAAACATGTTAATTAAGAAATTTCCCCGAACTTTCACCCGGATGTTCTTTGGATCGTTCTCTCGTGTTGGGGAATTTAAATTTCAGAATCCGAATTCATTTCTTTTTTATTTTACATTTGTTAGCCCAATGCACGATAACGTCACAGGTGACCCTGCCGGCAGCTCTCTACTATCTTCGATCCATCCGAACTTTGGTCCATCCATGTCGTACACCGCCGTACCGCACACGCAGGGCCCAAATGCGGCGAACCAGTACTTCGCAGCCGCGGCGCAACGTCCACAGCACCCGCGCGGCGCGCCCCAACAGCACCACCAATTCCAGCTGTTGAGCCAATACGGTACTGCAGCGTCCGCTGCTGTGAGCCTCCAACCGTTTCCCCTCTCGACGCCCATCGCGGATCCCAATATGAATATACAGCACCACCACCATCAAGCGCCACCGTTGCAACTTCAACAACAACGTCAATCGGCGGCGCTTCGTCCGATTTCCGTTCCAGAACGGTTTTTTCCCAATCCAATAACACTGCCGACCACATCTTCGAGCTTAGTCGGGGCGGCGACGGGAGGAGGAGGTAGCGTGCTTACTTTTGCTTCTGCATCGACTACTCCGGCTCAAAATTCGGTCGCTGCTAGGACGGCCACGGCGTCCATAATTGCTCACGCTTCGCAGCCTCATTACAATCGGCAACAGTCTTCCGTTGCAAATACTCTTCCGTCCAGTACGAATTCGGTGTCATTGGGCAGCCACGGTAGTTTCGGACGCCTGAACCTTTCCACGACCGGAAATAACAACAGCAATGGGCCGCATATTTTGTACACTTCCACGGTGCCGTCTGCACCGGGAAAAGTCCGTACTTCAACGTCCAGTGCCGCGTCAAGTAAAAATGCCGTTGTTACGCAGGGTCTTGGTGTTAATAGTATTCGACAGCTCGGAATCGGGACTAACATTACAAACTTCGCAGCGATTGCTCCCTTTCCGAATGTTGTCACTACTTCAGATAATTTAGTCAATACTGACCAACTCAAAAGTTCAAAAGCAGGCCAGTGTTTTATGCTCGGTAGTCTCGATGACGACGATGAATTACTTCCACCCGCAAAAAATTCTTCTTCGCGAAAGAGCAAGGATTCCTCCAACAACAGTAGCAATCAACTTTCCGCTCTGCATGCGTTTGCTCGTAGAACCTGCATCGAAGTCTTTGCTGCGAGCACCGAAGATCAAGCTAAATATACCCGCTCGAAAGAAAGCAAACGCGCTCGCCTCGGACAGGTCGGCTTGCGCTGCGTCTTCTGCAAGCACCTACCAGGGAAACTGGTCGCTAATCAGGCCACTTCTTTCCCCACCTCTATCAACAATCTGTACGAAAGCACTAGAAACTGGCACCGCTTTCACATGCCACGGTGTAGACACATACCGAAAGACGTTCGGCTTAATTACGATGAACTCAAACGTGTGGACAATAAGAAGAATCGATTCGCTACAAAAGATTACTTTGTAAATTCCGCTAAAAAACTTGGTATGGTCGATACTCCTGTGGGAATCTTCTTTGCCGAAGACCGTGCGGCGGTAAGCAATGCCTTTAATACTGCCGCTGCTGCCAGGATGTACGTAAATCCTCTCAACAATAGCAGCTGCAGTAGCAACAACAACAGTGGGAAACTTAATGGTAGCAATGGAACGGGCAATCGCAACAATCCAGACGGTCCAACAAGTAATCTTTCCTACGACAACTTAAATTCACATGCTCATCATTTACAGCAGCAACAACATCCCTTTCGTCCATATGCAGCGGCTGCCATGATGATAAATAACGTGAACTCCGCCGCTGCTATCTCCAATCCCAACAGCAATAATTCGGGTTTGAATCACAATGGAAGCATGTTATCCAGCACAAACAATAGTAATCCACATTCCAACCTCCTTCATTCTCGTACAACCTCCACCGCTGGAACTCACGCAGCAGCAGCAGCAGGAGTAACTCTTCCCACGAATACACTCCATGCTGAAATGGAACGTATGGTATCCTACGTGATTGATCGTGAGATTGCAGCTCAGGGTCAGAATGGCTCCATGAATTCACAAGTATTGGTGCCTCTCAGTGAGCGAGCTTATGTGAGTGATTTTGTTTGGTTGCTATTCAATCAGTTGGAATTGTGTCAACCGTTGAAGGAGGAAGTGTTGAATCATGATAATTTAATTTCCTCTTCTTCCACGGATGCATCCTCCTCGTCTCAAGATTTGATGAATACGTCATCAGTGATGGACATGAAGGAAGAGGAGGACAACAAGAAAAAGAATCGTGTTGAGGAAGGAAAAATGCCGAGTAAGAAGATCACTGAAGACGATTATGTCAATAACAAGACTATGAAGAAGAGGAAGCGCCCCGACGTGGGGGCGCCCGTCGCTTCAGCTCGTAAAAAGACCATCTACATGCTCGGATTGCAATGTAAACATTGTGGTTTTGCCCAGCGCGCAGCTGTCATGGGAACTTTCAACCCAAACTTCAAGGATATGCTTGATAATCATCAAAGTACTGTGAATAATGATAAATTATCTGCTGCGCCCTTGGCCCGTGCAGGAAAGGCTGCTGCTGTCGCTTCTTCTATGTCTGCGACTAAAAACATCTACAAGACTGACCGTCACGGGAAATATTTCCCAAATTCTCTCAAGAAATTAAGCGATGCCTCATTTTCAAGCTGTGTATTTTTGCACATGTTGAAATGTGAAAACTGTCCTCGTGAAATCAAGTCATCGCTAGATCATTTAAATCGAATCAAGGGCGTTACAAAGAGGCAAACTGTTAAACGTGGGTCGAAGAAAATTTTCTTTTCGCATGTTTGGGCAAGATTATGTCAGAATATTCCGCAGAAACAGCTGGGTGAGGAACAGCCCTCGTCATCTCCGAATCAAGCCATTGACGATGTGGAAAATATCAATAAAAGATTCGAACCAGATGCCAGCAATACAGAAAACAGTTATGTTGATAAGCAGAGAGCGAAAGTGGAAGGTGAACATAAGGTGAAGCAGAGAGGGAAGTATCAAAGTGAGGATGAAGAAAATGGTGTTGACAAGAAACATCTTAATGATGCTGCTAACGAAGATGATTCCTTTACGGCAAAAGAGGAAGATGATGCCAAATTGATTTTATCCTTCTCCAAGAACGCATAAGATAAGAATACAGGCAGCCTTAAAATGCTATTAAGATTAAAGGACGAGAAGCATAGTGGCATAGTAGAAATTTTCTTTTGGTATTGTATGTAATTAAGCGAAGAATGAAGGTGAAAGGAACTAAGAGAAGCAATTTGCAAAAATACTAATTGCTGTTAATTATACGTCGACAATTTTGAATAAATCAATTTTTTAGATTAGCATAAAAGCAAGCGCCTAGATGATAGTGGTCAGGGATCAGGGCCTGAATGCGCAAACATTGTAGTCGGAAATGAATATTTTTAATCTTTCCTAAATCAAATTTATTGTATAATATCAATGCATGTAGAAGCTTATCTCAAAATAAATTTCAGCGGCGATGTATTAATTAATAGGATCACACGACATACCTTATCATCATACCAATTCCTTTTACCACTGTAACCTGATAATCCATTCAAGAGAGCTAGCTCAACAACGGTCACGTATTTCTTATGATCCCATTCCAACAGAATCGCTGAATGATATGTAAACCTCTCTTTTGGATTCTCCATCTTTCTTCCGCCAACGGCATGACAAAGATCTAGACAATAATGATCTTAGATCTTACAATTTCCAACAATGTGAGGTTATTGACATGTGACATGTGACCATATTTTGCTTCTTGTTTTCATCCCTATTTACACTTGTGTTGAGTCTCGCATTACACGAGGAATCACTGTCTTCTTAGTCCTCATAACAAAAAAATAATTTAAAATGCAAAATGCAACGAAATAATCACTTAAAAAATTGCTTAGGTACTACTGCAAGTAAAAAAATTCGAAATAGTCACGAAGAGCTTTTTTCAACCACCGATTACCGTATACCGGTTCGACATGTACTCTTGCAGCATTTATAAATGATACAGTTTCGAACACGTTCTTTTCATCAGTAACCATTCACCAGTTCGGAAGAGTATTAGAACTGTAATACTATCGAAACAAACAATAAACGTTATCATTTCTCTATTATTGAAACAAGAATTACCATTCTGAGTAATACCCTCTGACATTTCTAGCACATCTCGCCGGAGTAACAGCTCTTTTTTCAAGTGTATTCTTATTTTGTTAACTTCTACTCTTGGACCCGATAGATTTTGTTCTAAATATGAAATAAACCCGACGTATCATCCTAAGTCATAATTGGCACGTCAATTTAAATCAGCGCCACTAAACCTTGAGTAAATTAATGCTCTACTCCAAGCAAAATAATGCCCAAAATTTTTTAGAAAAATATAACACTAGTAGCCAAAAAATTGATGTGATGAAATATATCGAAAAGCAATTCTGCCTCGATCCAATGACTTTAGAAATTCAAGATATTCTGCATTACATTTTCCCAATACCGGATATACCAAACATGATAATAATACATGCAGTGATTTTACTAGGAAAGAAATACTCCGAAATGATCCATTTTTGCTATCATAATCTACCCCTACCCCCGAATCTCCCAAAAAATGTGGTGTTAACAAACGTCGCGAAGTTATGACGGTATGACACGTTACACGGAATTTGCTTCTAGTTCCTTGATCCACATTCCAACCCACATTTCCGGTTTTCGGTGAATGGGCCTAAAATCACCAATATTCAACCAATTTTGACAATTCCAAGTACCCTAACCTCCTTAACATTGTGTTTATAATATCTACGTGAATTTATAATAAATATAACTTGGAAAAAGTTGTGATATTCTGGAATAACCAAAAGAGTGGCCGACGAAAGTTTCTACTGGAAATTGAGGCCAAGTAGGGAATGATTCTTTGGGATAATAAACTATCTCAACTGGCTTCAGTCGCCGCCTCTCGAAAAAGTTATTTTCGTTATTCTTTGTTGGGAAAGTTTCAAAAAAAATTTATGGCTTGTTTCTATAATGAGATACAGAGGATTGAAAGCGTATTGCTCCATCTTCTTATATATATACACATATATACATATATAATTTGTTAACTAACGTACATTCACTCAATCATCAATAACATAAAAAATAGAGATTAATCTAGATTATTTCTGCGTCGGTTTTTTCCACAATAGTCACGTCATTTTCTGTTTCTTTGTCATTGACTTCGTTCAGAGAAAGTTCTGTCTGTACCGGCCCTATATCTTTGGTAATTAGATTGCTATTACGGCGTTTGAATGACCAACCGACCGCGACCAAAAAGGCAAAACCGAAAAGACCAAGAATCAATGGCACTGGATCTAATGAGGTACCGAAACCATTGTCAGATGATGACGTGGGTGCGGCAACTGGTGATGGAACAGGCGCAACGCCGCACGGCTCTGCATTCTTCCAATAACTAGTTCCACTTGGTTGCAAAAATCCTCCCACCTGAGAACAAGACACCCCTAAACATCCATAGATTCGTTCCAAGTTATATTTAATCACTTCAAAGCTGGACTCATCAGCTCGCCCAGGAGCCAGATCGTTATGTATAGTTGCTGCTACATATTTGTCACAGTTATTTATGGATGGAAGCAAAGCTGCCGCATATCCAGCTACTTCACCTCTAGTTATATCGTTATGTTGGTCATGTAGGTTATCAATTTGGTACGTGTTACGGAGGAGACCTTGAATAAGGGGAATGAGCATTTGAGCCTTGATCTTTTCCGCATTAACCTCTGCCGAACCACACTCGTCTTCTTTGAGCTTCCTTTTCCCTTCATCGAAATTATCAAAGACAGCTTTGTTCGACATTGATATACTTCCAGAACGGGTTCCGAACTGGTAACCTTGGACCTCAGATTCAGTATAAAAAAGATAGCCTTCTGCACCCGATTCTCTGGGAATTGATCCCGTGTAAAACGCCACAGCTTCATCCCAGTGCCTAATGGATTGCGAAAGATCTAAGTTATGACATGATTTGGTTGCCTGATACAGACAAAAATTGATATGATCCATGACAATACCAAGTAATCCATGCCGAACAAACCCTTTCAATAAATAGAATAAAAATACCACAGAACAAGCTCGTTCAGTAACAACAAAAGTCTCAAACAAACCTAGAGAAGACAAGAAAAACACGCACCTGCATTTCCATCTTCCGAAAAATCTGAAAAATCAAAATCAATTCCACTGTTTTCAAAGGATGTCGACACTTTATCAAACACTGCCTGCATAAGCCGATTACCATAATCGTAGTCACCACTATACTCCTGAATTACATTCGGATCTAACAGCTCCGAGCTCGAACCAATCGATTCCAAAGTCACATCACTTCGAGAACCCGTACCACCCGAATACACGTCCCTCGCAGCAGCAATGCTCTCCGAATCACCCAACAACACTTTCGACCACACAGTTTGAATGTCCAAATCTATTTTAGCGACACCGTCGACATTGTTCGTAGGAACGTAAAGGTTGACAAACGGTGCTTCTCCTTCCAATTGGCGAGGATGGTGCGTGGATTTCGTACGCAGACGGATAATACCGGTGTGAGTACTGGAAACCTTGACATTCTTGTTGCTGCTGTTCCTACTATCATTATTATTAGGATTGGCAGCAGCAGCAGCAGTGGAAGATGCGGCGGCGGCGGCTGTACACAGATAACATAGGCACAGACCATGATGAATGCTGCTCGTCGTAGAAACCATGATAATGAAAGAGAGTTTTTGAAGGAGTGATGAAATGCGATCCTATAGGAATTGGTTTGGATATTCACACTTAAATGTGAAACAGGAAAGCAACCAATGAATGCCTATATATACAACACTGGTAGGTCCGTAATAACTAAAAACGTGACTGCAGACTACAGACGACCAGCAAGGAGGGTGCCACCGTGCTAGCTCTGCTAGCTCTCTACAGTCGACACCAGAGACAGAGAATTCTTCCAGATTTATACACGGGACTGAGATTGCGTGGTCAGGAGATGCTGAATACGGATGGATGGGATGTGTTTCATCGAACGAAGATCTTCATGGTGATGATATTTCGATCCTGTGTGGTTTCATAAAAGGCCTGATTCATAGGCTTTTTACACAACAAGGCATTTTCCGAGCACCGATTTTGGAGGGGGAAATGTATGTTGTACATGTACACGCAAACGCACGCGTTTCGATAAATCGTACCAACAGGGACATACCATAATTTTTAATTTTTGAAATACATGTACATACAGTTCGACCTATCCCTTGTTACTAATATTAATATTAATATTAATGCATACATATATATATTATTTTTCCCAATGATGTCTCAGAAAAAAACAATTGAGAAATGCAGTGATGGGAAAGCTTTACTGTTGCAAAGAAGGCGCCCACAGCCACAGTCAGTAGAGTCTATAGCTGTTGCTGCTGCCATGTGAATGAATGGTCTACGTACTGATGATACGAAAAAGAGCCTAATCGGGTGGCCTTTGGTGAAGGGCCTAATATTATGATAAATGATAAGTGATGCCAATGATCCTCTTGACATGGCAGCATCTTAAATCTGACACAAATTTAAAACGGGAAATATATTTACATCATATTTATTTCAGCAAATAAAATGAAGTTTCAACTCCCACTCATCACCGCCCTTGCCATTTACAATCAGGCTGTCCTCGCTGCTGAGGAGGAGCATGATCATTTCTGTGCCTGTGAGGCAATTGAATTTGGATTCGAGATTGACTGTTCTCAGACAGATGAGATGGAAAAGGCCATGGCGAATTTGGCCACCTTCGGTTGTGGTAACGATTGTACCTCGGTAGATTGCGAGACAAACTGGCTCCTTGTTCAGACCCATCACGATTACTGTCCCACCGATGCTCTTCCACAGAGTGTGGAGGATGGCTTCCATGATTATGATGAGGATTGTGCATCCTGTGATATTACACGTCAGTATGTAGATGGGCTGAACAACTGTACGATGTCTGCCTGTGACAATAGTGGGAATCAAGCCTACGATACTCTTTTAAGCTTGGGGTGCATTACTGATTGTTCTCGTGAAGGGTGTGAAGAGGCGTACTTTTCTCTTCTAACTACTCATGATCAGTGTGAACATGATGTTCTGTCGACTGCAGCCGAGGAAGGTTATCACGATATGGAAGAGGCCTGTGAAAATTTGCACATGTGTAACGCGGTTGGCAAGGATCCACTTGTTTGTGATGAAGAAAGTGCTGGATTTACAGTAGCTTCAGTTGTTGGTGCTGCCGTCACCATGGTATCAGCTGTGATGTTGCTGTAAGGTAATAGATAGTTTTAGTAGCTCTGCTCTCATTGAGTAGAGTTTTTTGTTTTCGTAAAAAGAAACTGGTTAAAATAAGTCTATAGCTTGATGTTTTTCATTTGAATGTTATTGAGGAGTAGTAATCTTCACCGGTAGGTGTATCGTGCATGATGATGGTGAACATTATTTTTGAGAGAAATGTTGTTGAGGCAATTCAACAACCTTCCATGGCGAAGATACTGTAAACATGTATTAATATTAATACTACTATATATGATGTAAGATATTCAGTATTTTGCTTGTCATGACGCTTTTTGAATGTCACAGATTTTGGTAAACACAACATCTTACATTATTGTTTGTGTAAAGTAATGAAACTAATTCGCGCCGCACTACGCACGAAGTGATATCGTTGTCAATGACGTTCCATGTGAGTTTCGGTCATTCGGAAAAATATATTCCGCTACTTTTGTGAATTATTTTTCATTTTTTTCGGAAATTCCCGGAATATCTTCTTACCAATCAACAAGGAAGTAGAAAGGGATGAAATATAAGAAAACCCGAATACTGTAAGGCAATGATACGCAACAAGAATACTACTTCGAAGTTTTCGATTACTGACAAAGCAATGTGGGGAGAATAAGTTGTATAGTTTGAATGTCATGAAGGATTGAACAACATTCAGACATGTCCAGAGTCTAGAGTCCAGAGTCCAGATCATATGCTCCTCGAACATATATTAGCAAGATGCTGTTAGAACTTTAGCTAAATTATTTACTTTACAAACGGCCAAAACCAACACGGGTTCAAAGTTCAAAGAAATTGACAGATGTCCACGTCCACGTCCACGTCGACAATTCTTCCAAGAAATGAAGAAATAGACCATTATTTCGAATCTCGCAGGCCTTTTAGAAATAAATAATTATCGACAATTCTTCCAAGAAATGAAGAAATAGACCATTATTTCGAATCTCGCAGGCCTTTTAGAAATAAATAATGAGTGGATGAGAGGAAGGCAATAGGTACTACATGTACATGTATACTACGTACAGATAGTTTCGCTTTTATTGTGAACTTTCGTTATAAATCCATTGTCAAGACATTTAGGCCATGAAAAAGTCATTTGGGACGCTCCTACATGATAGATGACATAACATAATTAGTAGATCTAGATACCGGATCGAACATCGAACCTCGTGCGAACCTACATGTACCTTCGTATGTAACGTAGGCCATTCTTTCCAAGCAAACCCAATTCATGTCAACCCAACCCAACCCAACCCAACCCAGTGATTTTGGATATCCTCACCATTGCAGCAAAATCAATAGCAGCATTTAGGCTTTTTCACAAACGTCAAATACAATCATTTCCCATCCTGCTTTGTAAGAGACCTCGCTACTCGCTACATATGTACCATCAAACGTTCGAAACGTAACAGAACATCTCGACTTTCTACCAATCAAACAGTCATTCACGACGTCATGAGGACACGATCTTTAATTAACAATCACCAAAGTCGATGGCTCCAACATGTATTCCTACGCACTGCCTTGTGGTTCTGCTTTGTGAGTCAAACAGTTGCGACGATTCATTCTGCGAAGTTCCACAGGATTTTAAGTGGTACGTGTTTTATTTTTAATGATATTCATTGGAGAGTGTGTGGGAGAAACTTGTCTCTGCGATAAACATTCAAAAAACCAAACTTGTCACCAAATTGGACACTCATTTTTGTGCGTGTGATTTATTGGCGGCGGATTATTATTTTAGAAGATGAGGAGGAGGGAGAGCATGATAGTCACGATGAAGAAGAAGGAGAGCATGACAGCCACGATGAAGAAGAAGGAGAGCATGATAGTCATGAGAGTCACGATAGTCATGATGATGAGGATGAGGACAATGAGTGGGGATGGACCATGCTTGCAGTGAGTGTCGTGTTCTCAACGACATTTATGGGGTTGCTCGTTCTAGCGCCTGCCATTTTAGCGGGTGGAAAAAGTCTTGAGAAGTACTCGAAAATGTTAACAATTGTCCTGCCATGTTTTGCTTGTGGTGCCCTGATTGCTACAAGTGTGTTCCTAATCATTCCAGAGTCACTTCATTTAATTGAAGGGTATTTGCCGGAAGATGAACCCGAATCGACTGCTGCTGTTCACTTTGGATTTAGTTTCATTGGAGGGTTTTTGTTGCCGACAATCATGTCTATTTTCGTTCACAAAGATGATTCTAAGAGTGACAGCGATGCTTCGACAAAGGAAGTTGTTGTGGCGGTTGAAGGAGTTCAAGTGCCAGACGACTCGAAAGAAGGAAGCGGAACGGAAGGAGCGTTGGAAGGATCAGATGATTCGAAATATAAGTTAAAGGATTCGATGGAAGTTTCGGATGATGTGAGAAAAGAAGTTTTGGTACAGGAGGCGGATGTTGTCAAACAAAAGACTTTCTCTTGGTTCGAAGGGGCGCAAATTATCAATACGAATCTTGCCCTGGCAATTCTTATTGGTGACGGTATCCATAACTTCACCGATGGAGTCTTTATTGGTGCAGCTTTCAAGCTTTGTGATCATTCAACTGCTTGGACCGTTACACTTGCTACAATTTATCACGAAATTGCTCAAGAACTTGGCGACTTTTTCATCTTGACCGAGCAAGCGGGGCTTAGTGCCATGATGGCTTTGTTATCGAATAGTATTTCTGGTATGGGTGTATTCCTCGGTGCACTTCTTATTCTTGCATTGGATGTATCCGATGAAGTTATTGGGCCGTTATTAGTCATATCTGCAGGTGTCTACACTCGCATTGCCACTATTGAATGTTTGGCGAAGGTTGAGGAGGCATTTGACTGCAGAGCTGACAAAGTTATTGGATTTTTAGCTCTATTTGTAGGAATAATGCCTATTTATGCAGTAACCTATGCTCATGAGCATTGTGGAGATGATGGCCATGATCATTAAGTTTACATTAGTCCACTTAAATTTGTAAGTCATAGAGAATCGTTGTTAATTGTTACAGACTGTACATGAGTATAATATTAGAATAAGGTTTTTTGTGAAGGATAACCACATTGGCCTTCAGTAACGAGTATTAGAGATTAGACAAGAAGATTACAAACGTATATTTTCCTAACTATTGAAATCGCGCGTCCAAAACAAAAATCAAAAAATACACTGGCAAACTACGTGTATTCGTTCACAGGCTTTCGGATGCACTATCGACAACATCGCGGAAATCGAATGGTTCATCTCCCAATTTGACAAGCGTCCAAAATAATAAATGGAAGTTCGTCTGCTTGGATGAAATATATATACAAAATAAAGATAAGGCAAACATTCCATATTTTGAAAATGTGAGTTCACTCCATCCTCTTACACAGCATTTCTGTCCGATTTAATAAATTCTTTTTTAATTTCCTAAAACATGACAACATATTGTAATCTGTGTACTTGTTTTTCTTCCTCTAATTAGCGAGCAGAGAGGAAAGTCGAAAAGAGAAATCCAAAGAAAGACAATGGGATGATAAAGTGATTGAGATTTATAAAGACCTAAGAATAAAGTTGCGCCATGTAACACGTACAATGTACCAAGTACCGTGCCTTACGTAGAGGTTCCATATATATTTTGTATACAGATATAAAAATATATATATGTGAGTACGTGTTAGGAGGTGCAAATATTTGTGTACCTTATAAGTGTAAATATCAGTTAGAATAATGACGTGGCATGGTTGTCTGGGTGTTCGATTCCCCAGTACGTCAATATTATTCTAACATGGTGACG
>Ga0115008_10002518_pt1 | contig 15173 bp, 15 predicted proteins | sample FraStrMetagenome_FD_87164 | JGI IMG/M metagenome (GOLD analysis project Ga0115008, IMG submission 87164) | Marine eukaryotic phytoplankton communities from Arctic Ocean - Fram Strait ARC3M Metagenome | ecosystem: Environmental > Aquatic > Marine > Oceanic | place: Fram Strait | collected...
ACACACGACACACGACACAATGCACGAGCACATATGTGAAGATTTTCATAGAGTAGTGTTATTAACTTACTCGTACGTCCATTCATCGATTGAGAGGGTAATCATACATCGCACCGTCTCTCTAAATATATAGTAATAAGCTTTATGTTATACAACGTGCACCTGGCCATCTCGTACAATCCAAACCAAGTATTTGAAGTTGTGGAGAGGAATTGATATCAATTTCGTCGCAAATTGAAAGGCTCCTGTGTTCGCGTCGGTCGCTAATATCTTTCACATGAAAAAACCTTTGCGCCTCTGGAGAGACAGTAGTGCTGCTTAGTATTGGCATTGGTTGAAATTTTATATTAATTGAATAATTCTCCTTTGTTATTAAAATATGCCGGTAGGACTTGCTGGAAGTCGCGCAGCAGTTTCGCGCTCCAAACAAGTATCTCGTTCTAAGAAGAGGCATACACTCGCACGTAAGGTTCTACAAAACCACCGTGAATCAAAAGAGTTAATAATAAATTATGAACCCGGTCAAAAATCTAAATCGCTTTCCACCGAATTGCCTTCTAAAGAGGGCAGGCTTAATGATAATGAAGTAGAGGTCACAGTTGAAGGAGTGGGTGTGGAAACAGATCTGCGGATGAAGCTGGCCGATAGTAAAGCTAACGCTGGTGCGGAGGATAATTCTGGGTTTCAAAAGTTTGTAAGGGGCTCGTATCAGGATTTTGAATGGAAGAAGTCGAGATATATTGATCCGTATCGCCTCAAAGCCTTGGCCATCATTAAGCAGGATAAATTTCAGGTATTCGTAATATCGCTTATAGTTCTGAACTCTATTTCGATTGGTCTTTCGACTTTTTCTTTCGTTACTGATTCCGACTCTATTTCCGACACATTTGAGAATATAGATTTGACGTTTCTCATCATTTTTACAGTCGAGTTAGCAGTGAACTTCGTCGCGTATGGTTTAGATTTATTCAAAGATGGTTGGCTCGTCTTTGATTTCTTTCTGATTCTTTTCAGTTGGGCATTTTCAGGTTAGTCTTATATTTTCAGTTTTTTTCTTTCTATCTTTGAGAAATCAGTTTATATTTAATTTGTCATAAAAATATAGGAGTAACTATCATACGTTCCTTTAGGATCTTTCGCGCGCTACGATTGTTTGCGAAGGTCGGGCCGATGAAGAAGATGGTATCTGCTTTATTGAATACGACATCCCAGTTGGGAGCGATTGTTGCTGTGTTTTTGCTTGTCTATTTTATTTTCGGTGGTAAGTTTTCAGTGGTACTACTTTTGCCAAGTAAACTATTTTGAAAAGATAAAGCTTATTCATAATTTCGTAAAGTGATGCTCACTCAGCTATACAAGGATAATTACGAAAGTGAATTTATAGATACTTTTGGTGATGATGTTGATTACTTTGGCCGTTTCGATTTGACGCTTTTTACTCTTTTTTTTGTAATGACAACTGACAATTGGAACGAGGTAGTGCGTTATGGTGATGGCTTTTTCCAGATAATGTGGTACATTACCATATTTTTTATGGTCATATCCAACTTTGTACTTTTAAATCTCGTAATTGCTGTTTTGTGCACAGCATTGGTTCATCTTCGAGAGAACTTGTCAAAGAAGGTTGTTGACCATGGTAAGGTCGCACTAATTGAAGAGGAAGCTGACGAGTTGTCAAGATGGTTCGAAGGAAATGTCCGTTTTTTAAGAAAATCCCTTGAAGATTTGATTGATCTTAATGCGAACTCCGCAAAGATTATTCGTGAAATGGTTCCAGAATTAGTGTTTCCAGCCGTTTTCGAATTAGAAAAAAGGCGTGGGCGTACATTGATATCTCAAGAGATTTTTGTCCCCTCATTAGAGGAGGAAAGTCCCGACATTGATGTCGCTGACATCGATTTCTTGAATAATGAGAAAATCGAAGGAGTTGCGCAACACGAAATTGAGAACGTACCTAAACGAAAAAGTGTTAGTAGTTTAAGTGATATCACAAGTGAAAGCGATGATAAAAGGGTCGAAAGGATTACTGCTCTCAGCAGTACGTTTCAATCGGAAGCAATTGAACAAGAGAGGCAGTTAAATGAGATTCGCGACATTTTGAAAAAAGTTAATGATGATGCAAGTTACGATTCTGGAGAATATCTTTCTGGTGAAGATGATTTTAAAATGATTGAAGCCATGTTCGAAAAGAATGCCAGAAAAAGAATTGATGCTCAACTAAGAGCCTGCGAGAAAGGCACGCCGATGCACAAGCTCGTTACATTTCGACAATTTCTTTGCAACATTGTCTTTTCAAATTGGTTTCAGACTGTTATAATAGGATTTATCTTCCTCAACTCAGTCATGATGGCCATTGGTACATATGACTTCGTGTACGAGAGTGAAAAACGAAGTGATGCATTTGAAACCGTCGACCTGATTTTCCTAATCATCTTTACCGTGGAATTAATTATGCAAATTTTTGTTCATGACATCACACTCTTCAGAGATGGTTGGCTAGTGTTTGACTTCACGACGATAACATTTTCGTGGGCATTTGCATCGTTAGCAATTGTAAGGAGTTTTAGGATATTTAGAGCTTTCCGTCTTTTCGGAAGGGTCAAAGCAATGAAACAAGTTTTGAGCGCAATATTATCTACTGGGCCGCAATTGTTAGCAATTTCGTCAGTTTTATTTATTTTACTTTACATTTTTGCTGTTCTTTTCACGCAGCTTTTCCACGACGCATACGAGAAAGGGGCGTTTTCGGAAGGCGACGATGACTTGGGAGTCAACTTTTTTGGTCGTCTTGATTTCACGTTTGCGACTCTTTTGATGTATCTAACTTTCGAGGGTTGGAGTGAGAATACATTGAGTGTGACTGAAGTGTATCCTTGGGCTTGGGTACCCCTTGTGTTCTTCGCGTTTGTTGGTTCGTTCTTTGCGTTAAATTTGGTTGTAGCAATGATTTGTGACTCGATGTCTGCCTTGGAGGGTAAAGACGAAATTGATTTCGAAAAGGAAGACTTTCACATGGTGATTGTTAGTCGTTTACGAAGCCAACTATTTATATTGAACAATGCTCTCATCGACCTATTTCAAGTAAGTGCTACCGTTGTCCAGAAATAATGAATATATAGACAGGCTCAACATGTTTCTAACATATATATAGGTCCAACTGCAAGTGACGGCAGAGATATTGCCAAATCCATTGGCTGCATCTTCCTTCAACTCTAAATACGCTGCTATTCGTGATGATGATTCTTTTAGGCAGAAATTAAATTTTAATTTATCAAACATGCCCAACGCCTACAAGGAGGATAAAGATGGGATGGACCTAGATTATAATTCGTTAGAAAGCGACAGCGAGGAATCTTACGTTAAGGATGATGATGTCTGGATCACGCATAGTTACATTTCTCTTGTCCGTTTTCATGCAATGGAAATTGCCGAAAACGAGCGTTTCCAACTGTTCATTATTGTTCTTATTTTGATTAATAGCGTTTTCTTGGGTATCGCTACATTTAGCTTCGTTAGAGACGACGATGACGTTAGAGTCATATTTGAAAGGATCGATTTCGCTTTTCTCGTCATTTTTACCGTGGAACTCTTCATTCAATTCTTAGCCAAAGGTTTAGGCTTATTCAAAGATGGTAAGGTGACCTACATGGTCATCCATGCTGAATTATAATTTTTGTTTTTTAATCATTTTTGACTTTTTAATCACCTCCAACAGGTTGGTTGAATTTTGATTTTATAATTGTAGTGTTGTCGTGGGCATTTTCAGGTATTTCATGTGAAAGGACGCAATTTTATATGTCACACCTTTTCTCACCATGTGATTTATCGCTTTCCAGGTGTCACCATCATTCGAAGTTTTAGGATTTTCCGGGCTCTTCGTTTGTTTGGTAGAATCGGTCCCCTAAAACGAACAGTAACAGCTCTCGCTTCTACTGGAACGCAAGTTGGATCAATTTTGTTTCTAATTATCATTATATCGTACATTTTTGCGGTTATCTTTACAAATCTTTTTCGAGATATATATGACGAAGGATATTATGACCAGACTGGTGTAAATTATTTCGGAAGACTTGACCTGACAGCATTCACCCTTCTCATTTTACTGACAATGGACGAGTGGAGCGACGTTGTTTTTCTTACGCAAGAGAAGTATTGGTGGGCGTGGATGCCATTGGTGACCTACATGATATTAACAGCGATTGTGGTAATTAATATGATTATTGCTGTCCTGTGTGAAACAGTAACTAGGATTCGCCATGAAGAAGAAGAAGAGAAAAGTCTCCTCGAAGAAACGGCAAAAAAGCTTGAAGCTTCAAATGAGACAGAGAAGCGAAATGAAGAAGTAATCGAATTCCGTGAATCTCTTGAGTCGATGATAAATATACAACTTTCTTTGAGTGTGAAATTTCCTGACAATCGACGAATACAACAAGAGTTCGAGAAGTTAAAATTTTGTTTAAAGGAACTGCATTCAAGAGAGATCCAAGAAAATCCTAGTGTCGACTTTGAAGTCGATACAGGTATTGACTTTAGCAAGAGGCAGACTGTTTGTACGATCTCGGGTGACAGCGACAATGCCGCATCTAATGAATCAGCCCCTGACATCGGCGAACTTGCCAAAGAAACTACCGGTAGAAAGGAAGGGATCCATGAGAGCTTTGAAAACTTTCGAAAAAAATGTGAAAGTTTTGTATTGAGTAACAACTTTCAAGTGACAATGATCATTTTGATAATCATAAACAGTATCATGTTGGGCTTGTCTACGTTCTCATGGATTGAAGATAATTATTACGCAAACGCAACGTTTGACGTCATTGATCTAATAATTTTGATTATTTTCACTGTTGAACTAGTTATCAACTTGCTTGTATTCCAAAGGCGGTTTTTCCATGATGCATGGTTAAATTTTGACCTTACGATAATATTCATTTCATGGTACGTTTTTATATGTCGTCATAGGGAATAAATTATATGATTTGTCTAAGATTTGTGTTTTAAAATCTAGGGCCTTCTCGGTGAGTTAAGGTAGAAAGGTATAGTTATACATTTGCATTAATTTTATTCTTTGATTTCCTCTTGTCAGGGATTTTCAGTTGTAAGGTCATTTCGTATTTTCCGCGCATTTCGTCTTTTCGGACGGATAGAAGCGCTGCGAATCACCACAACCGCTATGTTAACAACTGGTCCAGAAATGACTGCTATATTCATGGTACTAATGCTGTGCTTTTACATCTTTTCAGTGATGTTCACCTTACTATTTGGGTGAGTTTATTAATCGTCGAAGCCATACCATTTCTTTCATCATGATGGTTGTTTCATTTCTATCTCTTCATGGCTGAACTCTATTCTTGCGCCAATTTGGTATGATCCTTTCGTTTTCATTATCATATTCAGAGACCTGTACGACGAAGGATATTTTGGTGATGTAGAAAGTGGCGATGCTATCGATTATTTTGGTAGACTTGACCGAACCTTCTTCACATGCCTCATGCTATCGACACTTGAAAAGGTCGAGCCAATCACTCGGTAAGTAAATTATTCTGGTTTAAGTTTGATAAAGTAAACTGGTCAGTTCTAACAAATCCAACGAAAGCGATGTAACAAAAGCAATATGGTGGGGCTGGATACCAATTGGTGTCTTTGTTATTATAGTTTCTTATGTTATATTGAGTCTAGTAGTTGGTGCTTTTTGTGAATCGTTATTTAAGATTCATTCCATAGAAAAACAAAAGAAGGAAAAGGGTATAAAGTCTAGCCGAAAATCACTGTTACTACAACAAAACTTGACCGAGGAAGTACCAGTTGATATGGAGGAAGAACTTCTAGCGACGGTCACCCGTATGAAAGTTGACTTTCAGCTATTTACGAAAGCAGTTGACCTGCTTACCAATTTTCAAGGTTGTGTGTATAATGATGCCACGTTTATCGATCAAATAATTGAAAACAAAAAAGCAGAAGTGACGCGAATTTTGGACTCTATCGACAGGAACAATTTTGGCGAAGGAGTTGTAAGTTCAACCCCGGATGTCACATTTTTTGTTGGAAATGAAAACGATTTGCAGCAAGTTAATATATGTCGGCAAAATAAAGAGATGAAAGACCAGTGATATAATTGTCATAATCTGTCCTTGATGTATTATGTTACCTACCGTATATCGAGATCTGTTCTAATTAGACAGTGCATGTTCTTGATATTTCCAGAAAGACAACAGGAATGAAGTGTAGGTTCGCTTTCATATTTGTACAACTGGCAAGTCGTCCACGAAGGGTTTAAGCGAAAAATGGTCTAAAAAATGGGTAATTGAGAGTATCTTTTTCGGAGAAAACTAAACTCCATACGACTTAAAAAGATGTAATGACTGTTCTTGCGAGACATACGTACCAGCATAGTGCAAATTATCCGGATAAATGCGTGGAAAATATATAAAGTAAAAGGCCAGATATAACATCATCGCTGTTATTAACTTCATCTCCGTTTATCCCTTTTCTCGCAAATTTTTGTTCTATGGAAGAAATGAATGGAATGTACTAGGGTAAAAGCAATCAAAGTATCTTGCTTAGTCAGTATTGACTAGAATTTTCGTTTTTCCTCAAGTGCATCGAAATTTGATTTTGCTAGTTTTCCAGAGAAATGCTTCATTAACATGAAATATAACGAACCCGAGGTGTGTTCTTGTTTCTTAGATATAGTTTGTAGGTTGTAAGTTGGTTGTTGAATAGATCACACAATGTACATGATACATTGCAGTTAAAAATTGAAGGTTTTAAAAAATAGCACACAACCATCTTCACAAAAACCAAAGTGAGTCGATCAACCTCTTGAGCAAACTTTATCAACGTTTAAATATTTGAAAAGACGATACAATTAATCATCCAATAATCAATGCAAACTAACTAGGGCTCCTTCCCCTCCTCTTGAAGTAAAACGAAACAATACCCTCCAGCATCGTTTACAGTCAATGATCCACGACATACCCTCATCATTGTTTCATGAAAGACACTCACTCTTAATGGATTCTAAAATAAATGCTTGACATTCTGTCGTACAAACTGTTGGAGTTTTTGAATGTTGTAGTAAACGGCGGAATGAAAAATAAAAGTATCCAAACAGGTTCATTCGCCCAAAGTTATGCAACCTTTGCAAATCCATTTTCTTCAAATTTAGCCCTATTTTCTTCAAAATGAGCGACCTCTCAATTATGCAGCTTATAAATGTTACAAGACGTCCACAAGGGGGGAAATCTATGAACACATCTGGATATGCCGGAGGTTCAACCGCGACCGCGACACATGTGAGAGACAAAAAAAAGGGCGACGACATCCAAAACATCAACCTGCTACAACAACGAAACACAACCAACACAGAAAACCAACCAGACTGCAGCTGCAGCTGCGGTACATCCAACCAATACACGACACACTGTTAGCACACACGTACACACTCACACTCTCCAAAAACATCATCCATCTAATCTGAATACTATCCCCAATGTCCGATATGCTGCCATTGGTGTTAAGTTACAAACGTTTGCCTGCAGTTTATGCCGCCGTTTTGCTTTGGCAATCGGTGCAAGTGCAATCCTTTGCTCCTCTTTCTCTTTCTCTTTCTCAGAATTATTATTATTATTATTATTATCATCATCATCGTATCAACAATAACTTTCAGGATTTAAGTTTAAGCGTTTCGAATGAAAAAGGTATCACTAGGAACCGTCGCATGGTCCTATCGCATCTCTATAATAGTAATAATAATTATGATACACCGACATACGATGCGGATTCCATTTTAGACTTTTACGACAAACGTCCATTGGAGGTTGCATGGAGGTTGAATATTCTAGGGCTTCCTCTTTTAGGATGGTATTTTGGGTTGGTGTCGGATCGGTTATTTATGAATTATGATGATGATGATGATGATGATGATGATGATAAAGATGGTCCAAAATCCAATATGATGATGAAGGTGCATCGGAAAAGAGGAGTAGAATTACGGCGTCATCTTGTGAACAGTGGCTCGGTAGCATTAATTAAGAGTGGACAGGCGTTGTCACTACGGCCGGATTTGATTAAGAATGAATATTGGTCAGAAGAACTGGGAAAGTTAGTAGATGCAGTTGGAGCATTCAATGATGTAACGGCGATGAATATTATACGGAAGGAGCTGGAGGAATTGGTACCGAGGTTGACAGCAGTGAAACGGGTAGGGAAGGATTTCTCTAGGAAGAAGTATAGAGGGAGTACATCTAAATTCGAAAGTAAATTTGAAGATGACCCTGTATTGAATTTGTTCGAATTTTCGAATGGTTATAAAGCTGTAGCATCGGCTTCTGTCGGACAGGTTTACAAGGCTAAACTTCGACGTGGCCCACTACTTGAGGCTGCTATTGGGAGGAAACAGGCTGAATTATGGGGTGGAAGGACTGTCGCAATTAAAGTTCAGCGTCCAGATGCAGCATCTTCTGTTTCCCTTGACATGTACTTGTTAAGAAAAGCAGCGATGTGGTTATCAAAATGGAGAGGTGGTGATTTGCCTTCTATCGCAGATCAATTTGGGGTACAATTGTTCGGTGAGCTCGATTACGTACGTGAGGCCAACAACGGGGAGAGATTTCGAGCGCTTTATGGTGAATGGGAAGATGTAAAGGTTCCAGCATCGTGTATAAGTTTGACTCGTAGACGAGTACTTGTACAAGAATGGATAGATGGCGAGAAAGGGCCATGGCAAGGGCAGACGGGATTGACGTTAGTCAAGACCGGGCTGCGTTGCAGTGTTGATCAACTTTTAAATACTGGCCTATTTCATGCAGATCCCGTAAGTACACATGTGATTTAGGTGACACTTTTTATGATCTTCTATTTGAAGGAGAATTCAACGACGGCTTCTTTTTATTTTAGCATCGTGGAAACTTGCTTAAGTCAGACGAGAAAACACTGGCTTTTGTAGACTTCGGGATGATGGCAGATGTTTCAGAAGAAGAGAGATATGGACTCATAGGGCTAGCAGTTGGACTTCAGCAGAAGAATTTGCCACTTATCACGGAGAATTTACTCAAGGTTAGTATTGGAGACATGATTACCTCGAGCGATGACATTCATCTCATGATTACAATAGCTTGGTTTTCTGAAAGATACAAAGCAAATTGATGAATTGATTCCACGACTGAGAGCGGCTTTAAAAAATGCAACGGGAGGAACGGGGAAAGCAAGTGATGTTAATTTTGCTAGACTTCAAGCAGAATTAGATAATATCTCAAGAGAGAATATTCTACAATTTAGTACCCCGCCCTTTTTTACTGTTATCATTCGAAGTCTTACAATATTAGAAGGTTTTGCTTTGAGCGTTGACAATAAATTTCGCCTCGTCCGTGGCTCTTACCCATATGTGTTAGCACAGTTGCTGTCCCCCGAAGGTAACCAACAAACTCCGGCTGCTCTTCAACAGTTGCTTGTACAAATTTTAACCGTTGATGGCAAAGGTCAACGCATAGAGTGGGGGCGATTGCGGGGATTTTTACAACTTGCACAGAAGGCGTCGGGAAAAACCTATACTCCTGGAGAAAATGATAACGACGAACCGTCGTCATCACGGCAGACACTTGATCTTTTTGTACGTTTTCTTACTAGCAAAACTGGTCTATTTTTGAAGACTCCGTTAGTGCACGAGGTCGCTGAGGCTATAGATGGTGCGTCCGATTGCAAGATGACCAATTTCACGAAGTGCTAAGAATTTTACGTTCTCACAATGAATTTTTTGACGATTCAACAGGTATGGCAAGTTCGGGTGAGGCGAATATCATGCGTATCACAAGAGGTCTGATCCGACCTCTACCTGGTGGGTTGGGTCCAGTCAATGAAAGTAGGATGAGAGAAATACAAGATCTCATATACTTAATGGCATCAGCCATATCAGAAAGAACGACTGAAGGAGGGAGTATAGAAACAGTAACTGAAATAGTGAACGAACTCATTTCAATCATTTCCGACGAGAAAAAGAGAAGGGAAGCGGAACCAATCATAGCAGAAATTTCTAATGTGGCCCAACTTGTGGCAGCAGAAGTCTTAGAGATACGTGGTCGGCGTGTTATTCGCAGAATGTTGATCCCGGCTACATAGCCTTGCAACTTGCAAACCATTTTATTATACTCATTTTTTGAGAACGATTCTGACGCAGAGGTGAAAAAGTCGAGGCAGTGAAGCGTATTTAATGGTGTTGCCTGAAAATAAAGCGTAACTCGTATGATCCTTGCCTATCGCTATCTTTTTGGAATTTCCCTCTCTCTTGCAACTTTCTAGCAAAACAGATTGATTAAGGGATAAGATGCTTAAACTTTTTCGAGCCCGTCGCCACCAGGGAACGTTGCTTGTTTTATACCAATAATGTAGAGAAAGATTTATTTTACCAATCATATATCGAATCAAGTTGAGTGCTAATCTCTTGAAAAAGGATAAGCATCTTAGTTGGACAAAGTGACATCATATCTAAACTAAACAAAAAGCTACTTAGCATAAATGAATACGCCTACTCGGTAGAACATATCTCTCTATAATCCACATTTGAATTCTCTACTTAAGAATCAAAAATGAATGTATTTCTTTTATAAACGCTTCAAAAAGTTTTTTGAAAGCCATGCGATTTGTGCGGCCAAGTTTTCCGTTTGACGTGGCGTTAGCAACAATTTCCGGGCGAACAAGTGTTCTGAACGCACGATCTAAACGAAGCTTCTTTTCTTCTTGGTCCAACTGTTCACATAGATGTCGAACAATACCCTCGAAAGCATTGACATCTACCGCGATGAGTGGTAAAACAGTCTGCCCAGCTGCATCAAGACGATCCCAAATTATTGGCTCGAAAACAACAGATTTGAATAATTTTGCATTGCATTCGTTAATTAAGTTGGGAAAATGAGCTATTTGTTGGTCGAGAGATCGCTTCCTAATATGAAGCTTGATTATGGCTACACCACAAAAAATGAAATCTACGTTAGTCAATAGTGCATGGAATTCATTTGAATACGCATGACTTACTGGATAGTGATCGAAGGGAGCTCTTTGCAACAAGAACGTCGGAGTGACACATACCAAAAAATAACGTTTCAACAATCATTTTGAACAAGTCCCCTCGAAGGGCACAAAATTGCTCATCGTAGCAATCAATCATCGAGCTGACCAAGTAAAAGAAGTGGGAACAAAGCGGTGGGTATTGAAGTAATCCGTGATTCATCAGATGTATCATTTGCTCAAGTCCAAAGAATACTACTTTAGTCACATCGACTGTTTTAATGCCACTCTCAACATTATTAGCTATATCAAGAAAATCTTTGGACGACAGATGAATAAGAAGCTGGATGCACGCCAAAATATCATTATAATCCTGGTTTTCTTCAACTGACGATTTCATTCGACCTTTGGTACAATGACGGAGCGAATAACTCTTCAAAAGCTCGGCAGATGTATTGAACAACACCAGGCATTCAGCATCGCATATAGAGAAAATGTAATGTTCAGCAAAATCTCGAAATAGGGAAAGAAGATTTTCACACAACACCAAGTCGTCAGAAAAGTGATTCATTAGTCCAACTAAGTGAGGGAGAGATCTAGATGTAAATTCCGTAATTCTCTTATTGTTAGATACGTCAGGCGATCTCACAACACCAGCATAGAGTTCGACACACATAATTGCTGCTTCGAGAAGAAAAGGTTGATTGCTTTGATTCATCGTTTTCCTAAAAAATAAAAACAATTCATGGATAGTGAGCTCGTTTCTTATTATTTCAAAGAAAAACGAGATATATGCGAAACTCACAAGCTTTCAACCAGGTTGGAGAACGTCAATTCCAAAGTTTTTAAGCATTGGGAAAAGACTGCGACAGACTTTTCGCTTTCGCCTGATGACGCAGATACAATAGATGACAAGACTCTCCCTCGGCTAGAATACGGCAAGCGACTAAAGCCTTTCACTTTTTCTATTGAAATAGCGTCCGAGTCTGAAGAGGGGATATTTGATATATGGGTGATCGGCATTCCAATTATCTGAAGAGTTGCAAGTGGATCGAATGATGGCGAGGATATCATAATCTCCCGAAGTCTTCTTCTTCTCGAGAGAGAAATTAGGACACCAGTTGCACCACACTGTACTGAATTTTCATGTGGCCAATAGCAGAAATAATGCGTGCATAGATTAAGACAAAAATCGACTATCGGAGATGCTTGATCCTTGTCAATCCACATATTCAAAATACCACTTCCACAAAAAGACCTCTCATAATTGTCGTACTCTGGGAGAAGATAAGCTGTAAAAAGAAGAGCAATATCAGTGCGTTACAAATAGTGGTATAAAATGAATTCTTCACATCTCTCACCAGGGGTCCACCTTTTCAAAAAAGTTAAGAGTGATTGTCCTATCAATGGGGAAAGTCTTGGATCACTTGGCTTGACGGATATACCCGATGCCTGCTCATTCGCTAAATTCATAAATGAAGATATCAAGGTCGTCATAGCGGCACAAGTTGCATTATTTTTGTGACAAGCATATATAATAGCTTCAGGAATGGAAGGTGTTTCTCCTACGCTACTATCATCAGTCAGGAGATAATTCGCGCACAAAATGATAAGGCGAACCTCTTCTAGCAAAGCTGCAGCCTCGGCAGTGATTTCACTGCCAATAGTAGAACTAAAGAGGGAATATATTCGCGGAAGACAATCCTGCATCATGTTGTTCAATAATGCAATAGAAGAGTCAAGGGAAATTCTTCCGAGGGAAGCACCTGATTTCATTTGTTCTTCTAAACCTGCAGCAAAAATATCTTCCCTGATATCATCTAACTCAGTTTCATTCATAACCTGATACATTTCATCAAGCTTAGAAATTTTGATCCTGTACGATATATAGGAAGCATATAAAGACGAGCACGTAGAAGCAAACGTTGAAGTGTAATCGTTTGCTTCACCCCCATGTCCATGCATCATCAACAAAATATCATCTGTTAGAGATACAATGGCATCAAGAATATTGGTAAATGCTTCTTCCCGCCACTCGTAGCCTTCAACCATTTCTATGTCTCCTTTAACGTATTCACAGTCAGATACATTTTGAACTAGGAGATCATGACCAACCTTGGCCATGCATGTAAGAAAGTTCTGAAAGTGAGGTAGAGAACCCAAAGTTTTGACTTTGAAATTGTAGCAAAGGTTCAACATCATTCTCGTAAAATCAACTGTTTCGCTCTCAAGCATAATATTATGACTTTCTTCATTTGATGATAGTATCGATAAACAACCATCTAACAAAAAGCTTGCATATGCTGCCTTCTGAGATTCATCTGCGAATATTTTTTCCCCTGAAATACTTGCTAGAAGCAGGAGAAGTTGACGGAAATAATGCATGAGCTCGGCGCACTCATTTATATTTGAATTATTGCACTTCGAAGATGACGAATATCTTCGCATGCAGCCATAAACATAAAATATGGCCCTGAGAAAATCTGGCTGAATCAGATACTGTCGCCAACTAAAGGGGGGATTAATCTTTTCTAATGAACCAGATATTTGGTTCATTGAAAATGACGCTTCTGAATCCCAAACTTTACTCCCACCAAAATCCCAAGAGAGAACTTCCACACAAAGTTTCGAGACAGAAATGGATCGCTTTAGCAATTGAACTGATATTGATTCACTCGACAAGTTGGCCTGATTATCAAGGTAAGATATGAGTGGTGACACAACAGTTGTGGATAGTGCAGACATGGCGATGCGGAGGCATACTTCAAGATTCTGATTCTTTTCAAAGAGATGATGACGCTCCGAATGATATTCTAAGCTCAATCCTAAACTTATACCTGTCGTAGAACTCCCATTGAATTCACCAATAAGTGTTTCTAAAAAGCAGCAACATGCCTCGTCGCTAGTCATACAACCAGGTATAACTTCCTCGACGCGCTCATTTGCAGATAACAAAATGCTTTCCAAGAGAGCAAACAAATGTTCCGCATTACTCAACTTCAACGAATTCGTTTGGGTATGTAAGCTGTTCTCATTGAGAGATACTTCGTTGTTCCCTGGCCAAAAACGTTTCCAAAACACACTTGCTGCCGCGAGACAGGCCGCAGCTACCGGTTTCGGCAACAATGCCCTCCTATCATGTGCCACACCAAGCCCCAACTCAAGCAAAAAATCTCTTGCTTCCATTTTAAACGAATCATCCCATCCACTACTATTGTCTTCCCATTTAAGAAGAATTACATGGCGCATACCATGTACAGAATGGAACATAAGTTCCGTCAAAGCATTATTACTTTGATTGGCAACCACGATGAGTTTCAGTCTATTTTCACCCGCATTCAATGTTGACAGTTCGAGGAGCGTCTGGTAAAATAAATGTTGAGGATCTCCAGTATCCCTTAAATGCTGTATTACGGAATGTTTGTCAGTGGCATTATGAAGTAACGATTGTAGATGATTTGAAGCCATTGCACTGAAAACTCAAATTTGTGGGTGTTCACAATTCACAAAACAACACCAGTGACATCGGTTAGCGGACGACTTGAAAGTTCGTAAAGCTTTTGAGCGTTACCATCACCTTACGTGTACGAGTACGTACATAGGTATTCTCAAATTCCGCCATTTCCCAATCTACTCATACACATACACATCTAGTATGTCGACAAAACCGAAATTGCATGGTTTCACTTGAAACAAATTACAATCCACTTGCAACTCTGTTACAAGGAATGTGAAGCGTAGCTACATGGTAAGCTTCCGTGGAGACCCCTAATGTTTGGTAAATTACATGCATTAACTTTTTATTTAATCTGTATGCTTTTATTTTGTTAACTTCTACTATTGTGCCAGGTGTAAATTACTTTGTAGTTATAAATCATCCTCTTCGTCAGTTACAGGTTCGGAGGAGGAGTAGTAGCAGTTATTATATGATCGAAACATGTAATACGCGTCATCGTTTTCCCTGTTATTGAACCATGAGTTCCCATATTCTGAATGGTATCCTCTGCTATTTTCAGCTCATGCTGCCTGAATTGCAGCTTCTTTTGTTCTTTTTATAAATTGTACCCGACGTATCATTAGTTCAGTCTGAGTCCTTATCGCCATACAACCTAGCGCAACTTTGAACCTTTTCTTGAATAAGGCGTAAGCTCCTTTCCTTTTGTGATCCGTAGAGC
>Ga0115008_10002522_pt1 | contig 15170 bp, 9 predicted proteins | sample FraStrMetagenome_FD_87164 | JGI IMG/M metagenome (GOLD analysis project Ga0115008, IMG submission 87164) | Marine eukaryotic phytoplankton communities from Arctic Ocean - Fram Strait ARC3M Metagenome | ecosystem: Environmental > Aquatic > Marine > Oceanic | place: Fram Strait | collected 2012-06-18
AGTTGCAATTCTCTATAGTTGAGCTGCAGAGAAATATACATTAACCCGTATCCTCTTCGTCCCTTCTTTTCCCCTCTCTACACCCTTTCTTCCTAGTTGGCCACGAAAAGTACATGACATTTTTACATCGCATTGCCTCGGAACCGATGCGAAATGTCAGCCCCCAGATTCGGCAGGCTCCATTTCTTTTGGCATTCCAGGAGGATGTAGACCTAAAAGAGGAGGGCAAGGATGATGACGACGGAAAAGAGGCAGATGCCGCGATCACGAGGCCAGTTCTGGCCAAGGCCCAGGATATCTACCTTATCGACAACAGTCTTCTGGGTCGCATGTTCTCGCACGTTCTCCAGTCACCTCACGAAACCGATTTGGAGCACCTATATGAGCGGCTCGGTAGTCGCTACATCAGCAAATCTGTCCACAAGAAGCATAAAATTATCGGCCGGCAGCTCAAAGAAACGACTCTGACAAGAGAATTTGCCCGACGGTTGAAGGAACGGAAGGGACTGCTAATCTCACCCAAAAACACGTCGAGGCCGTTGGTAAAGGATGCGGGAAAATATCTCGACGAGCGGACGTTGGAAGTGGTTCAGGTAGATGGCGTTCAGGCCGTCTACAGCTTGGGAGTTCATGACAAAGTCCAACAAGTGTCGTGCTGCGCTAGTAGGACAGGTCGCTGGGCTGTTACCCTTTACGTCACAGACGATTTAGACTTCTTCGATGTGGGCTCGGCTCTTGGGGACATTATTCTCCAGCGATGTGAATTGGAAGATGCCTTCCTTCTATCGAATCTGATCGAGGCTCCTTTGGAAACTCTTCGCGCGCGCGGATTCGCCGTCGACAAGAAGGTAAATGTGAAGGTGAAAGAATACAAGCCCCCGCCGAAGCCCACACCGAAAGTGCCGATGCCTTCTACCCCCGCTTCCGCGGCGGCCGCCTCGTCATCCAAGCTATCGCCCATCTCGGATCAAGAGCAAGAAACGGGCGCCGACGGAAGCCAAAAAGACGTCTCCAAATTAACGTCCAGTGAAAGAGATGCCGAGAGCGAAAGGGATGCCGAGGATAGCAGACTTGCCAAGCTCGCCGCCGAAGCAGCTGCGGCGGCAGAAGCTGTGGCTTCCTCCCCGGCAGCAGCTGCCGCAGCTGCCAAGGCCGCCGCGGCCTCGGAAACCAAGCCACCAGAGTCGTCGCCGACGAATGATCAAGATCCAGAGTCGTTGCGCAACAAGAAGCGACGAGGGCTGCGCAAGTTGCTTGGAGGCCGCGGGGGTATAGGGAAAATGCCGGACATGTCCCAGCACACTGCCACCTCTGGTAATTCTATGCCGGGTTCCGTCGGACAGGAGCACGTTCCCCCGTCGCAAACGGGGCAGGTTGATAATGACACGCCCGTTTCACCGGAGGCGGATGGTCTCTCTCACGAGAGGTTGAATGAGATGCTCGCCAACTCTCTTGCATCTTCAAGGGGAACCGCTGCCACGGGTTTGAATTCAGCAGAGCGTCATATGACGGCTCTCCCAGAAGGACTTTCTCGTGGCGACGACGGTTGCGAAGTAATCCCTAGTCAGAATCTCAAAATTTTCGGCCGAACTACCAATGGAATCAAAGTGTTTTCGTCGATCAAAAACAACGCAGAGGAGGATTCGGAAGCCTTCCTTCGTAGCAACATCGAAACGATCAAGACCTTTGCCTCCGTGTTGGAGACACTATGCGAGGTATTCCGACTTAACATGCAGTCTGTGGCAATCTATCACGATAGCTGTGGCAACACGATCGCATTCAATTCCAACAAGGCGCTTTACTTTAATCTGCGTCTCTTCGCTCACTTACACTACAACGACGGCGCCCCGCTCTCGAGCGAATGCTACTCGTATTGGTTTACAACGATGGCCCATGAACTGGCTGTGAGTATTATACTACGCAGTGGCTACTACGTAGCTAGTGTCGGTGGAATGTTGTCGATTATTCTCTCGATACGGTCGTAGCTTTAATTCTTCGCTCACAACTTCCCTCTCATCGTCCTGCGACCTTACGTATTTTTTCCTCGCAATGCCTTTCGTCTTAATAGCACAATCTGGTCTCTGCGCACAACAAGGACCATGGTTATTACACCGAGAGTTATGTCACCCTCTTTCTTCCTGCCCTGTCGGCGAAGTTGAATCGTATTGGGATCAATTAGACTACCTAGGTACATCCTGTACTAGCTACATCTAGCTAGAATCTTCTACGAAGCTACCGCATGTAACATGACCCACGCCACGCCACCATCAAAGAGTGGTTCGTTTGGCATATTGGCATTTGGCAGCGTATCTTGCTAATTTACTACAATTGTAGCTAGAGTTTTAAGTTGGACCTGAGCTATCTGTACTAGCGAGATCTACGGTACTGCCTAACTAAATCAAATCATCTTCGTCCTCTCCCTCCTCCTCCGTTGCAGCTGCTGTCTCGTCATTTTCGCTTGGCGACCCGTCTTCGTGAGATACACCATTCTCAACGACAACAGGCTCCGGTTTGGGATCATCTTCTTCGGCTTCCCCATCACTACATGTGCCGGTGGATCTGGCTTGTCCATCATCTGATGGTTCGGTCGTTTCCTCTGCTTCCAAGTTGTCATCGTCGTTATCACAATCGTCATCAACTTGTTCGCCACCAGATGGAACAGGCTCATCATCGCCACCAATGTGTTCGCCGGTGAGATCTGATGCTATTGCCTGAACTGTTCCGTTCTCATTCCCCGCTTCTTCGACGACATCAGTTGGCACCACACCCTCCTCAGTACCAGTGGGCTCTGCGGAAAGATCTTCCTCCGAGATACCAAGCTTCTCCATCTTAACCTTAAGGGCATTGATGGTGTCATCCAACGCAGCGGCCGCATCATAATTTTCGTTCTCGATTGCACTTTCCAGGTCTTGCTCGGCAGTTGCAAGGTTGGCCTCGGCCTGAGCGTAAGCCACAATGGCCTCTTCCCTGCTGAGTTGGTTCTCTTCCTCGTGTTGAGCATTAACTTCCGAGTCGAAATTGTCGTCGTCACTGCCTTCATCCTGTTTGTCGGCAACAGGGGAGATTGATGTGGGCGCATCGTCGTCCTCATCGGTAGCGACGGCAGCTGCTTCGGCCTCGGCGTTGGCGCTGTCGGCCTCAATTTGCGCGTTAATTTCCGCCAACACCTCATCCCAACCACCAAATTTGGCACCAAGTGCAGCCCCGCGTGCCTTGAGAGCCTCGATCTCGCTGTCAAGCACAGATGCTGCAACTGACTCCACAGTATTCTCTCCGCTGCAAACCTGCCTCTTTACCGCGTGCATGCGTGAGATTCGCTCGCCCAAGTTCTCCAGCTCCTTGGAGGCACCCTCCTTCTCTTGTGCCTCTGAAATCGATTTCTTGGCGTCCAAATCGCCGATGATATTCTCGAAGTTGGTTTCGGCTGCACTTTGGCGGTCAATGGCTTCGTCGTCGAGTTCTTCTTGCAGTCGCTCCTTCCTCGCCGATATTTCCTTGATCTCCTTGGAGGCCTTGGCCGCGCTCTTGAAATCTCTGCTCGCGGCTGCCGCTTTCTTTTGGTCTTCGAGCTCCGGAATCTGTTTCTCAATTTGCTCAATCTCATCTCTGAGGTTGTTCACAGTTGCCTTGGCTGCCATTAGGACCTGATTCGCCTCATCGGCAGCAGCCTCGCACTTGAGAGCGTCCGCCTGAAGCTCTCGGAGCTCACTGCTTGTTTCGTCAGCCGCCTCGCGGGTTTCTGCCTCAACAATTTCCGACACAATGATTTCCTCCACCTTCTCGGCCGTCGAAATTTCCTCCTGAATAATCTTCATCATCTCTTCGTGTGCAGTGAGGGCCTCCGAGTGAGCCTTGATGGCGCTCTGATGGGACGACTTGAGATGCTCGTGGTGCTGCTTCTCGGATTCCCACTCCTTGCGATTGGCCTTGAGAGCTGTCAGCTTATTCTCCAACCTTGCCAACTGACGAGAGAACTTGCTCCGGATCTTCGATATGGCCGTCTCCTGCGCGGCAAAGTCTGATTGGAGCTCTGCCGCGAGGCTCTCCTTGGCATCAAGTAGTGCGCGCAGATCTTGAATCTCTTCATTGACCCTCTCCAGTCGGTCCTTGGCCTGGTCGCCGAGCTTTTCCATATCCGATGTCTGCTCCAGGATTGTACCCTCAAGCTCTTTCCTCTCTTCTTTGACAAGGACCTCGTCTCTTTCAAGATGCTTCAGATCCATAACAAGTCTTTCCTCCTCGGCAGAAAGACGCTTGGATGTCGTCTGGAACTTGTCGTTGACCTAGATGATGTAATGAGCGCGAATGGGGAACACTATGAGGGGATGCATTGTACATAATGGAAGAAAAAGCAATTGGACATAAAATACATACATCAATAAAAGCACACATACAATTGTACACACAAATAATCGTGGCGTATGATCGTACCTTCTTGCCATTGTTCTTCTCGAGCTCTTCGCGCTCATTCTTGAATTGCCTCAGGTTCATCTGCACGTCGATGAAGCATTGGGTTAGGCCCTTCATTACATCCTCGCGCTGAGTGTCGAGCTCCTTCACCGCCAGATTGATGTTGTGCAAAATACGCTCGTGCTCCTTCTCATCGGCGGCGTGCTTGTCAATCATACCGGCCAGCTTGTCGGCAAGCTCGAAGTCCTCCCTTTCGGCGGCCTCGGACTGTTGTGCCACCGCCAGCTCAGCCTGCCGAGCCGCCAGGGCCATGCCCTTGGTCGCTCCCTCCCTCTCCTCGAGCAGCCTGGCCCTCTGCTTGCGAAGCTGCGAGACGCGATCCGTGGCCCGCTCCGACGACGCGCCAAAGTTGGTTAGCATCGCCATGAACTTCTCCTCCGGCATGGCGCACTGTCTCTTCCGCTCGGCCTCTTCGGCGGCCTTCCGTGCCGCTTCCCGCTCCTCCTCCTCGCGCTGACGGCGCTCGGCCTCCTCGCGTTGCGCGGCAGCAGCCTGAGTCCTTTCAGCGGCTTCGGCCACCTCCTTGGCGCGTCGTTCGGCTTCCTCACGCGCTGAGTAGACCGACAAGGACGAAGGTGCGTCCCGAGAGGCGGCCGCCGCCGCACTGGCGCTAGTTGCCGAGGCGATCGACGCCGCTCGCTTCGTCTCTACAAAGGCCGGCGGTCGGCCTCCCCCAGCACCTCCTGTCACACCGGTACCACCCGAGGAGACACTGCGGCCACCTCCAATGCTGCTGGAACTAACACCAGCGTTGGCTGTACTACTGCTGCTGCTAAAGATCGATGGGATGTGGGCCTTCTTGAAGAAGCCAAAACCATTGCTTCGGGCACTCTGCCCCTCCTTGGCGGCCATCTCGGCCATGGCGGCCTGCGCTTTCTCGGCCGCCAACTTGGCCTCAAGGTACGTCTCATCGGATGGTTCTCTCGACGATGGGGGCGGATCGTCGTAGTTCGGTACCTCGGGAGGGGGTGCAAAGGACGCCGCGGACGTGGAGCCGCCGTAATCCTCAGTCACCTCCGCGGCCTTGCTCGACATGCCCCTCCAATCCAACGGCGCAGCAGCGACAGCCGACCGCTCGGCCTCCCTCCGGTGCATATCCTCCATGAAGCGTTCGGCCTTTCGGGCAGCCTCCTCGGCGTCCGACGCGACTGATCCAGAGGCCACCGACGCGGAAGAGGTGGGGACGGGTGCGGTCACATGAGAGTAGGAGTCATCCTCCAAGGAGGGTTGGTTGAGATCGCCATATCCCTCCGGGGCTGGCGTCGCAGGGGCAGCGGCGGACACGGAGTCGCCGCCACCATAGTTGGGAGTTTCCGGCATGGGACTGGGAGGGGGCAGAGACGATGCACCCGTTACGCTCCCACCACTGCTCATGCCGCCGCCAACACTTCCACCAGGACCCGTCGCGGTCCCCACCCGCTTGGTCCTATTGCGCTTCTTCATCTTTCTTCTGGCAATGGGAGGGCGGGGAGCGGCACCGCCGAAAACAATGCCGGAGCCCGCTGGCGGCGGAGGAGCATGCTGCGCCGAGAGCAGATCGGACAATCCCGTCCCCGGTGGCTGGTCACCCCCTGCATCGGATCTGGCAGGAGATGGGGGAATGCTGGTGGCCGCGGCCGACGGCTGCCTGCCTCCGGGAGAGGGCGGTGCGTCGGCGGATGCCGCCGCCGGAGCATCCGTTGACGACGTGGCGGCATTGAGGAAGGAGAACATGGCGCTGCCGCCTCCACCGGCCCCGATCGAATCTTCGGCGGCTGCAGCAGCGGCGCTTCCCTCTGCAGGCTCGGCAGCTCCTGCATCCGACGGCGGTGCACCTCCTCCGGAAAGGAAGCCGAATCCCGACGAAGGCTGCTCTGGGGCGCTGTCCACTGCAGCCGGAGCCGCAGTTTCATCAGCAGGGGGTCCGCCGCCACCGCCGGAGAGGAACGAAAAGCTGCTGCCCGGTGCTGCTGCTTCGGAGGCAGGGGCATTGGCGGCAGCCATGCCGGCACTGTCGTCCTCCGTCATTGCCGGCGCTGTCGCTGCCGCACCCAGTGCGTCGTCGGCCGATTCTCCGGCACCACCGGAGAGGAATCCAAAGGCAGAAGAACCGGAAAGGTCACCGCCACCGCCACCGGCACCGTTACCGGCCGCGGACTCCGCGGGAATTTCTTCGGCAGCGGCAGCGGGGCCGGCAAGGAAGGAGAAGCCGCTGGCGGCCGGCGCCCCCGCCGGGGCGGCCTCGCCCTCCTGCTCGTCCTTGTTGGCGTCGCTGCCGGCGTCGGACCCGCCCTTGATCTCGAGGCCGCCGAACATGCTGGTGTCGGACGAAGTTTTACGGGGGTATCTGCTACGTATCTACTAGTATATCTTGCTGGCTGGCTTCGCGGTACAGCAGCGGTACAGCGGTACACAGCCACTTGACTTGGAACCTACGAGTATATGCCAGGGCCTATCGCAACACGTGTTCACGTGTTGTGTCGCCAAAAATGACATGGCGATTTAGAGATTGTGACGCATGACGGAAGGTAGGACTGCAGGACGGAGCGGACAAAGCAAGAAAGCAAGTGCAAAGTTCAAAGTATAGTACGATCGTACCATGGTAGCATCGGTATCGGAGTACCGTAGTAAGTCACTTGATCGGAGGCTTCAGAGGCAAGGAGATTGCCGAGATTGGCGTAGGCAATGACCGAAGTTACTGGCAACGAGCAGGTGTCAACTAGTAATGGTGGCGGAAAATCGGAGCATACAAGGTCGTCCATACCCAGCACGGTGAGCAGCCCAACTCGTAAGTCTGAACAATCCACACCACGGCTGCGACGCGGCGAGCGGGCATTCGCCGTCCTCTTTGCGCCGCTCTGTGTGGCCGCATTCTTCGCCGCTCGGAGCTTTGGGCAGCAGCTCAAGGCCAGTGGATATGCCGAAGAGATTCAAAGCACGTATGACAAAGTGATCGAATTTATCCCCACTGCCGTCGTCGCAGATGATGCCGCAGATAGCGATTTGAATCCTGACTTTCTTGTGATGAATTCCAACGCATCGACGTCAAGGCATTACGGGATACAAAGAAATCGGACCAAGCGCACAGTTTACATTCTTCCCCAAAAGCCACCAAATCCAGCGGCTGCCGGGGAATGGAGGCATTTTATCCAAGATGCCGTCCAACGCTCGTCGTTCTTGGAGGAAACGCACGACCCTTTGGATCAAGATGCAGCGTGGGTGTACGACCCGGTCCGATTAAAATGGACGCTGACAATTGAAATTGTTCGCAACGTCACCAATGATCGTATTGCCAGGTTTGGACGAGAAAACTACCGCCCATGGGAATTCTTTTTGATGGACTACAACGACGATGGCTTCGCCTTTTGGAATCGATTAGGGGAGGGCATCAAAGAAGCAATGCAAAGTGACAGTCCTGTGTTACGGTTTGCAACCCGCAGGCATGTATACAAACGAGCTTTGGATGAACCGAAGAACGACGGGGATCATTTCGCACCGCTTGGCGAAACCATCGATTGGGCCAATCACAAGCAGATTGGCAGCATCTACGGTGTGCCGCGAATACTCCGGTATGGAGTTCGGACTGATTTAGTGGAACACATTGAGAAGAAATTTGATGGCGGCACATTTTATGAGGCTGAGGTCGAAAATACCACTACCAGTACAGGGAGAGGCAGACAGTTGATCGATCTGGTCGCACTAGATAGATCTATCGATGTATTTTCTCCCTGGAGAATAGGAATGGATGTCAACCTTGCAAAGCATCGCAATGGGATAGCCCAAGCCTTGCAAGCCATTTCGGCAGAGTACAATGGTGCGAATGGAGACGCAACGAAACCAAAGCTTGAAATGCTGCTGGAACCAGTCGGCCAAAGAGCACGCCCGGGACGCAATTCGGTCCAAGCTGATTATGTAGATGCATTGCTGAGGAGCAAGATTGTAATTACAAGTCAGAGAGATCGCTGGGAGGATCACTACCGGTTGATGGAAGGCTTGGCTTGTGGGACACTTGTATTTACTGACCCAATGTCAACGCTCCCACACCACCTAAAGGATGGTGAGAGTCTTGTTGTGTACCGAAGTATTTCTGAGTTGAAAGAGAAGATATTGTACTATGTCGAGCACGAAGATGAGAGATTGACGATTGCGAGAAAGGGGCATCACATCGCTGTGAACAATCACAGGAGCTGGCATGGACTTGAGAGGATCATCTTTGGCGACTGGAGCAAGCCGATGGGAAGGAGACGAAGAAGGAAAAGGAGGCTAAGATAATTACACTCAAGTATTTGGATTCGAATCTGCTCTTCTTCAGTATTTCTACTTAAGTCCCGGGATCGTACCTGGAATCCACCGCAGATGTACTAACCAGACTACGTCTTCTCTCAACTTGCTTGGCATATCCTACATTTTCCTTCACATTCACAAGACTCATCCAACCTCCCGATGCCAATCTTCCCCGAATATGTCCATCTCTTTCTAAATACCGAGTCTCGACGATGTCAACAATTCCGGCAGGAATCCTTTGGACCTCAGTCCCCATCTTGACACTTCTGTGGACAACCGAATAGTCACGCGTAGTGTGCCACGCTCCCACCATTATCGGCTTGGCCCTGCCACCCTCCGCGTTGATTAGAGTGATAAATCCACCAGTGGCGAGTCGGGCCCTAACTGTCTTCTGCGCTCTGAGAAAATGACATTCAGTTACCTCAAATGCTGCGTACTTCTTCAGCTTTCTAACCATTTGGTTGTTGTTGTTGGCTGCATGCTGCTCAGAGGCACCATTGGCGGCTGCTTCTTTTTGCTCGCCATCATCGCCGCTGGCGCTCGTGTCTGCCGGCCGTGTTTCGACAACAATGGATTCATCAGTGGTAATGTACACTCCGAGAGGAACAGGTGCGGCATAAATTATGCCAGCTGCAGTGTCCAAAAGATTAACCCACCCACCAGATAGCAACTTTCCTCGAACGACACTCTCCTTATCAATGTATGTAATTTGAACGACCTCAACGTAGGATCCCGCTGGTACAGGTTTTAGTCTAGTAGAACCACCGCCAGACACCGTTGAAGCACCATCCGCGCTGTTGTGGACCGACAATAATGTCTCACCGTGAGCTTGCTGTACTTGATAGGCCCCAAGCGGCAAGTATTGCACATAAACTCTCCAATCAGTTTTGTCCATCAGGCTCACATACCCCCCGCCGCTCGTCGATTTGATGTTACCGCGGACACACCCATCTTCCGCATCGTAGACTGTATTAGTTATGTTCAGACATTGCCCCGCTTCGAGGCGTCTCATTCCCACCACTTCTCTCCGAACACTAGTTGTGATTTCGGTACTCTTGGAGATTGTGCAATATACGCCGCGCCGAAAGGGACAGGCCAATTCTCTGCCATTCAGACCATCAAGGAGAGTTATCCACCCGCCAGTAGCCAATTTCCCCCTCACCCGATCGCCTTGTTTTGGCATGTGATGCAGAGTGACAATGTCAACGCATTCGCCAGCTCTGATGGACCCATCGACGCCTTGCAAATGAGCCGAGTCAAGAGTCAGCCCGGAAGTTACTGATACCGACGGAGCAGTAATCATGTAGGTGGCAGGCTCGATCTGAAGGGCAAATACCTTGCCACCAGTGCCTGCTTCTCGAATACTTATCCAACCTTCGCCGAGAGCCGCGTCAAGTCGTCCTCTGACCAAACCCCGACGCCGTCTTGTTGATCCGGTGTTGCCGTTGTTGTTGCCTACTATACTTTCAGTCGCTGCTTCGACCTCAATTGTTATCACCTCCGTAATTTGCACATAAGATCCATATGGGAGCCTTTTCTTCCGTCTCTCGCTCGTCGTTTCACCATCGTGTATGTACACGCCGCCTATGACATCTGCCACTATTTGATAAACCCTCGATACTCGCTCGGCACGCCGGAGAATTCGCACCGCTGCGGCTGCCTGAGATGCTTGTTGCTGCGAGCTGATTGCGCCGCTTACCACCGCAGGAGCAGCAGCTCCGCCGCCCTCGTGGTCGGACTCCAGCCTTCGAGATTCGACGAATGCTTCGGCAACCAAACACCGGATCCGATCGCGGCCATATGCGACCCGACACGTTGGGCAGCACCGAAAGCGCTCTGGCTGCACCGTGAGTCGGTCGAGGCAACCGCCACAGACAATGTGGCCGTTTCGACACTGATATGAGGGCGTGTCGATCTCCAGGCAAACAGGGCAGGTCAGGATGTCGTCGTTCATTCTCTTGTCGACTTTTAACTGAGCAAGTAAGGGAGGGTAGTCGCACACCAGTAGATTAAAGGAGGGTATCGAAGTACTGGTAGGCCTACTCTAGCTCTAGCTAGCTAGAGACATAGCTACCGGTAGTAGAGTAACCACTCAATGGGCTGCTAAATGGCGGCTCGACGGCTTGGTCGGTCGGTCGGTCGGTCTTGCTGTCTTGCTCTTTGCTCTTCTTCGCTTCGAGACCGACCGAGCTTCGCTTTTCGCCCTCCGGGTCTCTACTAGTATGTGTCAGATTCTGTGTCCCACTGCTTCACGGTGATGTCTCGGCTTGTGTGGTTGCCCGTACCGTAGATGCCATCCTGGACGCCTGGATGTGTCTTGATCTGATTGGATTGATTCGATTCGATTCGATTCATTGTATGTGATAGCCCATCCTGGACGTGTGGTCTTGATGATTATGATCTACACAACATGCCGTACACTGAAAGCGAGAGAGAAACTATTCATCCCAATAATCAATATGCGCTCCATTTCTCCACCCGTTTCGTTCGATAATCCCTACAAGCTTCTCGGCCGTATCTTTTGGTTGAACCATTGTCTTGTCGTTCAAAGCGGATCGATACATCGAAGACAACTTCGAATCCAACCTATCTGACTCTGCCAATTCCTCGCTCATTGCTGTCTCGCACATGCCCGGTGCATAGTTGAGAACACGCACGCTTGTTGCTGCATCAGATTCTTCCTTGGCAAGTACAGAGTGGAACAAATCTCTGGCGGCCTTTCCGGCGCAATACACCGACATGGTGCTGAATGGTTCGATTGCGCAGAGCGAGGAAATGTTGACCACAACAATGCAACTACATGTACTGCGAATTTTCTGGGACGGCGATGATGAAAGCTTGTGAACAAATTGCAGAGATATCCAGCTCGAGGATGTAACATTCAAGTCGATAGCCCTCTGTAGCTTGCCCAGGGACGTCATATCGCTGCATCTTCCCAAATAGCCAAGCGAACCGGCATTATTGATGAGAATTGCTCTGTCGTACGTTCTTTTTTCGAGTTGTCCAAACATTTCTTCCACCGTTTGTTCCAGCGTATCCATATCGGACAAGTCAGCGTCCATGCATGATATTTCCAAATCGAATGCGTCCGAAGAGTTACGGGCAGCAGCAGCAGCGGCGGCGGCGGCCTCCCTCATCAGCGATGCTGTCTCCTCCAGCCCGCGCTCTGATCTGGCAACGAGGAGACAGCGAAGGTGTTTGATGCTCGACGAGGAAGCGAAGGCAACACCAATCGCTCTGCCGAGACCCCTGCTTGCCCCAGACACGACAAGAAGTGTGTTTTGCATTGCTGCTAACGCAGATGTACGTATTAGCTCGTCTAGCTTGCTACGTAGTAGGGTATTGCTGCACCGAATACGAATAGATGGGGCCCGCCCGGCGGCCATGCATAGCATGCCCGCCCTTCTTAATCTTGCTCGACTTCGCTACGCGCTACGTACGTAGCGCTTCGCTTCGCTTCAGGCCATGCAGTCTGTACGTCGACCGGAACCACGCCTCCGGCGCGGCTCGCTCTCGCTCGCTGCTCATTTTGACCGTGCGTACTCTACTCGCGTACCTCGCTCGCTCAGGCGGGAGTGAGTCGAGTCTACGGAGCTAGGCACGCATTAGCACTGCACAAACATGTTCTCGGTCGGCCATCGGGTGGTGGGGCGCATCGCAGCAGCACAGCGGATGGTGTCGCCATCCGCATTCGTCACACCCTGCTCGGGCTTGCTTCGCCGAACGACACAAATTGAGATAGCACCAGCAACGGCGCAGCATCAGGTTCGGTTCGCCACGAAAAAGGCGGGAGGTTCTTCTAACAACGGACGCGATTCGGCCGGGAGGAGGTTGGGAATCAAGGTCTTCCCCGGCCTCCTGGCCAAGCCGGGCGCCATCATTGTGCGGCAGCGGGGACGAAAATTTTATGCCGGCACCAACGTCGGAATGGGCAAGGATCACTCCATATTTAGCAAGGTGGAGGGAATTGTTAAGTTCACCCGACACGAGACGAACAAGAAGCGAAATATCGTCCATGTTTTGGAGAAGGCCGCCTTGGCATGATCACTTGTTGGCTTTGTGGGGGAATACTATCTTCTGCTACACAACATGACTTCATCTACTTTATGGATAGCACGTCGATCTGATAAGCATTTATATAGAATATCGTTATTATACGAGCGTATCGGCCTTCGCTTTTCAAAACACTCCAAACATCTTCTTCTTTCCTTCACCGCCCTCTCCGCCTTCCTCCATAACTTCGAGCGATTTTACCAGATAGTTTTGGACCTGACTACCATAGGCCTTTCCATATGCGTCTCTGCTTGCACAGTCCTTCATATATCTCACCACATTCGGCCAACGAGATAGATCAATTCCCTTAAAAAACTGAGGAACGTACAGCAAATACGCAGCTACGGCAACATCGGCAGTGCTGAAGCCACCGTCGACGAGGAAATCCTGCTTCGAAAGAATTTCGTCCAGTTTTTTTACTTTTTTGTTTGGGAGTTTTAGCCCGGTATCATACACCTTGCCCTCGGGAGTCTCCAAAAAGCAGATGGGATCCAGACTAGCATTTGCCCACGATATCCACGACAAGACGGCCGCCTTTCTCTTTTGACTATCGCCGGTATCGGCGTGGGTGTAGAGGTAGCTCAAAATGGCCCCACTCTCGAAACATGTGGCATCCTCCTCTTCGTCGACGAGGCACGGGATCTGGCCAAAAGGATGCGGGTTCTTCGACAGGTCGCCCATCGTGATCGGCACGTCCAACTCATATGCGCCCCAGTTGCACAGAGGGGAGCGACTGCCCTGCGATCCGTAAAGCACCTTGGCCATTGACAATGCTGTGGCGGGCGCGGTGCCAGCATCGTGTCGGTGGGATGAAAATGAGACGAATGCTGCAACGAGCGGCGCATTCAGGAGCGCAATGAGTGCCAGTCTGACCATGCTGCTTGACTGCTTGACGTGTAGGCGAAAGGTGAAAGTGAGTCAGAAAGTAGTGAGGCTGAGCAATTGTTTGGGCTGAGACGGCTGAGACGAATGAAATGATTTGCAGATTGGACGAATACGATTACGAATGACGAAGCAATGCGCGAATGCGCGGCGGCAGCAAAAAGAGCCCGCATTCAGAAGCGAAATGATGTCATTTGGAAGCAGTAATCAAAAATCAGAGAAACATTGGGGAAAAATAAGCAAGCAAAACACAGCTCATAGAGAAGAAAGATACCGCAGGCGGTACGCGCAGCAACAACCAAACAGCAAAGCAACCATGACGACCGAAATGGGTTGGTAAGTGCTTGTTGGGCGGAGCGGAACGGGGGTCAACCGATACTAGCTAGAGCTAGTTTTTCACGGGGGGTGATTTGATTTGCGTCTGATCATGATATGGGCGGGCGGAGGTCGAGTCGAGTCCCGCCGTGCCCGCCCGTGACGAAGGAGCGGTGATGAACGTTGCAGTAGTTCCGTTCATGTAGTTCCTCGTCCCACGCTCGTTCCTCTTACTTACAACATGATTCGTCGGAATAATCCTTGCTATACCCTTCCATGCAGCATGTGCCTCCAGTGCGTCCGCACAAATGAAGTTGGAATTATCGAGGATCTCGGCCAGTTCCGCACGCTCATCGATCCTGGATTCCATTTTATTTGCTGGCCGTTCACGGCAGTGGCTGGTCGGCTCACCCTTCGCATCCAGCAGCTCGACATCGTTTGCGAGACCAAGACCAGGGACAACGTGTTTGTCCAGGTGGCCGTCGCGGTACAGTACCGCGTCTTGGTCGGATCGGCCTACGATGCGTACTACCGCCTCAGCGATCCCCGAGGTCAGATCCAGAGTTATGTCTTTGACGTGGTGCGTTCCTCCGTCCCTCGCATGGAGCTCGACGAATGTTTCGCCTCAAAGGCCGACATCGCCGCCGCCGTTATGAATCAGCTCAGTGATGTCATGAAGGATTACGGCTACGAGATCATCAACACCCTCGTTACCGACCTCTCCCCCGACTCCAAAGTGAAGGCCTCCATGAACGAGATCAACGCCTCCCGCCGCCTCAAGGAGGCCGCAGCCCACAAGGCCGAGGCCGACAAAGTTAAGCTAACCAAGGCCGCCGAGGCAGAGGCCGAGGCCCGCTACCTGTCCGGCCTGGGCGTTGCTCGGCAGCGCAAGGCCATCGTGCACGGTCTTCAAGCGTCGGTGTCGGAGTTCAGCAATGAAGTAGACGGCGCAACGCCCAAAGACGTCATGGACATTCTTCTGCTCAGCCAGTATTTTGACACCCTTTCGACCATTGGTGCCAATTCCATCATCTTGGAGCACGATCCTGCGACTGTCGCCAATTTGCAGAAGCAGGTCGGACAAAGCTTCTTGAGGAATACCGGAAGCTAGCTAGATGCTCTAGAGTACCGGTAGCTAACGGAGGCGAGATAGATATGAATCGAATCGAAATATGTGGTGTAGTGGC
>Ga0115008_10002526_pt1 | contig 15152 bp, 16 predicted proteins | sample FraStrMetagenome_FD_87164 | JGI IMG/M metagenome (GOLD analysis project Ga0115008, IMG submission 87164) | Marine eukaryotic phytoplankton communities from Arctic Ocean - Fram Strait ARC3M Metagenome | ecosystem: Environmental > Aquatic > Marine > Oceanic | place: Fram Strait | collected...
ATAGCCTTGGCGATGTCTGTAGAATATGGTCTCCCTCACCACCAGCTCGCCAAAGCTTTAGCATCTTATAAAGGTGTGAAACGCAGATTTACCTATCAGATTAAAACCGATGATTTAGTATTTATCGATGATTATGCGCATCATCCAGAAGAAATTAATGCAGTGCATCAAGCGGTTAGAGAAATGTATCCAGACCAAAAGGTATTGGCGATATTTCAGCCTCATTTGTTTAGTAGAACTCGAGATTTTATAGATGAGTTCGCTAAAAGTTTATCCAATTTTGATGACCTATTGTTATTAGATATTTATCCAGCAAGAGAATTACCAATTGAAGGTGTGACCTCACAATGGTTATTAGAGAAAATTGAAAATAAAAACAAAGAATTAGTTCAAAAGCAAGAATTAGTTAACAGAATAAAAAATAGTGACGCTACAATAATTTTGACTATTGGAGCAGGAGATATTGGAGAAGAGGTGAAGCATATTAAAAAAGCATTGAGTCATGCGAGTTAATTATGGTTACATAAAAGTTCTATTGCTACTGGTTTTAGTGGTGTTTATGTACGCGTTTTCATCAATGAGAAACGCGACAAGAACTGTTGCAACACCAGAAATAAAATTTATAGATGACGATAACCTTTTCGTCACTCATGAGACTGTTAGTAAATTGTTAATACAAAATCAAGAGAGTGTTACAAACAAGCCTAAAGATATTATAGATTTGAATGAATTAGAATCTGCCCTGAACTCTAATCCAATGATTAAGCAAGCACAAGTGTTTATGAGTGTTGATGGTTTAATCACAGCTGAAATTGAACAAAAAAAACCTATTGCAAGAGTAAGCACAAATGCGTCGTATTATATTGATGAAACAGGTTCATTTATGCCTTTATCAACAAATCGTGCAGCACGTGTGCCACTTATTACTGGGTTTATTGAAAAAAATGATCTAGAAAATGTTTACGAGGTAGCTAAAAAAGTACAAAATGATGACTTTTTGTTGAAACACGTTGTAGTGATTCATCAATATGAAGATAAAACCATTGATTTGAAATTTAGAAACCATGATTTTAATATTCATTTGGGAACTTTGAAATTATTGGATAAGAAAATTAATAACCTAAAAGCTTTCTATAAGAAAGCAATGAAAGATAAAACACTTGATAATTATAATCTGGTGAATTTAAAGTTTGATAAGCAAGTGATTTGCACCAAAAAGTAAGATGATGGAGAATAATAAAATTTCAGTTGGACTTGATATTGGTACCACAAAAATTGTGGCTATGATTGGTCGTAAGAATGAGTATGGTAAGGCCGAAATTTTAGGAATTGGGAAATCTAAGAGTTTAGGTGTGCATAGAGGTGTGGTTAATAATATTACACAAACTATTCAATCGATTCAACAAGCTGTTCATGAAGCAGAAGCAGAAGCTGGACTTAAAATAGAAGAGGTAACCGTTGGTATTGCAGGACAGCATATTAGAAGTTTACAGCACAGTGATTATATCACAAGAACAAATTCTGAAGTGGTTATTGATGAGGATGATATTGATCGCTTAATCAATCAAGTTCACAAATTAGTAATGCTTCCTGGTGAAGAGATAATTCATGTATTACCTCAAGAGTATAAAATTGATGGTCAAGCTGAAATCAAAGAACCAATTGGTATGTATGGCGGACGATTAGAAGCCAATTTTCATGTGGTTGTTGGTCAAGTATCTTCCATTAGAAATATTGGTCGTTGTGTTCAAAGTTCTGGTTTAGAATTAGAAGGTATTACACTTGAGCCATTAGCATCTGCAAATGCAGTGTTGAGTCAAGAAGAAAAAGAAGCAGGAGTTGCTTTGATTGATATAGGAGGTGGAACGACAGATTTAGCTGTGTTTAAAGATGGTATTATTCGTCATACAGCTGTTATTCCTTTTGGAGGAAACGTCGTTACCGAAGATATTAAAGAAGGTTGCTCGATCATTGAAAAGCAAGCGGAATTATTGAAAATAAAGTTCGGATCTGCATGGCCTGGAGAAAATAAAGATAATGAGATTGTCTCTATACCTGGATTACGCGGTCGTGAGCCAAAAGAGATTACTTTAAAAAACTTATCAAAGATCATTCATGCTCGAGTAGTCGAAATTGTAGAGCAAGTTTATGTAGAGATAAAGAATTACGGTCACGAAGAGCAAAAGAAAAAATTAATTGCTGGTATAGTTTTAACTGGTGGTGGAAGTCAATTAAAGCATTTAAAGCAGTTGGTGGAATATATCACAGGAATGGATACCAGAATTGGATACCCTAATGAGCATTTGGCTGGAGATAGTGATGATGATATTGCTAGTCCGTTGTATGCAACAGCTGTTGGGCTGGTGATGGACGGGTTAAAACGTCAAGAGCGCAAACGTATTGAAAAGGAAGTTGAAGAATTACAAGTAGCAGCTGCTCAGCATTCCGAAGACCATATAGCACAAGAAGAAGAGGTTGTAGAAATTCCGAAAAAAGAAAGAAAATCCTTCTTAGATAAGTTAACAGAGCGTGTTAAAGATTTTTTAGATAATGCAGAATAGAAATATATCATACGTCTTCGGTTAGGTTGGACTGTTGGAGATATTTGGGGGAAACAAAGTATAAATAGTGTAAAAGTAGTTTTATGAGCAACAACAATGAATTAGGCAACATTGCATTTGATTTACCAAAAAACCAATCAAACGTCATCAAAGTGATTGGAGTAGGTGGAGGTGGGAGCAACGCAATTAATCACATGTTTTTACAAGGGATTAAAGGTGTTGATTTTGTTATCTGTAATACAGATGCCCAAGCACTGCAGAATAGTGGTGTCCCGAACAAAATACAATTAGGAGTTAACTTAACTGAAGGTTTAGGAGCAGGTGCAAATCCAGAAGTGGGAGAACAAGCTGCAGTAGAAAGTATAGAAGACTTGCGTCGCATGCTAGGATCAAATACTAAAATGGTATTTATCACAGCAGGAATGGGTGGTGGAACTGGAACAGGAGCTGCACCGATTATTGCGAAACTAGCTAAAGAATTAGATATTCTAACTGTTGGTATCGTGACGTTACCATTTCAGTTTGAAGGAAAAACTAGAAATGAACAAGCGGCTAAAGGAATTGATACGCTTAGAGCACATGTAGATTCTTTGGTCGTTATTAATAATAACAAATTGCGTGAAGTGTATGGAAATCTAGGTTTTAAAGCTGGTTTCTCTAAAGCTGATGAAGTATTAGCAACTGCCTCTCGTGGGATCGCAGAAGTTATAACGCATCATTATACACAAAACATTGATTTACGTGATGCTAAAACGGTATTGAGTAATAGTGGAACTGCAATCATGGGATCGTCAACTTCGTCTGGAACATCGAGAGCACAAGAAGCGATCATGAAGGCATTAGATTCGCCATTATTAAACGATAATAAAATAACAGGAGCTAAAAACGTATTGTTGCTAATCGTTTCTGGTTCTGAAGAAATTACTATTGATGAGATTGGAGAAATTAATGATCATATTCAAAATGAAGCTGGTCATGGTGCTAATATCATAATGGGTGTTGGTGAAGATGAGTCTTTACAAGAATCAATTTCTGTAACTATTATTGCCACTGGATTTGATTTAGATCAACAGCACGAAATTTCTAATACAGAACAAAAGAAAGTCGTTCATGCCTTAGAGGATGATAGAAATGATACTACAGTAAGCGAGCCAGCAATAATTACTCCAGATATTATTCTAGAAAAAGAAGACTTAACAACTCCAGAAGTTGTGATTCATACGCTGGTAGATGATGAAGATGTCAATGAGGTGGTCGTAAATACATTGGAAACAAGTTTAATTGAAACTACAGATATCATAAAAAACATCAATATAGTTTATGATGAAGTTTTAGATCATAACATCCAAGAAGAAGAGTTTATCATAACTCCTGCTCAAGAGCTGAAGGAAGAGGTGATAGAGGATATGGAAGAAGAACAAATTACACTTACTTTTGATTTGCCTTTATCTTTTGGAGCTTCAGAAGAAAAAGTAGAAGAGGAGAAGGTAATTGAGGATGATAAAACCTTTTTCACATTAGAAGAAGATGTTAAGGAGCTAGAAGTGAAAGAACATGTTGAAATAGTTCCGGTGACAGAGGCAAATGAAGAAGGTGAGAAGCGTTACGCGTTAGATGATTTTATGACCTATGAATCGGCAATGAATGAAACAAAAATTAAAGTTCAGCCCGAGGTAGAAGAAGAAATTGTATTTGAGAAAAAGACTATAGAATCTGAAGTTATTGAAGAACAAGTAGGTGAAGAGATTGACCCTATGAATAGTCCTATTTCAGATTTATTAAAAGAAAGAGCAGATGAGAGACGACGTAAGATGAAAGATTTCAATTACAAGTTTAATACTGCTAAAATTGATGAAATTGAAAAAGAACCTGCATATAAAAGGCAAGGTGTGAATTTAGATGATGCTCAGCATTCATCAGAAACCAACGCTTCTAGAACATCTGTTTCCAGTGATGAAAACGACGATATTCAACTTAGAAGTAACAATTCATTTTTACACGACAACGTAGATTAGTAGCAAATTTAGTTTAGTGTTTCACACTTTGTTTAACCCGAAAAGTTTTAGTAGACTTTTCGGGTTTTTTTATGTTTTCTTCGGAAATATTAGAACAAGATTATAAGTTCAATTTTGTTATCTTCGCTGCTCAATTAAATATAATACATTATGAGTTTACAAACTGAAATAATGACTGCAATGAAAGCAGCAATGAAAGCTAAAGATCAAACAGCATTAGCTGCATTACGTGCTGTAAAATCTGAGATATTACTAGTACAAACCTCTGGTGAAGGAGGAGAGTTAAACGAAGAGCAGGAGATTAAGATTTTATCAAAGTTAGTGAAGCAACGTAAGGATAGTGCTGCGATATATTTAGAACAAGACCGTAAGGATTTAGCATTACCAGAAATAGATCAAGCAGAGGTAATTAGTCAGTTTTTGCCAGAAGCACTTAGTGAAGAAGAAATTGAAAAAGTAGTTGTTATGACTATTGATCAATTAGGTGCAGTAGGCATGAAAGATATGGGTAAAGTAATGGGTATAGTTAATAAGGAATTGGCAGGTCAAGCAGATGGTAAGACTATTTCTAGTATAGTGAAAGCTAAATTGTCATAAGTAGTATATATAATGGATTTCTGTGTTTGCAGGAATTAATGGCCTCGTAGTTCAACTGGATAGAATATCAGATTTCGGCTCTGACGGTTGGAGGTTCGAACCCTCTCGAGGTCACGAATAAATCAAAAACCTAAGTGTTAAATCAAGCTTGCTTGAATTATAAGCTTAGGTTTATGATTTTCAAAGCGGAGCTTTATAGAATGTGTTCAGCAAATTCTTTTTTTAGATTTCAGTTTTGTACTAATTCACTTTTCTATTTATCAAATAAAAAGTGAATATTACTCAAAAAAAATAAAGTCGATTAAACTAAAATTTCTTAAGAAATAAAAATAATAGCTAATATATTACAATGGCAAAGACTCTATTATTAATGGTAAAACTAAATTTAGAGAAGACTTCTGAATTTGAAATTTGGTTGAGTGTTGTCTTTGGAGTTGTTCTTTTGATCATTATTGTCATATTTAGCTTTAGGGCACTATTTTACTTTTTTGAAATGGCATATGTAGAGTACATTAACAAAAAGCTATTTTTTAATCATATTTATTTTAGAAAGAAGACATTAACAAACTCACAGAGTTCAATACTTAAAAAGAATTTTAAGTTTTATCAAAAGTTATCCATAAAGCATAAATCTTATTTTGAACACAGAGTATTTGAATTTATTAGAGGGAAAGATTTTATAGGGAAAGATATTGAAGTTACAGATGAGATGAAGGTTATAATATCTGCAACTCTAGTAAAATTGACTTTTGGCCTTAGGGATTACAAAATTAAGTCTGTAGAGCGTATTATCTTTTATCCTGAAGAGTTCTACTCACAAACGAACAAAGCGTATCATAAAGGTGAGTTTAACTTAGGACTTAAAGCATTGGTGTTTTCTTGGAAGGATGTATTGCGAGGTTACGCGATAGAGGATGATAATCTAAATCTAGCTGTACACGAATTTACACACGCAATTCATTTTTATTATATGAGAGCTAGACGTCATAGTACTAGTGCAGCTATATTTTTGGATACGTTTGTAGAACTAAGTAATATGCTGGATGATGACTCAAAATTGAAGAATAAATTAGTTGAATCTAACTTTTTAAGAGCATATGCTTTTACAAATCAGTTTGAGTTTTTGTCAGTAATTATGGAGACCTTTATTGAATCTCCACAGCAATTTAGAACTGAGTTTCCAAGTATTTATAGTAAAGTGAAAACTATGTTAGGATTTAGTTTTTATGATTATTAATACTTAGTAATTATTTAGCCAATTAAAGTGCGCGTCAATGATTTGAAATTTTGATTCGTGAATATAATGTACAAAATGTTTAGCGACGGATGATAAATTTTTTGAACTCAACCAGATTAAATTCCAATTTGTAATCAGAGGAAGACCTTGCATAGGAATAATTTGTAAATCACCATTGTTAAGTTCGTTTTTAATACCAATTAAAGGCATTATAGAAAATCCTAATCCAGCTATAACTGCTTGTTTTAAAACTTCATTTGACTTTAATTCCATTTTTTTATAAGTAGATATTTTATTTGATGCTATAAAATATTCCATTTGTTTCCGAGTAGCAGATCCTTGTTCTCTGTATATAAGTGGGAGTTTTTCAAAAACTGCTTTAGACACCTTTTTTCCTGTATGTTTGTATTGTTTTCCTACAACAAGATAAAGTTTGTTTTCCATAAGTTTGATACTGTCTATTTTTAGGTGTTTTGGCACTACAGATACCATTGCTAGATCTACCAAGTTATTTTCTAGTGATTTTACAACTTCTGATTTGGTAGTAACGTCCATACTCAAATCAATGCCTTTATGTTCATTTATGAAATCTGTTAACAGGTAAGGCATAACATATTTAGCGGTCGAAACAACAGCGATTTTTAGCTTTCCAGATAACTCACCTTGAAATGATAATGCTTTATAGTTTATAGCATTTACTTCATTTAGAATATTTTCAGCAGCAAGAGCTATTTCCTCTCCAAACTCTGTGATATAAAGTTTTCGTCCAACAACTTCAAATAAAGGAATCTCAAACTGATCTTGAATTTTTTTTAACTGTATAGAAACTGCGGGTTGCGTTAGGAATAATTCTTCAGAAGCCTTAGTGACAATCTTAAGTTGAGCTACTCTGTAAAAAATATCTAACTGATGTAATGTATAGTACATAATTATTATTTATGAATAATGTAATAATTATTAGGTATCATGTTTGCAAAAAAATAATAATTATGGATAATCTAATTTTAAGCAGATAAACAGAAAGAGAGACTAAAGTTTCTACACAAATCTCTTTTGCCATCAAACTTCTATCGAGATTTGTTAAGCCGGTTTTATTCGCTGTCGTATATACGGTATTTATCATTATGTCATTTCAAAACGATAATTTGTTTATAAAGAAAATGTTAGTTCGTGGTGGGATAATTTCAATATTATATTTCATTCATCTACTATCTCAAAAACAATAAATTATAAATCTAGTTTAATAGACTTACATTTATTGATAGACAACTTGACTAACCCTGCACTATTATTTTTCTTTTTAGGAGTAATTGCAGTTCAATTAAAAAGTGATTTTAGTATTCCTTAAAATTCTTCAAAATTTATTTCGTTCTATCTCTTGTTATCTATAGGGTTTAAAGGAGGTCATGAGTTGGTTCACAGTGAATTTATTATGGAAACTCTATGGGCTCTACTATGTGGGATTTTTCTAGCTTTGATAGTGTCGATATGTACTTATTTTATTCTTCCAAGAAAATTTAGTGTTGAAAATTAAGGCGCTATAGCAGCTGCTTATAGGTCTTTAAGTGCTGTAACCTATGTAACTACTATTTCCTTTCTTGAGATGGAGGTGGTATTCCGTATAGTGTTCATGTGGTGGCTGTAATGGCTCTCAAGGAAGCGCCTTCTATTATGGTTGGGCTACTTCTAATGACTTTTTATTAATAGAAAGATAAAGATCAAGTACCTATGAAAAAAGTATTGCATCATGCATTTACCAATGGTAGTGTGCTCATAATTATTGGAAGTTTAATTAAATGGTTTTTAGTTAGTGATGCGCAAGTTGAATGCATAAAACCATTTGCAACAGATAGAATAAAAGGGTTTATTTTTTATTTAAGGCTATTAATTACAATCTAAAAACAGCTTGTAACACATGTTGCCAGTGATTATTGTCAAATTGCTTTGAACTATGATTAAACGCAAATTTTCCAGTAGATTGTATTCTAATTCCTATCATTCTTGTTTCAGTTAACCAAAACAAAGCTCCTACAGATAGGTTTCCAGACCCATTTAACTCATCGAGAGTAAATATACCAAATCCACCAGACACATATAAATCCAGCCAAATAGCATCAAATAAATAATCAGAATAGTAAAATTTTAAACTTGTGTTTGTTGAGAAATATAAGATATCTTCAGACAATACACCACTGTCTATCGCTGTGTTAGAATCATAACCATTAAAAGTGAAATCTTGTTCTACTGATAAAAATTCTGACCATCTAAACTCAACCCCTAGTGCTAAAGGGTTTTTTAGAGAAAATTCACCCAATCGTTCAAGAGGGTTTCTGGTTCCTTCGTTACCTAGAGCATTAATACCTACATTCAGCGTCCAACCTTCTTGACCGTATCTATAAGCATTTTTAGTCAATCTCTGACCAAAAATGAAATTACAAGAAATCAATAAGATAATTACTATAAAATTTTTCATGTCTCAAATTTGTCCAAAAGTAGGTATTTAGTTCAAATAATAAAATAATTTGACTCTAAGATTTTCTCAAAATTATTGATTTGATAAGATGAGTTCTGTAGCTTTTATTCTTTACTACAAGATTTAGTCTATGTGTTGTGTTAATGCTGATAAATTTTATAACATTTATGAGTCTCCCAAGAGACTCATGCCTTGTTTTTTGCAAATAATTTTTCTTTTTTATTTGATTGATTAGAGAGATATGCGCTGGCCTAAATTGACTAAACCAAACATTGTTTAAGTTTAAGTAATGAGAAACGTATTTTAAATTTGAAAACTCAGCTGTGCTTTCAGTATACTTTTCTAATTCCAATACTAAACTATCATAGGAGTTTTTGAAGTTGATAGAGTTGTAAAAATAATTATTATCATTAATTGAGTTTGTTAAAATATTAATTTGGTTGAGGTGTTTTTTACATGGGATTGCAATGTCATCAATCATACTTTTATTTTTTAACACCGCTTTTGTAGAAATTAAATCTCTATGTACTGGGTTTAAAATATGTCTATGTAATTCTATAGCTGCTAACTTATACTTGTTGACCTGTCTTGGAAGATGTCTGAAATCAGGTCTCTTGTAATTGAAATCTACTAATTCATTATAGCCTTCTTTTTTTAAAATTTCAAAAGCTTTCTCAATATCCTCATTGGAAATCAAAATATCAAAATCACCAATCATTCGTTCTCCTATGTCTTTATAATAATTCCCTAAAAGGATTGCCATTCCTTTAATGAAAACATATTGAATATTGTGCTTTTTAAATATTTGAACTATGGTATAAGCCTCTTCAATTAATCTTGTATTTCTGTTTCTATTAATACAAGTGAGATCTTCGAGATATTGTTCAAGATCTTTGGGTATATGATGTAATACATCTTTTTGTTTGAGTCTACAAAATATTGTTGTTAGGACAAGGTGCTTACTAGCAATTTTGACTAGATTTTCCCAATCAATATTTGAGGTTTCTAATTGTTTTTCTAAACTATGATTGTCATCTTTAAAGTTTAATATATCTCCAATTAGTTGATAAGTCGCTATGTTTTTCTTTTTGAGCAATTAAAATGTCTTTAGTATTAAACAAATATCACTATTATATTTTAATCGCTGATTAGTTTGTTCAAACTTTGCACAGCATATTGATTGTCACTGTATTTGAGTTCGAAAAATTCAATGTCGCTTAGCCAATGTAAAAATTGCTTTGCATATTCAGGTTTAGGAGAAATCCATGCATCCGGAATCAATGTTTTTAAAATTTTTTCTTCGGAAACTTTATTAAACGAAGAGTTGTAGTCTTTAGAATATTTCACATAAATAATCTTACGACAGGGTAGGTGTTTTTTTGAAGTTTCAAAACCTTTTAAAGGTGGAAGGTATTTTATATTAATGTTTTTTGGACCGTTGAAATAAGTTTCTAATGTTTTAAATTCTTTAGATTCATTTTCTATAATGTTAAAAGCTCCTTTTTTAATTGAAATTGCAGCTGGATATCTATAGAGCTCTAAGTCGTTGTATTGAGGCGTAAAATCGTCACTGAGTAAATCGAAGCCATTAGCCATTAAAAGGGCAGAAAGCGTGCTTTTTCCATTTCCAGAATCCCCAATAAGCATAACAGCTTCGTTATTGTTACAAATAGTAGACGCATGAAATGTAGACAACCATTTGGAACTATCTTTTTTATGAATGACGGTTGTTAATTCTAAAGCAAATCTACCTTGCAATACATAATAATCTTTGGTTGTAGATGAAAATATAAACTCTTCATTTTTATAAAGGAATAGTGAGTTTCCAACTTTAAAAATATCAAAGACCACATCGGTTGAACGGTGATTTTTAATTAAACAATGCGCTAATTGTGGATGAAAAAGTTGCTCAATTGTTTGTGATCCAAAATTGAGTTGAATGGTTTGATTTCCGAAATTATAAAAACGCTTTAATTCTGTATTTGGGATTTCTAATTTTTCAACAAAACTTTTAGATTGAGTATTATTGTTTTTATTCGTATGTTTTAAAAACGAGCTAAGTTCATCATACAAATCTTTAGCGCTCGTTTCTGAAATAAGGTTATTTCTTGTCAATTTATTTTCAAATTGATCAAAAGTACTTGAATTAAGAAAGTGATTGAGAATTATATAAGATGAATTTGAAAGGACAACATAAGAGTTTGAGCGTTCAAACCAAAGTATATAACTTTGACCAATGCTTTGTATGTATTTCGGAGCTAAATCCGGTTTCAAAATGTATGTTATAAATTATTCAAAAGGGATTCCACCTGGATCTGGAGGTGAAGATGCATGAGCTTCCTTTGGGTTAAGAATAAGAAATGTACCCATTGCGGTAAGCGCAGCATACTTCCCCATCTTTTTGATGGCTTCCTCACGTGTTATTTGATCTTGGGGATTATTTCTTTTCATTGTAAGTTTTTATAATGGTCAAAAGTAAGTAAAAAATTACTATTTAAAAATGTTATAGGTTTAATTTTGATTGTGGATTATTAAGTTTTAATTGCGAATAAATTCTAATTTGAGAAATCATCATTATAGTATTAGATGAATGTAAAAACGTATTCTTACTAGAATACGTTTTTACTTCTAATTAATAATCAAATATTACTTGATGATTACTTTTTGGGGTTTTTGGTGAATTCCATCTTTTAATCTAACAATGTAAATACCTGTTGTTAATTCTGAAATATCAATCTCGTTAGAATTACGTGAGCTATTTAATATTGAAGCTAAGACAATTCTACCTTGAATATCATAAATTTCAACAGCAGTGTCATTTTCAAGTACTCCTTTTATAAATAAAGTTTTAGGAGATGACGTGGTGAACATTTGAATCGTTTCAAAGTTTTCTTCTGAAATTGATAACGCTTCCGCAGTAAATCTTAAAAAGAATCGACCAGTTCCTGATAAATTCGTCGATGGAGTGATTATAAAGTCTGATGTGTTTAATAATGTGAAAGTATTGTTTAAAGTATCTTCTAAATACATGTCAACGCCTTCAGGAATGTTGTTTTCTAAAATACTAATCGTCAGTTGTTCTCCTTGATTTGCGTTAATACTTAAGGGGATAATAACATTATTAACAGCATCATAGTTAACAGCTTGCGTGCCTAGGTCAAGGCCAGCATTATCTTCAACTAAATGTGAATATATTGCAAAGGCAGGTGCTTGACCACCAAAAACAGCTGAATCATATCCAGCATCCATGCCTAAAGTAGCGTTATTGTTAAAATAAATGTCGGTGTTGAAAGTTCCGTTATCACGTGATAATTGTAGTTTTAAATTTGCAAGATCATTTTCAGTTAATCGCCCTAAAATAAAGTCATCTGTTGTGCCAATTGAACGTGATGCAGCATCAAAAGTAATTGTTCCTCCTCCAACTTGAGAGGATAACAAGAAACCTTGTCCAGGAGCAATTAGAGCTGTTGGGTTGGCGTCATAATACGCTTGATTCCAAACGGTATAGCCATCTATTACAGCACCATCATAACCATATACACTAGACAGAGTTAGGTTTAATTCACTATTGTTGTCTGATAAGAAATCTGATAACCTAATATAAGATTAAAACGGGTTTCCAACTAAATTAAAGTCACTACCTGTACCTACAGTAATTGGTGTTGTAATTGTTGATGTTAAAACATCGCCTACAAATTCAAATGTTGATCCTGTTGGAGTGTTAGAGGCAGTTCTATATCCAATACCAGCAGCAAGAACTGAAGCATCGTTAGCGGTTGTGTAATTTATATAGGCATCAGTGTTATTATCAAATGGTCCAAATAGAAACGAAGGTACACCTAAAATTAGCTCAGATGGTATATCTGCGTTAGCTGTTCTAAACGTTAAAAACGTTTGACTAGAATTAGTCACAGGAGCAGAAATTAAATCATTTGCTCCTGTCGTAGATCCTGATGGTGCAAATTGATTAACATGACGGTTATAAGTCACTTGTCCTTGAACGTCATCTGAAATTAAGGATGAATAACTTGAAGAGACTGAAAGTAATTCTATGTTTCCATCCTAGTTAATAATACTCGCATTAGCTACTAGAGACTGACCAGCAGCAATAGAAGTTGTCCCAATTGAATTCACGTAAAAATTATTAGCTTGGATATTAGATCCTATTATATATGTTCCGTCGTAAACATAAACATCATCTGAGCCAGTCGTGTCAGATGGTGGGTTAGGTGACCACCCATTATCAACATATAAAAGACCATCAAAAACACTCGATAATTTAAAATTGTCAAATCCAGAATATCCATTAATACCATTACTTCTAACTCTAATTTCTAGAGCAATTGTAGATACTGTATTAGGTATGTTTAATGATATTGAGCCTTCATCTGTATCAATAGCTCCATTTCCGTCTAACAGAAAAACAATAGATTGTAATATACCGTCATAAACTAATCTGTATTGGGCGTCATCACTATTGTTCACATAACCTTAAACGTCCCAGTCAAAAGTAAAGGTAATATCGTTGAAATTGCTAATATCAATAGGTTCTAATAATAAAGTAGCAAAACCTGTTGTACCATTATCACCTTCATCATTCAAATCATTTTCTCCAAAAATATTATTTGAAAATTGAGGATTATCTAATGGTGATGCACTTGCGATATCGATGACACCATAATAACCATCTGTTCCCCATCCATTATCAAATAAAGGAACATCATTGAAGTATGTCCATTCTGGGCTTGTGCCATCAAAATCTTGTTGAGCGATTGTAATTAATGGACCTGCAATATCAAATGCTACACTTGTAGCCGATATTAAGCCTCCTCCAAAAACAAATAATGATATCGCAGTCTCTTTTTCAGAAAAAAACAATTGTATTAAGAACTGAAGTACCATTTGTAATGGCGTAAGTAATGAATCCTGGTTCTAGTGAGCCACCAGATACTACTGAGATTGTTCCATTAAAATCTAAATCTATATTTGAATTTGCATCTACAGCATTAACTGTCGGATTTGGATTCATAATTTCGAATTGAAATGAATTTGTAGGTTCTTGATCAAAAACAAGGGTTGTTGCTGTAACTTCAATTTTATTATCATCAATCAAAATAGGTATTTGTGTAGCACCTGCATCGAAAGCATCAAAGGTAGACCCTAATAAGGCATATGCAGATGCAGAACTAATTGTAAGTTGAATTTGATCATTATCTGTGACTACTGAATTGAAAGTAGTATACACATCAAACGTTTTTGAACCATTATCTGGAGCAGTAATTCCTGAAATACCAGTAAATACAGTGTTTTCTATTACTGTTGTTGCTTCGGAAATATTAGTGCTACCATCAAAAATTGCAAGTGCAGCAAGATTTGGACTGTTAGTTACACTAAATTCTATGTCTGTTAAAATTGTAGCTACAGCATCAACATCTGTTAAATCGTCACCTCCTTCTTGGACGGTAAATTCTCCAATTTTTATTGAGTTACTGGTAGTTAAACCTGAAGTTGCAGAAAAGTTTGTGTAATCGATGTTTTCTGCAGGATCAAAACTTGTAGCAACAATATTTGATTCTGTATCGTTTATTGCTGTAGTTGTAATTATTCCATTCATTCTCAACTCAGGAGTAGCAATACCGAAATCTGATAAGGCAGCTCTACCAGCAATTCTAAACCAACCATTATTGGTGAAAGAATTCCATGCATATAGTCTAAATGTTATTGTTCCAGCTGTTCCAGAGACAATACTCAGACTATTAAAATTTAAATTAGCAGCAGGATTAGCAGTTGTTTGCACAGGAGTAACAGCAATACCTGCGGTTGCAAAATTATCTAAACTGTAAAAGATTTGCCAATTAGCTGGTCTGTTAGCATTTTTTCTGTTTCTTGTATCAAACTCAGTAATTTCAATACTATTATTGGTACTTGCGGTTACAGACCATTCAATGTACTCATTGTTTGTAGCAGCATCAGCTTGTGAAGTTGCATTCCATTGGCTTGCAGTGAAATTTGCACTCGCTGTCGCTAATATAACTACAGAGCCTCTTACAAAACCAGATGAAGATATCTAAGGGTTATTACCCGTTGCAGTAGGCCCTACAATGTTTTGTCTGTCAACTGTAACAATAGGAGCTTAGCTAAAGCCAAATGCACAAAAAAGTATGATAATAATTGTTAAGTAGATGTTTTTCATAACGTTATAAATTTAATACTGCTGTTTGATTTTAGCAGTAAAAGGCAACCACAAAGGTAGTAAGAGAAACCTATCA
>Ga0115008_10002528_pt1 | contig 15139 bp, 8 predicted proteins | sample FraStrMetagenome_FD_87164 | JGI IMG/M metagenome (GOLD analysis project Ga0115008, IMG submission 87164) | Marine eukaryotic phytoplankton communities from Arctic Ocean - Fram Strait ARC3M Metagenome | ecosystem: Environmental > Aquatic > Marine > Oceanic | place: Fram Strait | collected 2012-06-18
CGACGGCCCCCCCCCCCACCAGCACCGCGGCCGGCGGCCCCACAAGGGCCGCGCCCCCCCACCCCGCCCCCCCCCCCCCCCCCCCCCCCCCCCCCCCCCCCCCCCCCCCCCCCCCCCCCGGCTGCCTCGCTACTCCTGGCCGCATCCCTCACCCCTACTTCCATACCCCCCGAAAACAGACCCCCCGCTTTGTGCATATGCAGCCGGCTCCCTCACCGCCCCCGCCCTCACCGCTTCCCCCGCCCGCACCGCAAAGGCGGCTCGCGAGCTCGTCCGGCGCAAGTCTGTCCTCGGCTCGACGCTGCTGCCGGGCAAGCTGGCCGATTGCGCGTGCGGCGAGCAGTACCGCACTACCCACGGATCCGAACCCACACTGGATTCGGCACTCTGGAGGTATGGTACTAGGCGAGCCGGACGAGTCCGAGATCTTCATCGTGGAGGGCGACTCGGCCGGAGGCTCCGCCAAGCAGGGCCGCTCGCGCCACAGCCAGGCGATCCTCCCGCTGCGCGGCAAGATTCTCAACATCGAAAAGGCGGACGACACGGCCATGTACCAGAACGCCGAGATCCAGGCGCTCATCACCGCGCTGGGGCTCGGCATCAAGGGCGACGACTTCGACCCCTCGCAGCTGCGCTACCACAAGATCGTCCTTATGACGGACGCCGACGTGGACGGCGCGCACATCCGCACGCTGCTGCTCACGTTCCTCTTCCGGTGACCGGACGACTCAACAGACTCCCCCGCACGCTCCCTCCTAGACCCCGACGCCGCGGCCGCCCGCCCCACCCAGCGCACTCGCGCCAGCGCTCAGCGCCGTCGGTGTCGCCGTCTGAGACGCACTCTCGCGCAAGAGGCTCATGGCGCGTCCGCGACGTGTCCGCCGCGGCTCTGTGTACCTCCCCAACCCTCGCAAGTTGATCTCGCTGTGTAGCTCCCCATATCTCGCTACCCCCCCCCGTAGCCCACAGGCCTGCACCAGCTGCACCGCCTCTATCTCCCCATATCTCGCGCCCCGCAGGTACAATCGCGCCGTGGTCGAGGACGGATACGTCTACATCGCGTACCCGCCGCTGTACAAGGTGCGGCACCGCTCCAAGGTGCACTACGCCTACACCGACGCCGAGCTCGCGCAGCTGAGCGAGCGGCTGGACGGCAAGAAGACGGTGCAGCGCTTCAAGGGGCTGGGAGAGATGATGCCGGCGGAGCTCTGGTCGACGACGATGGACCCGTCGACCCGCCGGCTGAAGCGGGTGGCGGCGGCGGCCCTCCGAGACGCTTGCCCGGGGCTTGTCCATGACGCGGCCATGACGCATGTTCGTAGGTGACGGTGGAGGACGCGGTGCAGGCGGACCGTATATTCTCCGTGCTTATGGGCTCCAACATCGGGCCGCGAAAGCAGTTCATCAACGATCACGCCAGTCAGCTCGACTGGGACCTCCTCGACGTGTGAGGCTCCCAGCCCGAGACCAATTCGGTGTGAGACGCGGACAGACGTCAGACGGTGTCCCAGCACGTACTTCGAAACTTGACACACACACTCTATACGTTAAATTTGTGCCACTCCCTCTCACAGCAGACAGCAAGTGTGAAAGAATTTTCTTCGATGAGGCCTCTCTCACAGCACACTGGCACGACAAGGGCGCGGACTGGCGCGGACTGGCACACACACACCGGCACACCACCGGAGCCGCCTAAGCCACTCCGTTCAAGTAGAAAAGAAAGTCAAGTGCGCAGTGTCGAGACACTCTCTCTTCTTTCAGTGTCGTGCGGGGGAACTTGGAGCACTTGGAACTTCGTCGAATTGTTTTTCTTAAATTAGATTGTGCCAGTGCGCGCCAGTCCCGTGCCCAGTGTCGTGGGAATGTAAAATTCTTAATTTTTTGAGCTCAGCCTTCGATGTGATGAAACAAACGCAAGGCGGACATGGCATATCGCGCTCGGCCACTTTTTTTAAAGTTCTCGCGGTTACATTGGGCAAGCAAGCCCGTTGCCGGGCATAGACGTGCATGCGCTACCTCGTGCTCGTCGCCTTCATCGTCGGGACACGATCCATCTATTCGCCGCCGCCGCCGCCGCCGCCGCCACCGCCGCCACCACCACCACCATCAGAGCCACAACCGCCTCCTCCTCCTCCTCCTCCGCCGCCGCCGCCCCCTCCAGCTGTCAGCCCACCAGGTTCACCGCCAAGCCCGCCACTGCCGCCGTACATACCAGGGCTGTTCGTGGTGGGCGAACAGCCCTACGGTGGGAGTTACGGCGAGTATTACGGTGGCGAGCCCGACGACCAGCCAAGCATCACGCACCTTCCCTTCTGTCAGAACTGTCCTCCGGCATGCAGGGAAAAGGCGAAGAAGATTTTCAGAAGCTGGGCGCGCAAGAATCCAAGCCTGAACAAGACTGCTTCAACAAGTGCGGTAGTGTCCGGAGAGTTGTCGGACATATGTTACGATGCGAGCGCGCCCGAGTTCATCACGTATGAGTTCGAGCAAAGGGATGTTGCGAGGCAAGTTGAAGAGCACCCCCACCGCCCTTGTCCTAGGGACAGCAAAGCTGAGCAACTCTGTGCCGCCATAATAGGTACCGCGATGGCAAGTGCGACGCAGCATGCAACATCGCCGAATGCGCTCACGACCTCGGCGATTGCGGCTCGGACGAGGTGCTCGCAAAGTGCCTTCCGGAAACACTGGCGAACACCTCGCTCAAGGATGCTCCTAATGCCGGCAACTCGACCTCCTTCCTGGAAGTGTGCGACTTCGGAGCGGAAGAGGAGTGGCGTTGTCCCAGCGAGTATGAGCTCAGTGCCCGGAACACCATCTTCAAGGAGGGGCTAGCCGCGTCAGAGACGAATATGCGCGTCGATGTATCATTTGAGATTGACTTTGCGCAGCCGCTCCTCCTTGGCTTTCAGACTTCCGACCAGAGCCTCATTGTGAAGGCGAGCATGCTGTACCGCGCGCAGTGGGTCGACAGCCGCCTCGCTACCGCGCCCTGCCGCAAGGTCCTAAGCGAGGCGCTGAAGGTTGAGAGTACCTCGAACTCCGCCGAAAGAGCCGTCGCCAGTCAGCTCGGGGGCATGCACTGGCTGCCCGCCGTCACGGTGACCGCGGGAGAGAATGGTGGGAACACTTCGGTGACCGAGGCGTCCTTCTACTACAATGAGACGGGCGTGCCTTTTCTAGACGAGAACAATCCCGTTACGAGTCTGGACGCAAATTGCTCACACTGCGCCGTGCTCCGAGCCAAGGTCGTGGCGACAATCACACACCCGGAGCTCGACTTCTCTCTCTGGCCGTTTGACCAGCACCTTATCGAGATGGTCGTGGCCCTGCCGAAGACGGCGAAGCTTTCCTCGTGCGGCGGCGCGCTGCGCGACTCGAGCGTCGCCGGCAGCACGTGGGGCGCCCTTGGCGAGACGTGGGACACGAGTGCGCTCACCCTCGAGCAGTGGGAGGCAAAGCTGCTGCCAGCGACCAAGGAGTGGCTGCTGGTGGAGGAGGACAGCCCTCCTCACTTTGTCCCAACCGGCGAGAGCCACTCATGCCGCCTCGAGATCACCATCCGGCGCAGCGCTACCGTATACGTGGTGAAGCAGTTGGCCATCACCATCGTCTTTGTGGTGTGCGGCCTGCTCGCACTTCTGATGGCGCCGGCCGAGCTAACGGGTGACCGCGTCGCGACCATACTCTTCTCGGCCCTGCTGGTGAGCACAAACATGCAGGCCGACAAGGGCCTGGGCAGCCTGCAGTACATTATGTGGCGCGCGCTGCGATCAGCTACCACTCTCGGACCGGTTGTGCTTTCGAGTAAGCGCTCTGACCGCTCTCTGTAGGATCGACGTCTTTAATCTGGTGCAGATTTTCGTCCTCCTCTTTGTCCTTCTCGAGTCCATCTACGTGCACAAGCAGGTGGTACAGCAGCGCACCCGCTCCGCCGCCCGGCTCGACGCCGCCCTGCTCCCTTTTACGCTCGTCCTCTACATCATCCTCCTCTTCGCTCTCTTCAGCTTCCATATCTCCCCAACTGCGTGCTGGATGAGTATTGCAGTGCTAGTCCCGCTACTTCTCATAGCAAGCGTCTCAGGCTACGTTGCATCCCGCCGAAGAGCGGCGCGGCAGCGCGCCGAGGCGCTCCGCTTTCTCTCGAGCACCTCGGCGGACGACGACCCGCAGGGCTTCAGGGAGGCGCTCCGCCAGCTCTTTGCCGCCTTCGACTCGGAGCAGAACGGCCTCGACATCGATCAGCTGCGCGCCTTCCTCACGGCCGTCTACCCGTCTGCGGGGAAGAAGGACATTGCGAGTGGGATGCAGGCGGCGAGGCAGATGTTTGACGAGAACCACACCATCTCGCTTGAGAACTTTGAGCTCGTCCTCGAGTCTCAATTGCAGGGGCTGCTTGGGACTCCAAAACCCGCCCCGCTGCGGAGCAGCAAACGGTGGGCGTGGGGTGGCACGAAGGTGCAGCCGTGAGAGAGGTGAGACCAAATGTACGTACTTTTAGCTTACTGGGAGAAAAGGGAGAGGGGGATATGTGTAACATGGAAATAACTATAAAAGACTTTTCCGCTTGTGCGCGGAAGCGCGGCACCCCACACATGCAACATGACCTGACGCTGACCTGCTCATCGTAGAAATAGAGCGGGATAGAGCGCTGTGCTGTACGACATCACCCGCACCCCCTCTATCTTCGGCGCCAGCCTTTTCGCTGGTGCCGGAACGAATATCCCCTTAGCATGGCGTCCGAGCCATATGCGTAACCAGTACGCGAGCTTTCGGCCGGCTGGCAGCCTCGCGCCCAGGCCGTGCCTCAGATGCTCTAGGCGGGCGAGTCGGGCGGCTTCTTCGCCCCCTTCCGGAAGCCGCCCGTGACCGTGCGAGCAATGCCCCGGGGCGTGAACCCGCGAGACGTGGGGGTCGCCACGAACGAGGCGCCGGCCGAGGTCCCGCCGGAGGAGTTGCTCGTGCGCGGAGCGGTTGGCTCGACACGGGTGCTCGTGGACGGCGGCGGCCGAATCGCCGGGGGCGCTGGCACCGCTGGCGGGTGAGTGGTGGGGGGGGCGGGGATGGCCACTTCCGACGAGTTGCGGCGAGGCGAGGCGGCGCGCGGGCCAGGCGAGGCGGCGCGTAGGGTAGCGGCGAGCCGTCGCTGACCCGGTGACACGCCGCCCGGCCCAGCCACAGCCACCCCCCTGGTTGGCGAAGGCGAGCGCGAGGTGGAGGTCGCTGAGCCCGTGACCGACCCGTCGCTCAGCGGCGTCAGCCCGCGGCTGGCAGAGAGACGGCTGAGAGGAGCGGACGAGCCCCCACCCCGATTGGAGCTGCCCGAAGCAGACCGATCGAGCGCCGCCACGAGCGACCGAGACAGGCGGTCCAAGTCCTCCGAGCTGAGGCTGAGAGAGCCGCTGGTGCTACCCCCACCCCCCCCGGGCCCGGCCCCTGCCCCGCCGCCGGGTCCAGGCCCGAAGATATCGCCGCCACGCGCGGTCGGCGCGTCCTCGCCGCCGCCGCCGCCGCTTGCGCCACTGCCGCCGCTGCCTCCGCCGTTCAGACGGATCGCCTCGTGGTTTGGGTAGAAGGAGGCGTCCTCGGCCATCATCTTACCGTAGACGTACTGCTCCCACCCGTTGAGCTGCGTCGGGTCCTTGTTGCGCAGGTAGCACATGAGGTAGATGTAAGTCCACAGGTTGTGGTCCTCGGCGACGTGGCCGTCGAAGCCTGGCCCCTTGGAGTCGAGCGTGAAGCGGTCGAGGCCGCAGATGAAGCAGAGGTTCTCCATGTTTGCCTTGGTCGCCTGGTGCGAGGTGCGCAGCTCGCCAAACGTGTCGATGATGATACCGAAGATGACGTTGAGGAGCACGGTGATGACGATGGCCCAGAAGGAGAGCTGGTACACGAAGCGGAAGGCGAAGCCGCGGTTGTCGCCCGCCACGGGCGGATCCATGAAGGAGCCAATGTCGCCCGAGCGCAGTCCTTCGTTCAGCGCGTTCAGGAAGCAATTGAAGAGGTTGGTGCACATTGGCACGTCCTCGTCAGGGAAGTTGCCGAGCACGAACACGTCACTCGCGAGCGCAAAGCCGACCACGGCGAACAGGTAGATGATGATGATGCCGAAGAGCGCCGTCATCGCGATGGAGCGGCCGTTGAGCGTCACCGCACGCAACACGTTCTGCAGGTCCGCCGACTTGTTGACGATGTCGAGCAGGTGTACCGAGAACCAGAGCGGCGAGTGGTTGATGCCGAGGTACGCCGCCCCGAACATGGCGGCGAGGAGTACTAGCTTCGGGTCCGTCAGCGCGTAGACGGGCGCCATGACCAGCGAGAAGAGTCGCCACTCTGGCCGCGCCATCACTTCCCCGTAGGAGAGTCCCGACGCGTCCATCAGACCGCGCCGCACGCGGATCGGGCCGTTCTGCACCGCGTAGATGGAGAAGACGATGACGCAAGAGAGGCACTGCAGCCCGCCGAGCACGCGGTTGATGTGGCCCTCCGCCTCGAGCCACTCGGGCGTGCCGAGGTGCTCGATCAGCTGCAGGGCGGCGTTCTCGGCACCCACCACGGCGTCTTGGAGCGAGGCAGTTGTCACCGTCGAGTACGCGCCGCTGAACCAGCCCCAGTTCTCCATCATGTACTTGCCCACGCCCCCAATCACGGCCGCGACCGCCACGCCCGAGGCCGTCGCCCTCGCCTTGGCCCGGAGCGAGAACCTGCTGTCGCGGTACACGAGCAGTACGGGCGCGACGGCGGTGAAGAGCGTGGCGGCGGCAAACGTCAGGTAGAAGGAGGTGGGCGGCTCCGCGGCGGGGGCAGCATCGACCGCGAGCGGGCCGCCTGCCGCGAGGAGATCCTCCTCCTCGCTTAGCGCGCGCTCGGTGGCGGGCGATGCTGCGTGGAGCGGATCGAGTGAGAAGCGGACCAAGATGATGGCGTTCTGGATGAAGGCGAGGCGCAGCACAAGGAAGTCGAAGACGCCCTTGTTCGTGGTGACGAAGCGCCATAGCGGCAGCCGCGAGAGGGAGTGCTGGTGCTTCATCTCGAACTCGAGGTCCTGCGAGCGCGTGAAGAGCTCCTGGATCTGCCGCCCAGGCGTCTCGCGGTCGACGTTCCACAGCAGCTCATCCTTGGACTCGCGCGTGAGCGAGGTGCAAAAGTCGGGCACGCGAAAGTAGACGCGCTCCAGCACGCCCTTGATGTTGACAATCTCGCACCGGCCCACAGCGCCGCCCATCGCCCTCTTGGTGGTGATGCCGCCTCCCGCATCGATGGTCTCGAAGTCCTTCTCGCCCGAGCGCGCGAGGTTTATCGATCGCGCGCCAAACGCGCCGCTCTGCTCGGTGAAGGCGACCTCGTCCTCGTAGTCGTTCAGGTGTTTGAGCAGAGTGTAGAGCGAGTAGCCCGCGGTGGTCGCCTGCTCGCGCTCCTCCTCGGCAGCGGCGGCAGCGGCGGCGGCGGCGGCAACGCTTGGCGCAGGGGCGCCCCTCGCCACCGCTCCGGCCGGCACTGGCGCGGCGGACCCCAGCTTGTACGCCTCGGCCGCCACGCGCGCGATGCGCTCGAGGTCGAGCGTGCGAAGGAAACGGTCCTCGGCCTGCTTGCCGTCGCCCTCGAGCATCGCGAGGAACCACGTCGAGACGGCGGTGCGGAGGCGCGAGACAGCCTCACCGGGCACATCCTTGAACTCGCTGCGGCAGACGAGCCGCTCCATCGCGTCGGTGACCTTGGACTCGATGAGGAGGGCCATGTTGCCTTGCGAGTTGTTGCCCTGCACAAACTCGGTCAGGCAGTCGATGCAGAGGACGGCCTGCTCGACATTGGACTCGTCGAGGGACGGCTCGAGCTGCACGAGCAGGTCGTGCACCTCGGTGACGAGGTCAACCGCCTCGGCCGTGGCGTCGGCCCTCCCTCCGCGCGGGTCGCGCAGGTAGTCCTGCATCTGGTTGTTGTGACCCTCGCAGAGCTGCTGGAGCATCTCGACCACCTCCGCGATGAAGGCCTCCGTCTTGAACGGCGCCTCCACATCGTTCTTCACCGCGAGTGCCGCGGCCGCCGACAGGCCCGTGGTGAGCTCGGGCAGCATCTCGCGCCGCTCAGCCTGTAGCGTGAGGTACATCTTGCGCTCGTCGATCTCCTTGATGCCCCGCCGCAGCCTTGCCTTCATGGCTGGCATCCAGGTGCTGCCCGAGCCGTCGAAGGCGCGCGCATCGCCCGCCTTGAGCACGCGGTACATCTCCTGCTGCACCTGCGGGTTGCCGCCCCGCAGCAGCTCAATGCCCAGCTGCAGGCCAAGGAGGCAGAGCTCGTCGTCGGCGCACGAGCCCATCATGATGGCGACGCGGGCGGCGCCTTGCGCGGTCAGCTGGATCTGCCGGCGGCGGAGCAGCGCCTCGTCTGCGTCGCGCACCCGGTTGTTGTTGGCGTCATCGGCGTCGCCAGCGGCGCACTTGCCAACATCGAGCAGCTGGATGAGCACCTTGACCGAGGCGACCGTCAGGCCGCGGTCGAGCGAGCGGCCAGGGACGACAGCCGCGCCCAGCAGCTGCTCCACCAGGTTGCGCGCGTAGTAAGAGCGCGCCGGCGGCTTCTCGGTCGTGTTGCGCCGCGACTTGGCGCGGCGCTGCTCGTACTCGTGCGCCGCGTCGAGCCCTTCCGAGAAGACCGCCACGAGCGCGCGGAACTCCGCCTCCGGCTTGGCTGTCTTCTCAAAGGCGGCGGCGAAGCGGTGCAGCTCCGCTTGTGGGTGAGCCGGCTCCTCATCGCCGTCGTTGACGTCGAGAGAGGTCAGCGCAAGCGTAGCGAGGCCGCCTGCCCCGGCCTTCTTGGCGTCGGTCTTGCTCAAGGTGGCGAAGCTCGCGGCCGCCAGTGCACGGAGGCAGTCGACGGCGGGGGCATTGTCCGCGAGGAAGGAGCACCTCAGCTCGCGGAAGGCGCTGACCGTCTCGCCGAGCACTTTGCAGATGTCGACGAGCGGCTCCTCGCGCGCGTCGTCGTAGCCGGCCAGCTGGCTGATGACGGCGGCAGCGAGCCCGCCGACGCCCGTCTCGCCGAGCGAGGCGTGCGGCGCGAAAAAGTGGGTGATCATGGGCAGCACGTCGTCAAGGAGGAAGGACGCCTCGGCCTCCGCCTCCTGCGCCTCCTGCGTCTCGCCGTCCTCAAGGTCAACGTCGTCGGCCGCGTCAACGCGGGCCACGAACGCCGCGATCCGCGCCTCCAGCGACACGAGCAGCTCCACAAAGTCGTCCGTCGCGAGGTCGTTGATGAGCGGCTTGGCGGTGACGAGGTAGGCCTCGTCCAGGAGGCGCAGGTAGTTGGCGCGCAGCGGCGTCGGCAGGTCGGTCAGCAGCAGGTGCGAGACGACCTCATCGAGCGGGAGCGTCTCGCGCACCATCTGCTCGATATTGGGGTTGTCGATTCCGGTGACGAGCGTGCCGAGCAGCCCGATGAGCTCGATGTGGTACATGAGCTTGCCGCGCGGGTTGTTGATGTGGTCGTTTTCGGCGATCAGCCGCTCGCGCTCCTCGAGCCCGGCGGGGTCGTCGAAGAGGAGCAGCGCCTCCTCCTTCTCGCTGAGCGCCTGCGCCACCAGCTGGCAGTTGCGCTTGATGGCCACGCCCGCCGGCCGGCAGATCTCGCCGAGGAAGCGGAGGAAGCGAGGCGCCTGCTTCTTGGCGGCCAGCTGCACAAACTTGCGGATGGCGGAGAGCGGCATCAGCGCGCACGCGGAGCGGTTGTCGCGCAACACGGCGGTGATGCAGCCGGTCGGCGTCACGTCGTACGCGATCAGGTCCTTCTCGACGTGCTCCACCATCTTTGGGATCGACGGCACGAGGTCGTTCTGCATCTGCGGGAAGCCCGAGACGAGCGCCTTGAGGACGCGGTACACGGCGCGCAGCACCGCCCGGGTGCGCAGCTCCTCGGGCAGGGGAAGGGCGGAGACGGGCAGCCGGAGCAGCTGCATCACCTTCTCGTGCGCACCCATCGTGCGCAGCAGCACCTGCATGTCGAGGTTGTATCCTCCCGAGCTGCACAGCAGCATGACCCAAGTCTCGCCCGAGCCGCCGGGCTGCAGCTCGGGAGGGGTCACCCCCTCCACCTCGAGAGGACGGTCGATCGTGACGTCCACTGAGCCGTCGTCCGCCGGCTTGGAGACCATCGAGATTTGGTACATCGTGCCCTCCAGCTGCAGCCACTCTCCCGGCCGCGGCGGCCGGTCGGTTGTGTCGGCCAGCTCGAGGCGGAGCGAGTTGGAGCCAATGGCGGTGAAGCCCTTGCCGATGAGGATGAGGTACTTGCCGGCGGTGTGGTCAGTGCGCGAGGTCCCGCCCGAGCGCGCCATGGAGGCTGTGCCCGACTTGGCCGTGCGAGTGCGCGAGCGCGCGACCGAGCGCGCCGCGGTGCCGTCCTCGTTGGACTCCTCGCTGCAGTGGACGACGAGCTTGCCTACGGGACGAGTCGTAAAACGTCATGGGTTTGTCATGGGCAAGGCGTGTCGACAGCGATGGTGAGCTCGCCAAGGATGCAGGCCGTCTCGAAGAGCTCGTCGTCGAAGAGCTTGCGGCGCGAGGCGAGTAGCGAGAGCCGGCGCAGCAGCTCGTCAAAGGTGGAGTAGGTGGCGACCATGCGCTCCTTGACGAGCAGCTGCACGCGCAGCGTGGTGTCGTGCAGCACCCGGCGCTGCTCGAACTGGCGCACGAGGAGCGCGAGCGAGGAGGAAACCAGCGCCGGGTGCTCGTAGAAGGTAAGGTCCATCAGCACCGAGACGAGGGTCTCGGTGTTGCCAAAGGAGAGCAGCTCAAAAAGCTTCTCAAACGCGATGCTGCGTGAGCGCGAGCGCGAGCGGAACATGTTGACGATGCCGCCACTTTTGGACTTGCCTCGCTTCCCGAGCTTGGTAGGCGACAAGCTTTGGCTCCCCTCCATCGCGACGCTGCCCTCCTCCAGGTCCTCGAGGCGCGAGTAGGGGCCGTCGACGTCGCCGCCGCCGCCGCCGAGCGCCTTTGCGACGAGGGCCTTGGGGCCAAAGCCTTTTTTGGGCGAGCCGGGCCGCTTGGAGGGCGAGGTGGACTCCTCAGCCTCCGGGTCCCACAAACCCTGCTCGAACTCGTCGTAGTAGCGGTCGAGGAGCTGCGAGAGGCGAAGGTCGAGGCGGACGGTGCACAACAATTGGAGGATGCGGCACACCTCCACCTTGCAGTCCATGATGACGACGGTGTCGACGTGGATGGTGGTCTTCTTGATGTACCGCTTGCCTGAGGTGCCCACGTCCTGCGGCCCGATCGTGTCTCCACGACCGTCGAGCAGCTTGAGCAGGTTGGGTAGCAGCGGCACGAGCTCGGATGAGAAGTAGAAGCCGAGCCGCATCAGCGAGAGCAGCAACCGCAGCAGTTCGAGGACGACGCGGTTCTCGCCAATCATCGTCGCGTCCATGCGGTGGAACTTGGCGATGTGTTTCGCGAGAAACGCCTTGAGCGGGTCGAACTGCTCCCAGCAGATGGCCAGCTTCGTCGTGAGCCGCGAAGAGAGGGCGCCCGACTCGGCGGCGACGGGCACATTCTGCCATAACCGCACCGGCTTGACGCGCGCCATCAGCTGATGGGGCTCGGCGTCCACGTAGAGCGCCCGGATGATGGAGGCGACCCGCGCGCAGATTCCGAGGCCGACGGCGCGGCCGTCGGGCCGCGTCTTGACGGAGCGCAGCCGCTCGTCGGTGAGCATGGTGGCGAGGAGGTTGTACGGGAGGCGCTCACGGAGCGCCGGCCCGTTGCGCAAGTTGCGCCCCTCGACGAGGGCCGCGAAGAGGCCGAGGCAGGACTCGAAGTAGCCGACCGGCCCCTTCTGGTCGTTGGACGACCCTTTGTGTTCTTGCTGGAGCCACTCCACCAGGTCCATCGACCCGCCTTTGATGAACGGAAAGTAGGTCGCGTCGCCAGAGATGATCACCTTTGGCGCCGCCTTCTTGCTCGCGGCAGGGGCGACCGAGAGAGAGGGCAGAAGCTCCGACGCCTCGCTCAGGAGCAGCTGGCAGATGCGCCACTGGTTCACACGGATGGCAAGGCCGTTGCACTGGCAGAGCACGATCAGGAACTCGATGTAGCGCGCCTGCCGCCCCACCTCGCGAATGAGCGAGAGGAACTTGCCAACCTGCAGTTGGGACGCGATGGCAGCCGGTGGGTCCCCGACACGTCTCCCGAGGGGCGACGGGCGGGCGGGCAGGGCTATTCGCGACGCTGCTGACTAGCCACGTGGGCGGAGATGGGGGGTCAGGAGGCGGGCCGCGGTGCGGGCTCACGTGAGCGTCGGTGACGAGCTGCAGCACCGACTCGTTCTCGAGGAAGACCTCGGTGAGCCCGCCCGCAGCGCGGATGCCGAGCCCGAGCATCGTCTGCAGCTGTGGGACGAAGCGCATTGCGTAGTCCTTGTTGGCGTCGTGCGAGCGCAGCAGGTGCCGGAAGAGGATCATACACAGCGAGAGGGCGCGGTTGAGCTCCTTGGCCGCCGGCGTGCGGCCGCCCAGCAGGTCGTCAGCGGAGATGCTCCCTCCGTTAAGAGGCGCCTGCACCGCGGCGATGACGAGATCGAGCACTCCACGCTGCCGCAGGATGAGCTGGCGCGACGCGTGCGGCAGTCCCTCGCGCGTGAACGGGTCCGAGTTGTCGGAAACGGTGACGAAGCGGATGAGCTCCCCGAGCACTTTGCTCAACGCCTTGGGGTCGCCTCCGCACTCAGCGCCGGCGCGGCCCTTGAGGGGGCTACGCGGGCGGCTGAGATCCTTGGCGGAGCCGCCATGTCCCTTCGCCTGCCTCCCCACGAAAGCACGGATGGACCGGATCCAGTGGTCGCACTGCACGCAGTCGGTCGCGTGCGCCTCGGGGACGACCTGGCAGCGGTGGCAGAGGCGTCGGGTGGTCAAAACTCGGGAGGACAGCGGCAGGGGGGTGAGAGGTCACGAGAAAGACGAGGGCGGTGGTCGGAAGGGCAGCGCTGGAGACGGGGCTCGACCTGCACGCTAAAGACGTTGTCGTCCTTGCTCGCGTGCGTCGCGACGAGCCGCCCTGCGACAAGCAGCTTTTGCGCCGGCAGCGTGGTGGGCGCCTGCTTGGCCGACGCCGCCGCCGCCACGGCCGACATCTCAGAGATGCTCGGCCGACGATCGATCACAGCGTCGTCGGCAAAGTCGACCCACCTAGTGGTGGAGGAGGTGGTCAGGGCGGCAGCGACGGTGGTGGCACAGAGGGCGCAGAGGGATCACCGGCCAGTCTGCACGTGCCTCAGCCGGAAGAGGTTGTCCGTCTTGATGGCGCCGGCGGCGGAACTGGACATGGGCACCAGCTCGAAGAGGCCGCGGCGCTCCGCCACCGCATCCCCAGGCGCAAAGCCGATCATCCCCAGCGGCAGGTCCGAGCCGTCGTCGCCCTCCGCGTCAAGCACCGCGAGGGCGCGGCCGGAGGGCCCATGCGCGACCCACACGCGGCCACCCCACTCGTGAGCCCTTCCCGATGTGACGTCTTGGTGCAGCACCTCCCACATGGTGTCGGCCGACGCCTCGTCGTGCGCCGCTGACGCGACAAGCGCCGCCGACGACGCGCCGCCACCCGCGACGCTAGTCTCGGAGTGGGTGTGCCGCTTGAACGCCATCTCCGCCACCGAGGCTATCGAGCCGCCATCCTTCGGCGGCAGCAGGTCCGAGGCGATTGCGGCGAGGTAGCCGTCCATCTCTTCGTAAACGAGTCGCACCGCCGCCCCGCCGTACAGCGGGCTCGTCGAGCTCTCCTCGCCGTCCTCCTCCCCGTGCGGCGGCGCGATGAAGGGGCGGTACAGCGACAGCTTGAGCGCAGCCATCTCGAGGGTCGCCGACACCTCCCGCCGCCCGTCCGGGAGGCGGCCGACGACGCGCTCGGTGCGCAGCCTGAGTGAGGTCCCCACGTGCTCGAGCACAATCGGGTCGCCCAGCCGCACCCGCTCCCCCTCCGAGTGGATGCGCAGCTTTGGCATCACTCGGAACCATCCCGCCTCGCCGGCGCCCTCGTCAATCGTCACGCGGCGCCCCTCGCGGTTGAGGAGGGCGGCCTGGCGGCCGACGCTGACGAAGGCGCCGGTGATGGTGTGCCGCAGCTGGATCACCTGCCCGTACCGCACATCGCGGCCCGTCGTCCGCTCAAAGGTCGCCGCGTTCATCTCGCGCTCGCGCTCCACTTGCGCCTGATGAGCGGCGGGACGGGGAAAGAGCTGTGAGCCGATCGACGAGCGAGTGGGCGCGGAAACAGCTCTAGCGGTGGCCGCAGTTCGCGGTCGGCCAATCCTTTGCCCGTCGGCGGCGAGCGGCAGCCGCCGGCGGAAACTGCTGGGCTTGCCAGCTGGGACTGGGGCGCGCTCACCTGCAGCTCGATCATCCGCTGCTCGCCAGCGAGCTGGGCGGCGGTGCGGCCCTCGGCCTCGAGCAGCGTCTTGACCTTGCGCGACGCGACGTAGTTGTGCTGCTGCATCACCACGAAGATGCTCTCATGCCCGAATGCCGCAGTCGGAGCAGGCGAGTCATCAGCGCCGAGCTGCACGGCAGAGCGCACCGAGAGCATCCCGGCCTCGCCATCGCCGCAGCTGATGTAGATGTGGTCGCCGATGTGCAGCGTCACGTCGGTCATGGCGGCCGGAAGGTGAGGGGTTGAACGCGGCGGCGCGTCCGGGACACTCAGCGCGCCTCGCGCCTCGTTTCCCCCCCAAACACTCGCCAGGCTCCTTGGAGCGCGCCCGCTCGTAATAACGGGTCGTGATGAGGTGTCCCTTATTTTCATTTATCTGTCCCACTGTCCGTCGCTCCAGCGTGCCGTTATCGTCCACCCATACCGCGCTAGTGTCGTAGTCGTTGGTTGGTAATCCAGGGCAACATGCTGCTCGCCTTCAAGACGCTGATGCCGCGCCTCGACGCCGTCTACGCCTCGCGCTCTGCGGCGGCGCCCGACGGCTTCGAGGAGCGCATCAATCAACTATTGGCACCGCGAGTGCGGCTTGCCGACCGAGCTGCGGAGCCAGCTGCACTCGCTGTCTGGGCGAACGCGGCGAGCGCACCACGACGCGGCGAGGTAGGTGGTCAGGAGTGAGTCAGGTGGAGGAGGGATGGCGGATGGGCCGCGGAGCGAGGGGGAGGCGTCGC
>Ga0115008_10002529_pt1 | contig 15138 bp, 20 predicted proteins | sample FraStrMetagenome_FD_87164 | JGI IMG/M metagenome (GOLD analysis project Ga0115008, IMG submission 87164) | Marine eukaryotic phytoplankton communities from Arctic Ocean - Fram Strait ARC3M Metagenome | ecosystem: Environmental > Aquatic > Marine > Oceanic | place: Fram Strait | collected...
AACTACCATGATGATGGCTCTGCATGAGCATCCTATACTACCTTCAACTACTAGTGTTGTATTATTAGCCTACATCTACATCTATTAGGCCTACCTTGCTTGGACTAGCATAGTCAAGCATCCCATCACCCTATACCATTGCAATCTGTATGCACAGTTGCTTTCTACATGGTATACTGGTTAGACAGCAGTTTCATCTAAACAAAGGGTACACATCACCCACTGCTCTACGACCGGCTGAGATAAGAGCGGTGCACGTAAGTACAGCGAAGTTTGTCCAAAAACTCAGTTTCGTCGAGTAGACATATTAATAATTGCATATTTCTATTATTGCTTTACACTTATCTTCATCTCTCAACATTCGCACCGTTCTCTATGCCAACGAGGTTTGTGCTAGTGTCGTTCATTAAGCTAAATCGATGGAACTTGTAACTCTGCTCGGATCTTCAACAATTGCTTCACAATTTTATTAAATTGATAGGAATTCACTCGTTCGCATTTATCATTTTACAACGACATTCTATTTTACTTACGATGTATTAGTACAGCCTTGCGCAATGAAATAGAGATTCCAGGAAGATACACATATACTTTTCATCCTTGAAATTATCTAAGCTCAGCATCCAAATACACTTCGCGAGGAACTGTGTTGGTTTTGGAAGCTGCTGATTTCACTCGAAAGAACTCTTGAGGAACTTTCTATAGAAATTCAAGGATCGAGGCAGATGAAGACGTCAGGTTTGAATCAGTCGATGAATAGCCTGCGGATCGCAGTGGACAAAGGAAATTCAGTGGTGAAGAATGTTATGTTCGAAGCAAGAAAAAGTTTACTGTATTTGTCCTCGTCAGTCTCTACAGGAAGAAGCTCGAATCTGCTAGCATCGAAATAGAGAGAGCACTGCATGGTAAACACAATTCTGGAGTTGTAATCACAATTGAATAGAGAAATTCCATGAAGGTTTAACTGAGGAAGTCGATGATAAGGTTGGCATGGATAAAAACCAAAGTAATCTTTTTGAACGTTTTGATGACATGGAAGCACTCCCTTTAGATTGGTCATTCGGAATAGGTTGTGAAAAATCATAAAGATTTTGAAACCCAATTATAAATCATTTTATCCGACAGGAAAAGGAGTTTATAGACAACGTGATCCTTTAAAAAGACATAAAAATTTCGAAAGACGTCAGTGCTCAGATCAACGGAAATGAATCTAAAGCCTCGTATAATTTTAATAAATATTATCCTTTGAGTTTGGATTTTATGGAAGATCCCGTTATTATGAAAGATCATACCTATGGTCGTAAATATCTTAGCAAGAGTTTCTTGACTTACCCTAATTTGGACCCGTACAAAAATAGAAGGTTCGATGAGCGTACTTTTGATTGTGGCAACGTATCCATTCGGCAGCTATTGATGGGAGGGTAGGGTAGGGTGACGCAGCGTACAAGAAGTATGACGATGGATATTTTGCTGAAGCAACAAAGCAAGGCGTTGAATAAGTTCATGAGTGGCATGTTTCTGAACGCTGCTGCAACCAAGGGAACGAGTGAATGATCTCTATCAGATAATAGTCGAAAATGTTGATGCAATGAATAGGAAAAAATTGACATGGAGAAGACATATTATGAAATGATTCTTGACATCCCATACACTGAATCTGATGCTATTGAATATTTGGAAAAGTTTCTTTGCGGTTCCTCAGTTACCGCGTTATAAATAGATTATAGTTGAAACGAGTGAAACTAAAGCCAATGCATTTTATCAGAAGGCAGTGGATTTACTTATTCAGCAAATGGCAGAAGATTGGACTGGATATGTATTATTTTGGAGTGGCCGACGATTGAAATGAATGTGGAATGGTATCTCAAATCAGTGGAGCAAGGAGCAAGGCAAGGCCATGCTAGTGCGCACGAAAATAAACATTCGATATCGTGTGTCTTAAGTATTAATATTTCTACCAAATATAAATAACGCAGAAACGAAAAGTCGAACTTATCTTGTTACATTGTGCGTTAAATCGATAGGGATTAACTCTTTCGTACGTATCATTTCTCACCGACATTCTATTTAGTTTACCTTCGACACACGTAAGCAGGGCACCTTAAATATATAAATATAAATATATTTATAAATATAATTAATCTTGTAAATAGTTCTCACGAAAAATAATTGTGCCTTATGCTCGCAACCAAATTGTGGTCCACTTCGACTCCTCGAGAGATGTTATCATAATAACCATAAAAAAAAATTTACGAAGGACATAAATATTGCATTTTGGTTTCTCTTCCAGATATTAGAATGAGTACACGTAGCAATGAATCCGTAAGTCAATGACAATCAAATCGAGTGCATTTGCACAATCCATAAAATTTCATTTTAACTTAAAAATTTCTTTTACATGCATTAATATATGTAAATGGGTTTATTTCCACGAGGCAGGCCACACATGACGAACCTTCACGCAGAAGTGCTGGTCAGATCATTTGTCAAAAGCTTTGCCTTGATCCGTGTGCCCTCTTGTGCACGGGAGTGTCGGATATTGCTGCAAAACTTTCCGTCGTTGCCTCGTTGGCTGCGGCTAGTGCCGTTGCTCTAGCTGTTTTTGAAGAGGCTGATTTAGCGCTTCTTTTTGCAGCCATTTCGTCTACTGGCGCAACCATTGCTGCTGTCCTTGCCGTGTGCGGTTCGGTAGTGACGGGTTTGGTAGATAAGGTTATGGGAGATGATGATAGTGATTCGAGTGCCGACGGTAAGTTTGCTTGGAATTTATCTGGTAAAGTTTATGCGACTTAAATTCGAAATTCTAAAATTGATTGGATATTGTTGACAGAGAGTGAATATTTGGCAAAGAGTGCAAGTTCTTCCAATATGGATAGTGAGAGTAAGGTAAATGAGGAGGATCAAAGTGAAGCTAGGGAAGCGTACAAACGTCGCCTTGCGGAGGGTGATTCGAAGCGTGTGAGCTTCTCGGATTGATAGGATTATTTCGGACAGATTTATCAGAAGGAACTTCCATTGACTTGTAGCGATTTTGTCTATGTCCTTCATCTAGCGGGATATCTAGCGTGGTCAGTAGTTTTTCCAATATAACAAAGTTAGATTTATTCATTCAGTAAATGAACATTTCTCAATTTCAAATATTTGAGTTTCACTTAATATAAACTTCAACACGGGGTTGGATTTTTCAACAAAAAATTTACCGTAAATATTGAATAGTCCAATAGCTCTTTTATCTTTACCACAAAATTACTTAGTTGACCTCTGATACATCACTTCCCGCACTCTTCCATCTCCAATCGGTGATGAATACACTGCGGGATAAAGTTTACACACTCGTGCTATGCTTGAACGGCTAATCTATTTAAAGTCTCGTTAATGCAGCACGAAAACTTACAAACTAATTATTCTCTTAATCATTCCACTTTACCCACTTCATTTAATGCAGCTGATATGTATAATTTGTTGCTTAGCAATATATTTATTCTAGCTGGCCCAAGTTATTATTCTCAGTTTATTTTCTTCCTTCCAAAATCGCCAAGTCACTCTGAGCATACCCAATTTCCCTATTTATCTTGCTTAACTCAACCTTTGTCATTTTTCCGCTCTTCATCAGCTTTTCCTTCTCTGCTTCCAGTTGACGGATTTTACGCTCTGTATCCTTGATTCCCTTTTCTCGTCGTACAGTGACTTTCTTCGCCTTTTCCGCGTCTAATTTGGTCTTTTCCGAAACGAATTTTTCCTTACTCTGAACCTTCTTCTTAACTTTTGTAACACTTTCACTTTCCTTCTTCTTCTGTTCAGTAGCTACCTTCTTCGCACTCTCTTGCTTTGATTTAGTAACTTCAGCATCCTTCTTGGACTTCTTTTTTTCAGTTTCCTTCTTCTTCTTATCCAATTTCTTTTGATTCTCTTTCGCTAACTTTGCCTTTTTATCATCCTTTGCCTTCTTCTTCTTTGCAGCTTCATCAGATTTTTTCTTCTCAACCTTTGCCTTATCATCAGCAATTTTCTTCAACTCTGCCTGTCTCTTCTTTTCCGCTGCATCCTTTACCTTCAACTCCTCATTTAACTTCTTCTGCTTATCCTTTTCCAACTTAGCCAAATTATCAGCCTTCTTCTTCGCCCCCTCAGCCTGCTTCTTCAAAAATTTTTCAGCCTTTTCCTGCTTTGTTATAGCCGTTGTATCTTCTCTCACAGCCTGCAATGACAACGCATCCTTCTTCTTAACCTCATTAAATGCCGCACGCTTGACCTCTGCATTCTTCTTCGCAGCCTCCAATTTGTTCTGAGAAGCCTTCAAGTTACCTTCCGCCGAGGCAACCTTCTTGGCTGCATCTGCCACTGCTTTGGGACTTTCACTGGGCACCGACGCAGCAAAATCACGCGCCTCAATAAGCTTGCGCTTACTCTCCTTCAAGGCATCCTCTGCTGCCAACTTGGCTTTATCCGCAGCCTCCACATCCTTCTTAGCAGTTTTCAACTGAGCCAATAACACGTTTCTCGTCGACTCGGCCGATTTCAGTTCCGCCTTGGCTTTCACCACCAGCTCGGATTGTTCTGCCAAAGTCGACGGCGGCGGTGAGGGAGCTGCCAATGCCGAGTCGATGACCGGTGGAGCAGTCCATAATAAACTGGAAGTTAATGCGATGCTGGCAAAGGTTTTACTAGCAGCATCTTTCCAGGCATCGCATTCATTGGCCATTAATCCATCTTCTTTCGAAGAATCATAATAATTCCTGACAAATAATGCAGAATGCTGCTGCTGCGGTGCAAAGGCATCGATGGACGAAGCCAAGAGGAGTGTCGTGACAGCTGTGGATTGGATTTTCATGTTGAGAGGGTGTGAAGAAGAGACTTAGTAAAACGAGTGGAGGTTGAAGCAGTGTTGGGTCCTATTTTTCTGTGTAGAGAAAGAGTTAAGATTTTTTCAATTTTTTTTTCTTGTCGTCGTCAGTCGGCGTGGTACACCCGGAGACGACGGTGGGGCATCGGTGTATCCCGGGGGTTCGAGTTGGAGGAGTCAGTGATGGTGACGTTTGCAAGTCGCGTTACTAGTTTGGAAAGAGAACGTTATATTACTGCTGCCATTGGAAATTGGAAATTGGAAATTGGAATGTTTGATTTTTTGGCGTCGCGCGCGATAGTTATTTCACATGTCAACAGACAATTCCTACCGAGACAAACAACACAACACTTTCTCTACTACGAGTACATGTGTAGCTAACGAGATATGTAATGTCATGCCTGCTCAAAACTTGAACAGGAAGAAACTCTTGATTTTATCAATACAATTTTCACGCATATTAAGGAGCAATCATCATGGACTATCATTGAAAAATTCTTGAAAGAAAATGTCGAATAATTCAAATTTCGGGGCAGAAGATATTCAGAATCCAAAACAACGAAGCCGGAGTTAAAGTCAGCATATTCAATGAGCTTAGGATCGGTTTATGAATACATGACGGGAAAATGCTTCATTCACTAGAGGACATTATAGCTCAGACGCCCATTGTGAAAGACTCAAGTTTTGTAGAAAATGTTTCAGCATCGAGAACAGAGAGAGATTTTGAAAAATCGGAACCATCACGTGAAGCCTACACTCCATAGACAGAGTTACGGAAAGGGAGTCTTTTAACTGGTAGCCTCCGAGAAGTAATTTGTATGATGATCATAATGCATGTGAAAGGCATGGGCCATCGAATGCTAGGAAACAAGTGCCATTAAGTGAACATTCATTATTACATGTAAATTTTCTATTATTGTCTCCTCACGTATATGGATGGAAGTTTACGCTGATACTCAACCAGAAAAAGCACAAAGAGTAAACTATAGAGATGGTCAACCATCTACAAAGATACGATTTACTCCATGTTTGAAAAGAGATGTAGGCGAAAGAACACGCGCTAGAAAAGAAAAATATCAATATCAAATTACTTTAGGAACTTAAATATGTGTAAATAATCTCTGCACTGGTATATTTTATGATAGATCGACGAAAGATAATGAGCTACACAAGAAAATTCCTATGTACGCATGATAATGCATTTGCCAAATTGATCATATCCGTCAAACGTTCACTTCTCCATTCTTAGTTGAAGTTCTGCAGTATTCAAAGGTGGAAGCCATGGTAAGCGGTTGTCCAGAGATACTTTGTGCACTGGAGAATACTTCCTGCCAAAAATTCAGAAGTGTGGAATATGCCCTCTCCAAAAGTTGTGGATTTAGCATAGCTTACTGTTTGAGGCACGAATCGACGAATTATAGAATTACTACAATTGACATTTCAAATCGATGTCACTAGGAAGGAGGTGTAGACCGTGGATTTCTAGATCATCAGTCAGTTACTAAAACACTTTGATGGACAGAGGCAAATTATAGTATATAATGTACTTATACAGTATTTTACCCTATAGATAACCGTGCGATATTTTAAAGATACAAATAAATGTAATACATAACAACAAGTATTGCAATACCTTGCAATAATATTGTCCCATTCCCTGATCACCAATAGTTGTCACATTCATTCCATTCATTATGATAAATAACAGCATTTTACCCTAACCATCAAAATTCGCTTGATCTTTCGTAGTGAGCTCGAATAGAGTCCACCCTCTCCAAAATGTAGTTTAACTTTTTCCTGTCTTATCAATAAATAAGTCATGCTTATATATTTGAGACAATATTTGTTTTGTTGAACTATTAAATACATCGCTAATTATTTGAACGGCATAGTTTTATCTCTCTCAAATCTTCCTCAAGTTAGTTTCGTCACTTTCCTTAAAGCTGTCACGACGTCATCTTCACGAAGGTTAAGAAAATATTCCTAAAGTAGGTATCATCAGAGTCAACTTCGGCAATCCATCCACCACCATTTTATGAAAATACAAAATACTATACTTACATCTTTATTTACTAGTCCACAACTCGTTTTTGATGAACATACATTTCCTCCTCAAGAATACCATCTCTTCTTTCAGAGCGATGACTGCTATTGCAAATACCATTGCTTGCCCAACCAATCGATGCTTGAAAGTAACCGAAAGTTTTCTCCTCATCTTCCTCGGTTTTGTTTTGGCAATTGTCATTGATCTTTCCATACGCTTTGGTTGAATCTTGGCCAGCGTTTTGCTTCCCTAACATTTTTATGCAAGAAATATTTGTGGCATTGAACGTTTTCGATGACGATTCGCTAATTTTTTTAGAAGTTTCAATGCTGTCGACATGATTATCGTTTTGCATGTCCCCCAAATGTAATGACTCGAGTTTCGAATCCCAACCAACCCATCCACGATCTATATCACATTCGCTATTGTCGAATATTCTCCCATCACTTTCAGTTGGGGAAGAAACTCTAACTATTCTACTAGGTAATCTGCTTTTTGCAGCACGCCTACTTATATCAATATTATCTTGTTCAGATACTAATTTCTCTATATTTCGTCTGTCATCATTGATTGATGTTTTGACCATTACTCGAATGGACTTGTCAACTCCTAGAACCATTCTTCCAACCGACGTGCCTCATTATGTTGGCACCGAATGTAATCTACCACCCTTCAAGCACACGTCCATCTCTCCGACCATTTTCTTGGTGGCTTCCTTCATAACTGTACGATCATCCTCCACGCGCGATACCTCATCGGCCGTGATAGCCATGCATGTTTCGCGTACACTCTTTTCCGTCGCTAGTAATATATTTGAAGCGTCTGCCGCCATCAACGGTTGTGGGCGTACAAGCTTTCCACACGTCTTGACTTGTCGAATAGATTCATTACATTGCTACTGATTTTATTAATACATGTTAGTATAAATCAGGCATACAATACGTCGAATTTATACACACTAGCAGCTTTCGCAACAGAGTCTCGCCGATTTTTCACTACCCTTCTTCAAAACTAATTCGTTTGTCGTAACAAGCAGACCTAATTATAATATTTTGTCTTGAGAGCTTCAACACTGACTTCGAGTGAAATTTCCAAAACCTTTGGAATATATCCGTATCAACCAGTTGCCGAGCGTTGAACTTCGATTTTAAAAATTAACAAGGAAAAAGTTGACTAAGGCTGCTAGGTATGCGGCCCCGGAGGAGATACTGAATTAATACGAGAAATCGAAGCCGACCCAAGCTCAACTTCACGATTGGATTTCGGTACTATTGCTCCAAAGGGGGAAAGAAATTATTGACATGAAAAAAGATTCAATGACGTGCTCATAACATTGTGAACCTCCTGGGTCATTGTCAGAAGCACCCAAGCGGGGAGCCAAGGTGCCATGAGACTCAATTGAACAAAAGCGGGTTCTACATCACTTCATACGACCTAGTTCTCATGGTAGAACAAAACAATGTTCATTAACCTATCATTCTATTACAAACGTTTGTATTTAATTACGATTTAGATTAAATACGACGTGCACAATCGCATCTTATATATTAGCAAACATACGACTGTACAATAGGAAAGTATCCGAAGAACAGAATAATATATGCAAATCGAGACAAAAATTCTCTCGATTTGCGGAACAAGCTCAACCGCCCAAGCATCTTGATGCTATCACCATGAACTCGCAAAACCAATGGATCTTTACACCATGGTTCCTACTTTTGCACCGATCAAAACCAATCCAAAACTTCAATCAGTTACAGTCAAAACAAATTGACTCGGATTTAAATTCCCTCGGGAAGGAAATATCCAGCCTTGGTGTAATAGTCGGGGGAAGTAAGGGCAGCACCAAGCTGACTGGCAATATCGGTACCAGAGATATTAGCCTGAAGCCACAATCCAGTAGCACCAAGCATAGCAAGACGGCAATGCTTGATCTCTTGAACCTGCTTCTCGAAGTACTCTTCCTCGGTATAACTCAATCCGAATGGGTTCCATCCAGTCTGACCGAGCTTGATATCACCAGGAATACGGCTGCTACCCTCTTCCTTGATGATCTGCACACGCTTGAACTCAATGAAAATAGCAGCAAGCAAAATCTGGGTGAAGGCCGGTCCAGGGGCATTCTGCAAGGCCTCAACGGGGTTTACATAGGAATACGCATCCACACCAGACCACTCGTTACCGGGGAAGGTACCGAAGACAGAAGGCCAGATGAAACCAACGGCAGCCAACTGAGCGATACGTCCATGCGTAATCTCAGCCTCGCGAAGCCACTGAAGATCGGTCATGGCATCACCAGAATCACTGGCAAAGATCTTGGCCCATCCAGCGGTAGAGAAACCAACGGGATCGAAACCGGCATCGCCTGGCAAACTTCCGTCGAGGGTATCCGGTGCGGAGGCGAAGGGGAGGGCATCACTAGGACGGTCGAATCCTACGTTAAGGGCGGTGCTGGTCTTGGTGGTAGCCGATGGGGCAAAGGCAGCAGCGGTGGAGAGAAGGGTGGATGCAATTGCGAGTTTCATGGTGGTTCTTCTTCTTTTTTGGAAAATAATATTTTTATTATATATGTAGCACTTGGAGCAGGATATATGTATGTTTTCAAAGTTGGTGTGGTGGCAGCTAGTGGAGGGTGCGGAATATTTATTCTACGTGTGTACGTATGATGGGCTTTCGTAGCGACGATCGTAGAAGGGTTTGGATCGCGGGAGGTGAAGGTTCAACATTGAGGTGGATGGTGTGTGGGGAGTGAGTAGGGAGTGGTAGGGAATACGGTTGATGCGTCAGTGCGAGGGGTGGAGCGGTCGGATTGGGCTAATTTAAGAATGGAAGTGAAGTAAAAGGTTAAGTTAGAAATTTGGCGTTTATATGTGTTTTGTGAGTTGTGAGTTTTGAGTTGTGAAGTGGGTGGGTGGGTATCGATCCGATTTTAGCTACATATTGTACAATGTATCGGGTGTATTCGGTGTATCACTGTATAGGTATGACTCGGACAAGAACAATCGGAAGTCCTTTTCACCTTTTACTGTTTCCCATTTCCCATTTCCCATTTGCAATCCCCACATAATTATACAGAACAAAAACAAATCATAACACGACTGCTACCACTTTTCATTATGATTCCACAGTACATGGAAATATGGGCGTTAGTTTGAAATGAAATACATAAGTAATTCCTTTGATAACTCCAATTCTTTGTGAGCGAAAGCGCCTTTGATATATATGGAGATAGTCTAGAAACAAAATGATTATTTTCTATTATCATGAATAGAAGCAACCTCTATAGAATTTGGAGCGAAATTGAAGTCAATAAATAAAGAATCTGATAGCAAGTAAAAATAATTGAGCTTCATGGATTCGTGTAAGAATCTTCTCAAACTAACAGGTTGCGAGTTAGATTCATAGACGTTATTCATCAGGATTCAGTAATTTTGTTGCGGTATGCTATGTCAAGTTTTGTGCTTTTAGTGCTTTTCGTGCTTTTCGTGCTTTTCGTGCTTTTAGAATAGACACATTTTTCTCTCACACGTTTCACGTACTTCCGCCGAGAGGCAAGACCAGTCTACTGCCTTGGCACTTTTGCTCTTTCGTATTGTATAACGTTGATATTGCTCCTGTTCTTCGCTCAAACTATTGTCAGGTGTATCACGTAATTATAAACCGATCTGTCCCTCTCAAATTTTCTGATGAGTTTTAGGTTCTCTTACTAGAATTCCAGCCATAAGCACCAACTCTTCTTCCGTTAGTTACTGTACATTTGAGAAGCATTAACGCTTCTTATTCTGACTTGATGAATAGAGACTCCCTTTGTCTTCATAGCCCTAGCGTGACTGGTACAAGTAGGATATAATATGATAAATAGATTTATCCGTGACGACTCATCTTCGAATTTCATTTTCAGCCTTCACTTCTTTATTGCGACGTTCACTTCCGAAAAGGTTATCTTCCGACTTTACTGCGAAAGCAGTTTCTTCATTTAATGTTTTAGCGCTATCAATGCTATCAATGCTATCAAGGTATGAAAAAGGATTCGCGTACACGACGAAAAATAACCAGAAGAAGACTTCTTTGTCAACTCGGCTTCACATTTTGTAAATATAAATGAGAAAGTGGATAACCAGTGTTTGAGATCGTCGTAGCGTTTTACGTGAAAAAAGATGTGAAAAGGTTTTACATGTTAGTTGTAAGTTATCCTCTTCATCAGTCACTGGTTTGAAAGAGGAGTAGTAGCAATTGATATATGATCAAATCATATAATACGCGTCATCATTTTCCCTGTTATTGAATCTTAAATTCCAATATTCTAGTAATATCCTCTGGCATTTCCAGCGCGTTCAGCCTGAGTGGCAGCATCTTTTGTTCTTCTTATGAACTATACCCGACGTATCATCAGTTCAATCTGAGTCCTTGTTGCCATACATCCTAGCACCACTTTAAACCTCTTCTTTAATAAAATAAAGCGTAAGCACTTTTCCTTTTGTGATCCATAGAGCTTGCAGGAGTCATGTTTCCTGCTTCTTGTGATTCCGCAACCATCTTCGCTAAGCATACAATTAAATGTTTGAATCCTTTCTTCACTTTACCAAAGTGACCAACTCCTAGCGAATCGATTCCATTTATACCGTAGGGCTTGTAGGCATAGCGGAATGCGTTGGAGTAATTACCTGCTGCAAAAGTGGCTTCTGATTTTTTAGATCGCTTCATATAATAGGCTTCGATCTCTGCAACGTTCTTCGACATAGCCCTTCTATTGGGGTTACGAGGAGTATACTTATTTATCCGACTATCTACTCGCATCGATTTTACCTCGAAAATCCGTCTTTGCAGTACCAAAGGTACAGGCCTTTCTCGATGTGGATGGTCGTAAGTATTAAGGTAAATCTCGTTTCCAATCTCGGGAAAATTTTTGTTTCATGTATGTGGAATAAATTTTTTTTTTATTATCAAATCGAAAATCTTTCTACACACGCTCTCCGTTTACTTGAAATTGGCCATACTTAATTATTTTGACTAGAGCTGTAAAAGAACACCACCATGTCCGGACACTACGGACGGACAAGGTCAACGGACGGACAAAGGACGGACAACGGACAACGGACAACGGACAACGGATGGACAAAGGACGGACATTGCCTTCTGTCCGGACACTTACGGACAAATTCCAAAATCCTCTATCACTCTCAGAATTCATTTTAGAAATCATTTAAGTTCATTTCAAAAGATTGCTAGCAAGCAGATGCTATTCGATAATGTGTTTCATGAATCTTTGCTTGAAATTGAACAGTCTGGTTTGCATCAATCACCTGTGGAGGATTCAAACCTTCAACGCAAATCAGAAGCAAATGATGCTGATTTATTTGAGATTAATTTTTTTGAGTGATGTCTTAGATGTACCAAGTAACGAAAACAGAAATGAGGATGGCGCACATCATTCTATGGAACTACTGAGAAAATCTGTTAAGGTTGAGGTTGAAAATTATCTTAATCCATCTTTATCTTCCTTCGAGTATTAATGTATTGTCATGATGGTATGTCAATTATGTTAATTATCCAAGAATTGCAAAGGTCGCCAGAAAATGGCTATGCGTTAGTGCAACTTCTACAGCTTCTGAAAGAGTTTTTTCAGATTGCGGGCTGGTTGTGACCGCTAAACGCACAAGTTTATCTGGGGTTGCTTTGCGAGATCAGGTACTTGTTAGAAGAAACTTACGATATGTGGAATTATCAAAGCTTTGAAAGATTATTATAATATATATTTATGTGATCTATGGCTTGCAAATTACGATAACACGTACGTCATACTCAGATCCCCTCTCCAGTCGTCATCGTACTCCGATAAAAGCTCCTATTCGAATTTGCCATTCGATACTCGAATACAATAGCAGAGTGTATAGAGAAGTCATTCTTTGTCGAGCAATGCAGTATGCAGCCAAAGTTGTAAGGTCAACATGTGTACCGACTTCGTACCGAATGAAAAAAATCTGATACATTAATGTATTTGGATTTTGAAGAATTATGTAAATGTCCGGACATGAAGCAAAATGTCCTTGTCCGTCTGTTGGTGATCAAGGCTGTCCTTTTACAGCTCTAATTTTGACACAATTTTTTCGAATTATTCAACCAATCAAAAGCGGAATTATTGTAATAAAGCTAAGAAATTGTAAAAACGTACTTACGAGATAAATTACGTACTTAAGCTCTCTAATTAATTCATTAAAGGCTATATAGTGGATGAGTGTTTGTGCTTGTGTGTGCGCTGAAAGAAAATACTTCCGAAGTAGATTTCCAATCTTCTATCCAATCCAACATTTGTTCCTTGGTATTGTTGAGAGACTTTCGACGAGTGCTTACTAGATAGTTACAAAGAGTCTCTGATGACTTTAACCTTTATTCTACTTTTAGGACTTAAAGTGATTCCAACTTCATAGCTGGGCTTAAATCCTAAAACAGGTTCCGCTCTGTATCTTTGCATGAATAAGCACAAGGCTACAGAAGCTTCAATGGTGGCAAATGTATGACCAATACAGTTTCGTGTTCCATACGAGAAAGGAATGTATCCAAGAGAGTTATATTCTGGTCACCAATCTTCTCGAAACGTTCTTTATCACACACAAAAATCTTATGAGCGAAGACCAACACAATATCCATCACTATTTTATTACATATATTACGTACCTGGCTTGAACTCCAAAGGATCCTTTCAGATATCAGAGCTCCTGTTCAAAGTATACATACTGACAAGAACGGTGGAACCCTTAGGTAAGAATATTGGCTTACTACCTCGGCTAGAACCTCCAATTATTATATCCTTCGTAACCGTTCTATTCAGAGAAGGAACAACAGAGATTATTCGCAATGTCTCCTTTATAACCATTGCAAGATACTTAAGATTTTTGAGGTCGGTTGCTGTAACATACTTTCTTTCACCCATAACCTTTTTAATTTCATCACGAAGTTTTTTCTGCGCTTCTGGATACTTGGCTAATAGATAAACTGCTGATGAAAGAGTTAATCCAGTTGTATCATGACCAGCAACGATTAAAGTGATTATGTGATCAGACAAATCCTCATGGGTAGAATTAGCGTCAAGAAGTCCTTTCAAACAGTCATCAGGTTCATCTCCACCCTCCGCACGAATCTGCTTCCTCTCGTCGAGATAAGGACTAAACCTTTCAGTAAATTCCTTCTTCATTTTCTTAAGCTTCACGACAAGCGGATTGCCAAAGATCGGCCATCCAAAAACAATACTTGCACCCGAAAACCACAATCCATATCGAGCAAAATGATTAATTCATTTACATAACTCCTTAGATTCCTCCGTCCCACTTAAGTCAACACCACAAAAGAAATTAATAAACACACGGTTCGTCATATCCAAGAACGGCTTTGAGACATCCACTTCCTCAAGCTCTTTCTCATTGAGCGAATCAATAAGCTCGCCATAAATATTGTTCGTTTGATTATTGAATATGGGCATATACGACTCTACATACGTACGCACGAAGAAACGAGCTAGCATACTACGATCCTTCTTGTGCTTGGAACCGTCAGACGTTACAAGCCCCAAACCTAAGAACTGACTAAACTTCTCCGAATAATCTTTACCCTTCACAAAGGTACGAGTATCCGTTAAAACCTGACGTACGTGGCTTGGATCGAGCAAAACTACCATGGGCGTAATGTCCGGCCAGTACGTAAAAGTCTTACCAAATCTTTTGGACAGACTTTTGAAAAATGTTGTGGGTACCAGGGCACCGCTCATGTAAAAGTTTCCAATTAGTGGTAAAGGCAAGGGACCATCAATGTGACGAAGTTTGAAAATCCATGTGACATATTTTGCCATGTGCAAAGTAAAGAGTGCTGCGAAGAGGATCGTCCATAGACTGCTGCCTGAGTTTTCTACGTCCTCCATGCAAATTAAATGCGTCGGTTGGTACTTTCACCGAATGTTAAAGGTATGCATTATTGTAGTAAATATTACGTTTCGAGAAAGTGAAGGATGAGTTGTTATGTAAGTTCGAAAAAATGAAGGATGTGTTAAAATAGTTGTTATGTAAGTAGAGAAATTCTCTCTTAAAAACACGTAGATTTATTATTTTTACATTTAAGCCATCATTAGGGGTGGTCAATTAATAAAATCTAATCTGAAAAAAACTTTTTTTTTTGAGCGAACATTCTCCGTTTATTTTTTTAGTCCAATCATAAGTCACGAATATTTTCAAGGATTTCTTCAGATTTTTGTAATTGACTA
>Ga0115008_10002530_pt1 | contig 15135 bp, 14 predicted proteins | sample FraStrMetagenome_FD_87164 | JGI IMG/M metagenome (GOLD analysis project Ga0115008, IMG submission 87164) | Marine eukaryotic phytoplankton communities from Arctic Ocean - Fram Strait ARC3M Metagenome | ecosystem: Environmental > Aquatic > Marine > Oceanic | place: Fram Strait | collected...
GAAGACTAAAGAAGATATATCGGAGTCCCACTAAGAGAGAAATAAAGAGTAAAAATAAACTCACAATCTAAAATAAGAGGTAATTTACATTAATAAAATAGGGAGTACTTAGCTCCTAACAACACCCTCCCGTGAGAGACAGAGAGATTTAATCGTAATAATCGACAACAATAATAATTAACATAAACACCAACAAACCAGTACTACTTAGCGTGTTGAATGCATCGTTTTTATAAAAATGGGAATCGAAATGAAACGAATGAGAAAAGTGAACCGTGATCAGAAATTGCTCAAATAAGGAAATTTTTCTTTCGATAATGGTACTTGTCATTTTATTCCAAATTGCGTTAATCGTTGTATGTAGAGGGAACTCTGGCAGTATAATGGATCTGGAAAATCAGTTTCATCATTAGCTCAGTGGGACAATATTGTAAATCGATGTTGCCTGATTTGATGCGGTCTTGAATGTCAATGTGGCGAGATTTTTGGCCACACGATTGCCTTCTATTTTGCTCTAATCTCATCGCTGATTGACTGTCTTAGTAAAGATATTCCGCCTGAACTTGAACTCTTGCGCTGCCATAAAATTTTGCGTCCTGATAAGATATGAGCACTTGGAACTCTGCTTGGATCTTCGAATATTGCTTGACCTTTAAAGTCTCTAACTAATTATAAATCTTCAGAAGTCCAAGTCCTGCACCTCCTTCCTAATCAACCGATTCGACATATTGCTCACAGGGATCCTGGAACCTTTAATGCATCGATTCGTTGCTCTAACTAGAGCGATACTCATTCGAGCATTAATGAAACCCCTTACTGTTGAATAGGGCTTCTCATATTCTTTTGCAAGTAACTTTGCAAGCCTCTTGAGAAATGTTCGGGCTTCGAAACCGTACATTCCACCCGTCGATACCACGAAAGGTGTGAAATGGCGACGTTGGTTCTCGCAGGGCTTGCAATATTTCTTTTCCTTCTATATCTCTTGTCGTTCCAGAGCCTTCTTGGATGGCAAGACTTGCTGTCAAGGTTCGTTACGAAAAGATCAGTAATGGTATCCCTCTCGAAAGCCGCGAATCAATAGATCACCGCCATCAGCATTTAGAATATCGGAAAAAGAGGGAGCGCTTGGCACATACGCTTTGGTACCATTGGCACGCATCGGAGCAGGATTAATCATAGGTTCGCATCGGATACGGGATGGACTAAGCACATGTGCTAGTAGATCTCTGAGTTCATCACGAATATTGTCGTGTCGAGCTGTGACCAATCCGGCCTTTTTGCAATCAAGGGCGTGATTCACGTCAAACTTCTTGGACTCGCCACAACCGTCGCAAGAAGTTGGTAGGTTCGAAAGTATACTTGCGTATCTGAGCTTTAGGGTATCGCGAAACTCAGTCGAAGATTCAATTGTGTCGCCAACGTGCGAAGGTATGACGCTGAGCCAGCGTCCTGTTTTCTTTGCTCGTTTCAAGGTACGTTAAGTATCCTGAGAGAACTGATCAAATTTGGACTTGAACTTCGTTTTGTAGGCTGCCTCTATACCAATCCAATGTTCTGGCATAACATCGCATTGGCATTCAAGGTTGTCAACTGGACTGTATTGAACTCGAGAAGAGGTGGGAGCAGTAAAGAGTGCTCGACTTATAACACTCTTTAGCATTGGTTGTTGGATTAGTTAGACTTAAACCGCCGTGTCTGACTGGTAGCTCTGCTAACTTTCGATATTTGCATGTGATGTCATCTTCAAAACCGAAAAGAGAGGGTAGAAAGTCTGATGCTATTGCCTCTTTAACTCCTAGATTACTTTATATAGTTATTAATACAGCTTGTCCTCTTAATCAGTTACTGTCGGAAGCTAAAGGAGTTTCGAGACAACCCTGTTCATCACTCACTATTTCGGAAGATGAGTAGATGCAGTTGAGAAAATGATTGAAGCATGTAATATGCATCATCATTTCCCCTGTTATTTAATCATAAACTCCCATACTCTTAGTAATATCCCGTTATTTCGGTTTTTTCTTCATGTTGTTCGTTAACAACATCGGACAAACGGACATTGTCCATTGTCCGTCGCAGTTCGCAGTGCGCATCTTCTCAAAGTAGAAAAGCCACGCTCGACGCTCGTAGTCCGTAGTGCAATTTTGTGCAAGGTACTCTCTACTTTCTCCTTTCTCTCTCTTGGCTCTCTGAAAGGGAGGATGAAGAAGAAAATACAAGATACATTGTACACATAAAAATACTTCGAAGTATTTTACTTCTTCGTATACGATTATTGCAGTTCAAAAATCAACAAAAGAAGAGTCTTCCTTTCTCGATATTATGCTGCTGCATTGAGTTCTATGTTTTGATGCTGATACATAAAAATTAAAAGTTATTATTCACATTAATAAATCACAATTAATTGGTAGAACATGTCCAACATCCCACTTCACATTTCTATGCTGCCAAATGTACCTCTACCCGAGGATTTTTTGCGTTTACGAGTGCCGGCAACCATTCCAAGTCCTCATGTCTCATCCGTCGGTAACCGCAGTGATACTACAAAGACTCACGATGAAGTGAATCGTATAGAGGATGCTGAAGCGAAGCAAGGACATAGTAATAACATGACCTATTCCATTGTGATTGTAAAGGAAACTGAGGTCGGATCGCTCGGGATGACGATACGGGATTCCTATATTCGGCGGCCGGGTTTGGGGATCGATGGAAGTTTACCATTTCAACCAACGAAAGAATACCATGGAGATACTGCTGTTGTTGTGACGGATTTTAAATCAGATCAGTCTCCGACTAGGTTGGCAGGTGTTGAGGTGGGGGATGTGCTGCATTCGGTGAATGATCATTCTGTACATACAGTTCGAAATGCGGTCGAAATCATAAGGAATTGTCCGATTTTGTCATTATTAAAGCTGAATTTTGTACGTGGTATCCAATATCAGCTCTATTCTTCTGATGAAAACACAACTACTTCGCAGCTTAAGAATGTAAAGAGTGTTGGTGGGAAAGTGTTGAATGAAAGTCTAGAAAAAGATTGTTTTGTATATCCAGGTAATCGTATCAATCAAAAAGGAAACGTCGAAAGGCCTGCGTTAGCATCAACGACCAACGGTGTAAAGAAATTGAAAAGGCGGCCAATCCATCCAGTTTACCATTTGCTCAATAGACACAAGATGCTATTGCCAGCACATACCAGTGCTGATCAAGTTTTTCGCTTCACATCAATGCTAAACAACTTTCAGATATATCAAGAGAATGTGGGTTATACTCGCCAACCTCTTATCATCCGAATCTTGCACACTTTTAAAGATCCAGAAAGCAAAGAAGATGAAAATTCTTACACAATATGGGTTGCAGATGTTTATACAGGAAAGGAGTGGTACGCCCCAGCTCGAAAATATAGCGACTTTGTAGAGTTGAGATCACATTTGACCAATTTGCGTGGAGAGATCGGAAATTACTCACTAGAAAAACCACGAGCATTGCCTATATTTCAAGCCAAAACAAGTGATAGAGAGAGAATGGATCTTCTTGAGGCTTTTTTGAGAAGTGTTTGTCTGCTGCTGTACACGAGAACATCCGAGGGTTCAGAGGAATCGTGCTTTCTCGAAGTGGCATTTCATTTGCGTTCTTTCTTAGGTTGTGATGAGGTAGTGAACAAGATGTCTCCCTCCCGTTCTCAACGAGTAGGTTCTCCCTCCAAAAAGATGAAAGTATTGGACTTGCACCGGTCCACTCAACTATATGTCTATTTAGTATTAAACATACCGCCATTTCAGGATATCATTTCCAAGTTTATCAAAGATAGAAGGTCCTCAGCGGAAGAAATATTTAAAGCTGCGGAGCGAGGGAATATGATAGCGAGTGAGTGGACGCAATGGCTCAAATCTGTATCGAAAGCAGAAATGAAACGAGTTCAGTCATGTCTTGACCAGTTAACCAATATGGTTCTGGAAGGTTGCGATGAAGGATTCAAGACTATACTGGAGAGTCATGACGTTTCCAATAGTGAATCTTCTACAACGGCAATTGCTGAAGCAGTTAGAGAGCTAGTTGAATATGAAGTTTACGTCCCACTTCGTAGAGTTCTTTCTAAATTGTTGGTGAATGCTTTTAGTAATGATGATAGCCAAATTTATTACAGGATTGAGGTATGTAACATTTGCCAGTCGACATTGTTGAATAATTGTGAATTTCAACTCATTGGTTATGCGGAAGAAACTTAAGAATAAATCGCAAAGCTATTTCAAAATACTACCGGAATTAGAGAGCTCTTCCAATTGGGAATCTGTGTCCATGTTGATAAAGGAAGGCGTCGGACGCAGTACCCTTCCTTGCGTAAAGCTACGAGCAATTCTTGAAGCAGCGAAAGAAATTATCCGCCTATTTGAAGAAGAGCACAACACAGGAGTGGAGGAACCTCAGGACATATCCATAGACAAATTACCAGACGATTCTGATTCAAAATCAGTATTACACCCGAGGCAAGGATCGTTGAGTGCTGATGATTTTCTTCCAATCTTTATCTTTTGCATCGTTCGTTCAAAACTCGATAGGCCGTGCGCTTTAAGTAAGTTTCCAAATAATGTTGATGTATTTTATGGTTTATGAATATTCTCTTTCCAAAGACTTACTTTCAACATGCAAAGTGGCTTTACTTGGTTCATTATGTGATCCATCGAAACAGTTGGGCGAAACAGGTTACTATTTGGCGTCTTTCGAAGCTGCGGTGGTGCATATTCAAGAGGTTGATCTTGATGAAGCTTAACACATTAGAAGTTTGTTGTTGGCTTGTCCAATGTCGATCTTATCAATGATTTGTTTTGTTCGCAAGCGAATGGAAATGTTCACTTAGTTGAGACTATTTCTAAAATGCACGAAGGATTCAGTATTACTATTTCCATAATCTACGAAGGTTTTTGACGCGTATATTTTTCATCGTGATGTTTTTTATTGGCCTCTTCGCAAAGGTTGTACGTTGCAATGGCTATTTTATTAGAAACAATTCAATGACATTAAAATATTTGCTGTCAAGACCGTCAAGTCAGATTACGGCTTTCAGTATCTGAGATAATACCAACCCAAGATTAGCATGTCCCAATTGCAGAGCATAAATTCAGTTCAATTGTGGACTATGATGCACACAAATGGAACGATGATTATCACAGGAATAGGATATTAAAAAAATAATTTCTAATCAAGAAAGGTATTTATGTCAATAAGTCAAGGTCTGTGCGACTAAAGCTCTATGCCCTATGGGAATTCGATCGAAAGTTGAAAGTAAAATGTAAAGTATGAATTTATTTAAAGTATAAATGAGACGCAAGCAAGACATTTTGCATGGTATGTAAAATGACTTTTGGCAAATAACAATATACAAATACACAAGAATATGGGAGCTCATGGTTCATTAACAGGCAAAAGACGATGCGTATTATATGCTTCGATCGTACAACGATTGCTACTGTTCCTCTTCCGAACCAATCGTTGATGAAGAGGACGAGTTTTAGGAGTAGGTGTTAACAAAGTAAGTACCGGTACAAAACCGACACCGATAGATGAAAAAAGTACACAAAATAGTTACCGATTTATATCTTCAAAATTGTTGAAGAAATCAATCGCTAGGTGCAACTAATATAATACATCTTACATTATAATTTTGATCAAATCCCTGTAGTACATAATAATATATGCCTACATTTTACTGTCAAACATTGAGTTCAACACCAGCAAATGTTCCTGTGCTCCTGCCGATACCGTCAAACGCAGCAAACTCCTGTGCAGAAGGAGCAAGGACCCATTTACCAATATTCTCGGACCAAGACAGAATAAACCCAAGTGAAGATTTAATAAATACATTGGGACAAGATAATGTCGTTGCCGAAATACAAAGACAGAACGAATTTACGAAAACACGTAAAGCTGCGAATGAGAAAACGAGAGATGATGGTATAGAGGAATATCCTTGCAAATAAAGATGAAATGAAATCCATTGCCCGATTGAAGCACAATCGGATAAGATAAGAATGATATTTCCAACAAAGAAAGCAGTTAGAATAGTTTCGATAACTCCTTTCCGCATTGACTTTGAATTTTTGAGCGCTTGTACTCCATTGAAATACAAACAAGAGAGGATGAGCAATGGAAAAGCTAATGTAAGATCAAAGAGAATAAATGAAACAGAAGAAACGAAGGTAATCATACTCTGTCCTCGACAAAGATACTTATTTGGCGACTGCTCATTTTGATTATCATTATCGTTCGCCTCAAGACCTCTGTTCCAGGGAATGTATTGCTTTACTCTCCATAAGTATCCCACGGAGAAGGCAGTTACTACACTGGCCGTATCTAACATCAAAGTTGTAAAGAAATTCCAGTGGAGTAAATATCCACATAGCATACCACTTAAATGTCCAATGAAAGAAGCTCTTCGAACCAGCATTTGAATAAATAGCAACTGCGCAATGGGCGCGATATTAAATCGCAGCGGTCCAAATGACCATGTGTCGAAACATAGGTCCGATAGGAATGGAATAGGACATGAATTTCCTTGTTCAAGAGTCGCTATTGCAAAGGAGATATACTCATATTCAGATTTGAATTTCATTATTCATTTCAAAACGTTAATTGACTTACCTACAACAATCCAAGCAAATAGGATTCCAGAGTAACCAACTGTTTGTTTTTCTCCAGCGTCAGTATTTCCTCCCTGTTTCATTTGATAGTAAGTGGCTATGCAAGCAATATATAATACTATTATATTAGCTCTCTCCGGATGCCATGGACTATTGATGATCACACTTTGGTTACGTACCTAACATCATTAAGGATACCGTGTATATTACCAATGTAAGCGAGATCAATAGATAATTCATGGACCCGATCAACTCCTCGACTCCTCCAAGGCTAGACAGAGTCATCATATTGAAAGCAATATGAAGTAAATCAAAATGAGCAAAAGTTCCTGAATAGGCTCGCCAAAGCTCATGCAGATTAGAATTAAACATTTTATTGAATGAAATTGCAACACTAGAAGGTTGTACATGATGATTCCAGTAAAAGTAAGCTAATGCTACGTTAACGACCCCTAAACATACAGTAGCTGGCTGATTAACTAATAAATACATTCCTTTCTTCTCTTTTATCTTTCGCTTCTTCTTTTGTTTGCGGGGTGATGGTTTTGGGTCATGGCATTTTACTTGAACGGGAACGGACTTTGTCGAGGAACTTCCGTTCAAATTTTGCGAACGGACCCATGTTCCAGACGGAGGCGAAGGTACAACCTCCGAAACATCAAAATCGACATCTTCGGAACATATCGAATTATCTTTTGCATACAAACAAAAGGAAGAAGATGAACGCTGTATAGACGAACCAACCCTTCTATCCACTGCCTGCAATCTTTCACGCAAAGACAACGGAGAAATTAAATCCCCCAGCGCCATCAACGACGGCCAAACTCTCCATTTCGTTCCAAAATAACGATAACTGAAGGAGATCGAATTGTCTATAACTCGAACGTACGTCCCTGCGTTACTCGGATGAAGTTGATAAATTCCATACCACTCGTTTCCCTCATCGGTTGTTGTCATCCATGATGATGATGATGATGATGATGATGATGATGAGGCAGCTGCAGGGCCAACGATACATAATGAATTTCGATTCAAGCCGTGCCTTGTGATCAGATACGAAACCATCAACGGAAGAAGTATTAATGTGGAAATTAGATAGAAGATTGATTTCCGGACCGTGATTGGAGGAAGAGGACTCGCCATTGTTTCTTATTCTTTCCCCATAACCATAACCATAACATTATTTATCCTTTTGTGTAATTTTTGTGAACATCAAAATTTTGAAAAATGTGAAAATTATGAAACTCGTGTTACGAAGGTTCGCATAGATGTCATTTTATACCCATCCTGCGAAGTTTCATGACAAGATGTTAGGTTGCCACAAAACACAAAACATTACAAAAATATATACTTCGAAGTATTAAAATAGAGGAGCGGAGGGGAGCATCATAACAAAACTGATGTTTGACATTTGAATATATCCTCTTCATACGGAAGATTAAAAAAAACGTCCCAAATATTTTCGTTGGAAAGAGTTTGGAGTAAATATTTGTATGCAGGAACGATCGTAGGACGTCGGTATCATAGAACGAGAACTTTGAATTTTTGCGATGCCCATCCCATCGCTTGCTATTGAAATAAGAGGTGCCAGATTGACGAAGTACCTACTATTTTTCCTGTTGATCCACAGTTTACGTATGCGTCAAAGTCGTCATTATTGCAGTGCCTTTGGCGCTTTTCGACGTAATATTTATGCAATCAGAAGTAGTAATCAAGATTTATTTCGAATAGGCAGATATTCTGCAAATAGTCCGCTTTCGATCGAAAGAAGAAGCTTCGAACACAATGCCCATCCAAAATTTTGGTTGCGATCGAATCGTCAGGTTTCATCCAGACTCTTTTCAGTTGTGCCTCGTTTGAATGACGAAGTGGAAGCGAGAACTAAATCAGACCGAAATCAGAAGCTGGCTTCAGAACTTGATCGAAACGAAGAGTTTGCGCGTTTTGGAAGAACTAAAGATTCGGTGTGTGTTGATTACCAATTTCTTTCCGACAATATAACCCTAGAAGATGCAATTTCAAATCAAGAGAGGCTTTATGAAGGTTTGAATAGTAAACCAATCAAGAACGGTAAATGGAAGCCTGAAGATCCTCTTGGATGGACGAAAAACTTTGGTAGGCGATCAGCACGTCAAGATGCTGAGTTTTCAAGAAGTGTAAACCTTTCACCCGGGGATGAGGGATATTATGACGTATCAGATACCCTTGTTGACGGAGTAACGATAGTGCGTGCAAACGATGATGCTGAAATCGTTGTAAAAGCCTTAATGAATTCAGATCCGTTGCTTTTTCATGCATGTGATACCGAAGTAATGGGAATTGACCTGGGCAATGTGGGACCAATCGGAAACGGATATGTAACATGTGTCTCTATTTATTCTGGGCCGGATTTCGATTATGGCCTTGGTGATGGCCCGGGCACTGTTTTGTGGATTGATAATCTGGATGATGCTGCAGGTGTGCTTCAAATCTTCAAGCCATGGTTTGAGGATCCAAAGTTTCTGAAAGTTTGGCATAATTATGGTTTTGATCGACATGTGATGTGGAATGAAGGAATTGACGTTAGGGGCTTTGGTGGTGATACTATGCATATGGCTAGGTTACAAGATACTGGGAGGGCAAAGTATGGGACGGGGAGTGGCTTTAGTCTGGAGGCGTTAACGGATGACTTGCTTGATCAACGTAAACAACCGATGAAAGAAATATTTGGAGTACCGCGGCTGCGAAAAGATGGTACACCGGGTTCTATAATAGACCTACCATCGGTGGAAGATATGCAACGAAAGCCGGAATTTAGAGCGAAATGGATTCAATATTCTGCATATGATGCTGAAGGTACATGGCGTATTAGAGAAAAACTTCAAGAATTGTTGGAAGATATGCATTGGACCAATGGTGAAACCCTTTACTTTTACTACTTTCATTACTTGAGATATTTTGGTGAAGTCTTGACAGATATGGAGCGGAAGGGAATACGAGTTGATGCAAAGGATTATTTGGCAAAAGTTGAAGCGCAAGCTCGGGAAGATCGTGCCTATCACGTCGATGCATTTCGAAAATGGGCAGGAAAACAGATAGGCCCAGATGGTTTAGCTCTGAATCCAGCAAGTAGCTTGCAGTTGAACATATTTTTATTTGGTGGGGCAAAAAATAAAAAGACTGGGGAAGCAACTGATATTGAACGTATCCTTAAAATTCCTCGTGGAGAAATACCCGACGAAGCAATATTGGCTTTGAAAGAGCGTGATGCGCAACTAGTGCATTCTGGACAAAAAGAACCTGAGGGTGAGTTTGACTCGTGAAATTACTTCAAGTTGGTGTAATAATGTAATAATGAATTTGCCCATTAATCAACAGAAGTTCCTGATACTTTTGACGTTATGACTGTTGACCAGCTCAAAACTCTATGTAAAGGTAAGAGCTTGGCAGTATCTTCCGCCCATAAGGTTGTTTCTTATCAAAAATGCGATTTGTATCTAACCCTGCTATAGCAAATGGGTTAAAAGTGGGTGGAAAGAAAGCTGAATTAAAGGAACGACTTCGTGGGCATTTTCTTTCACAAGACGACAGTGAGGATGAAACGGGGTTGAACAATGACGATTTTGATGGCATGGACGATGAGTCTCTGAGACATACGTGCGTAACAAGAGGGCTACCTGATAGAGGAAATCGTAAGGCACTTTTAAAGCGTTTGCGTGAAGACTCTGCTTATGCCAACGAACTATTATCCGCGAACTGTCCACGTGACAAAGACACGTACAAGAGAATTAGTGAAGCATTAGCTTTGGCAACAAAGAACGACTCTTCAGGTGTCATGGCGGAAGTGATGGGAGCAGTCATGCAAAAGGAAACGACAGATTCGAAGTATGTTGACATTCATATTAGGTCTATTGGTATGTCTTTCTTCTATCCGCAGAAATTGGTGCTGCTTGGTTTACAATTACCGTCTTTTCGTCAATTTTTATAGGTATGACTCCCACAAAATTTACTGCAGGAGGTGCACCAAGTGTGACAGCTGATGTTTTAAGAGGTCTTGCGGGCGATCCAACTCTTGATGATCCAAAATATGGCACAGTAAGTAATCCTAGCTCCTAGTATGCTGATATCGATTCAAATCTTCTCTCAACTAAGTTGCGTATAGGCTTACGAGTTTTTTGGAGGAGGAGAAAAAGGACATGAGGTAGGTTTTCATATTTTATCAGACACTTTCGTGCGAGGTCCTGGTTGTGGCTTACAAGAAATTTTTTTTCAGGCTTGTATGGCTTTATATTCGTTGACTGCAATTGGATCGATTGACACAATGATATCAAACTTTCTCACAAGTTTACAATTTTTGGCCGATGAAGACAGTCGTGTTCACTGCTCACTTAATTTTAATACTGAAACTGGTAGATTATCATCAAGAAGACCGAATTTGCAAAATCAACCGGCACTTGAGAAAGATAAGTATCAAATAAGGAAAGCATTCCAAGCATCTCCTGGGAATAACTTGATCGTTGGTACGTTGATGCAATGTTCTCGACATCTGTCCTTCTTCTCATTTTAATCAATTCATAGCTGATTATGGACAATTAGAACTTCGTCTTCTCGCTTCTATGACTAAATGTGTGTCCATGATTGATGCATTTCGACAAGGAGGTGATTTTCACTCACGGACGGCAATGGGAATGTTTGATTATATCCAAAAGAAAGTCGATGATGGAGATATATTGTTTGAGTGGGACTACAGCAAAGGTGAACCTTCAAAACCCATGTTGAAAGATGAATATGCATCAGAACGGTAAGGAAAACATTAAGTCTTTCCCTAGGAAAATCTTCTCACTCATCAAAAACATTTTAAATTATAGTCGAAAAGCGAAAACATTGAATTTTTCAATTGGTTAGTAGTCTCCATTGTGTTACTGATTGACAAGTAATTAATCTAATTTTTATTTTTGAAAGCTTATGGAAAAACAGCGCATGGACTTAGCCAAGATTGGGGTGTAAGTATGGCAGATGCTGAAGACATGTTGCAAAAATGGTATAATTCTCGCCCAGAAGTAGAAAAATGGCAAAAAAATGTGAAGGCGTTGGCACGAAAGAAAGGCTTTACTCGGTAAGTTTACCACCATTTACAAATATGTATATTGATACCTACCTCTCATTTTCGAGCTATAGTACCCTCATGTATCGGTATCGTTCTTTGCCCGAGGCTATGGGAAAAGATAGGAAGGCACTCGGTCATGCCGAACGCGCTAGCATCAACACTCCGATACAGGGTGGTGCAGCAGATATCGCGATGATGGCGATGATCAAGGTTAACAAAAGTGAAAAGCTCAAGAGGCTTGGGTGGGTGCTTCTCCTGCAAATTCATGATGAACTCATTTTGGAAGGTCCAGAAGAAACTGCCGAAGAAGCATTTGAGGAGGTGTTGAAATGTATGGAGAGTCCATGGGTTTATGGGTTGGATGAAACTCTTGTGCCATTGTTGGTAGATGGATCGCATTGTCATCAAAATTGGTACGATGCAAAATAACAAAAGCATATTTTAAGTTTTCCAATGAGGGCCATGAAATTCTCGTATCAAAATGATCTATTTCGTGGAAAAATTGAATCCTTTCATTAAAAATGACTCAAAAATACAACGACCATTATAATGTTTACGTACATTAACGCATCGTTTTGTCTTGCAAATCTACGCTGTTGCGGAAGAGCGGAACTGTGCTTAGAAATGAAGAGTGATTGTTCGTTCTAGTTTTTCTACATTAATTGTTGATCATTTTCAAAATAAATTGCTGACATGCTTTGTGACAATAATATTCAGTAGAACAGCTTATTCCGATTAAAATGATAATGATGTCTCCACTATGAGCTGTTGTACTAAATATTCTTTCTCGTTACAAATATCGCCAAACTACTAAAGAGGTATATTTTAACCCACAGAGGTCTAAGAAAGACAAGGCAAGGAAAAGAAGAAGAAATATCACACACCCTTTCAAATCCAATGTCAACATTTTATAACATCTGTGGTCCCGACTAATAGTATGTACGGTTTTGAATTCAAAGCATTTCTGTAAAGTTGGCCAGTTGCTTAATAGAGTGGTAAAAGCGACGCAGTAATGGGTTTTGTTCGAAGAAGTATTACAGGTTCCATCCACTTGACACGTCGAATACATTGCAATAAAATGGAGATGCAGACCTTCGCCTTCCCAAGAGAGTTTATTTGTCAGTGACTTTCTTGATTAGAAAGATTTGAAGAATAGACCATAGTTACAAAGTACAGTAATTGGTCAAGTGACTGAAACTTGCTTGGAACTCTGCAGAACTTTATACAAAACGATGAGCTCGAACAGGGCCCGTCACCTCCCATGTGTACATCTAAGAATTCATTTAGTTACATGTAATATAATCTCTTTTCATTTTTCACTCTAAGCATATCTTTTGATAATTCTTAATCTTTCACTAGTGGTTCGACAGTTTGCCAAACCAAAAGATTCCCATCATCGCCACCACTGTACCAAGTATTTGAAGGTCCGACTCGTAGGCATCTAACAGGACCACGCTCATGACCATAATTGAGTGTCGGGGTAAGCTTCGCTATCAATGTGAAGGCTGGCATTGAAGGGGTATGACTTAGACTTCTCACATTTATACCTCCCGAGCCGGCCCCACACAAAATTACCGGAGTTCCTTGGGGATCAGTTGCAATTGTCATGCACAACACACCTTCTCCGTTTTCTTCACTCAATAGTATATTTCCATCGCTGCTCCACGCTTTCACAGTTCCATCCAAAGACGAACTTATAACATAATTTTGTCCTTGATTTTTCCACAATTGCATGTCTGTTATCGCATCAGTATGCGGCTTTACGTTAGGTGATGCACCGGTCACGAGATGTTTACACTGTCCTGTCGACGGGTCCCAAACTCGCATGCTGCCATCGACTCCAGAGGACCAAACAAAGTTATTACATAAAACTAGAGCACTTACTTCTCCAACATGGCCGTGAAAAGTTTGTTGGACCTTAAATATCTTTTCAGACGAAGCAGGAGGAGACCACAATCGTACAACACCTGACTTATCTCCAGAAATGATAACCATTTTTGACGGATCATTCGATCCTTCTTCCATCGAAGTTACCAGAAGGGCAGATACCTCACTACCGTGAGCATAAGGAGCAAATTGTGGGTCAATTTGAAATTCAAGTGGAGCATCTCCAGGATTAGAAAGATTCCAGACGTGAATCATACCAACCGGGACATCAGGCAGAACAGTACTGACAGCCTCAAACCCACAAAACAAAAATCCTGCAAATACTTCTAGCTTTGTAATTTTGTTTCCCATTTCCTGTGAAAATTCCTCAACAAAGTTGTTACCAGTGTCCCAAAGCCGCCATGCGCCGTCAGATCCACCAGTAAAAAGCTTAATGCCATTTGGAGATTCCCAAACTGTGCAAGAATAAACTGGAGTGGACTGATTTCCACTCGAATAACCTCGATTATTGAAAGATTGATCTTTATTCTTTTGAATAGCCTTAATTGAGGCGTGACACTTCATGGCGTGTGAAAAAGTGCAATTATTGTTTTTGCAAATGCTGCCAGGTTTGGTAAAGTATTGACAAATCTATTAATAACATGTGAAACAAACGATTTTGGTTCAACAGAAATATTCCAAAAATTAACGAAACATCACAACAAAATTCACACCTTCAACTTTGGTTGCGGACCATTACTTTGAGAATTATTAAATCCACGATTATTACTATTCCGCCCGCCTCTTCCACGACCTCCCCTTCCATTACGAGATCCCCGTCCCCAGCTTCGCCCTCCGTTATTGCCACCCCAGCCTCGTCCACCCATTTTATCTCTCTATACTTTTAACTTTTTTCGAGCAAATAAAGGAAACGAATCAGCAACAAACCTTTCGAAAAATCAATCCAATATTAATTACTTAATCTCTGCACATAACAAGTAAATTATCATCGCCATCGCCATCACCATTAAAATTATCATTGTCATAATCGCTTTACTCATAAATCACAAATAAACAGAGGCAAAAAAAATAATTCTCCACCATAATCGAATTAATCGAACCCCATATTCTCATAATCTCCTCTACTGACTTTGACTACCACCGCACAATCATCCTACTTACGTCGTATATATCTATATAGTGTCCTTAATCGGCCGTTAAACGTTTGTATTTGACCAACAATTGGTTCTGGAATTGTAAATATTGAGTACCGTGTGTTAGGCAGTTATGAATCTACGTACTCGTAAAGGTGCAATGATACTCTCGTACTCGTACACCTAGAAATCTAGACTCTCTCTCTGAAAAAAATTATCAAATGCTCGGTTCAGATGTGAGATGTGAGCGTCTCAATTTGGATTACGGTAATAGAAAGTGATTAGTATATTTCTACATATACCTATGAAAACCTTTCCAAAGAGTGCACTTTGTATGATTATACGAACCTTGGTTTCTAATTTAGTTCTACGCTATCAGAAGCAAAGCAGCAAAGCA